>WLWD01006351.1_pt1 | contig 21838 bp, 17 predicted proteins | sample 6712731 | NCBI WGS metagenome assembly WLWD01 (sample SAMN12718690, study PRJNA576275) | sponge metagenome | isolation source: marine sponge | host: Mycale hentscheli | place: New Zealand: South Island, Marlborough, Capsize Point | collected 2014-11-01
CAACCACAAGGCAACAGAAGAACAACCACAAGGCAACAAGGAAAGAAGGCAGGACAGAAAGACTTCCTTTCCCACCCAGCACTCCACTTATCCATAGCAACGTACTTTCTGTAGATTTTTCAGAGGTCAGTGCCACAAGAGCTTTAGAATTTTCTGTCAATATGGTAGTCAAAGATTCAGAATCTTCAATACGAGACAGCAAGTCTCCTATTAAACTCCTGAAAAAAATAAAAATAAAAAATAAATAAATAAATAAATAAACAAATACAACAAATTACCACCAGTGTGAACCCACACGCCACACACTATTCTAGCAATACTGAGATAGATACTCCACTATTTCCTCTCTCCTGGCAATCAAACAGGATTTGGCTTTGAAACTGAAGCGGCAGAAGTAACCCACAAATTTACAAATCATAGGATCACAGCTGGTAATTAAGGGGGGATCACCCACAATGCATTACTTTGCTTGTACAGTTTAGTGTGTGGTAGATGCTGACAGACTGAGAGGATGATCAATATGGCTACCATAACTCATACACACTGACAGCAATCAATCAGTCAATCAATCAATCAATCAATCGCTAGGTAACCGGCACACACAAGTCAGTGGACTCACTCCAAGACATCTACAAGGAACTCTGTCTCGTGCTGATACTGTTCCACAGGGAATGACTTGCCTACCAGATGGTTGACTTCATCTGGCAATCTCAGCACTGACTGGTGAGTGGACAGGAGAGAACAAATGCCATCCTCTACCAATGATGTCCCCTCAAGGCACTCCACCTGCATGTGAAAGTGAACATGGACTGTGGCTTAATGCAAGAACTTTATTCATAAAGAAAAGAAAACAGCACATCAAAATGCTAAATGCTACTCGTGAATAGCTTGAGGCTGGCTACCTAGGCAACTAGATTTTCGCCTATCACTCCTTGTACGATAACAAGCTTGCCGCTGTCGGCTCTTGGTAACACTCACATTCACAAACTTGGTTGGACTTCGGTCTTCATCAAGTTTATGGGTAGCAAATTGCAGGAAGAACTCAGGAAGAACTTTACTTCCTGCAATCACAGCCATGAAGATTGTGACTAAGGCATTAGTAATAACAATATAACTTACCTTCTTTTAGGAGCACTAAAGGGTCATTACTAAGCCATAATGAAGATTGTCTCAGAGCTTCTTCGGAATGCGTCTCCAATTTCCCTAGACACTGGTAGAACAACCACAGCCAGATAACTAAAGTGAACTTGGCCATTTGTGAAGTAGTAGCCGCCGAAGTTTGCAGCAGTTGCCGTCTTACTCGCCCTAATTTCCTTCCGATTACACTTCTTATAAAACCGCACCACACTTGAGCTCCACCTACTTCTATTGCAAAGTATTCGAGCCCCACCTACTTCTATTGCAAAGTATTCGAGCCACCTCAAAACTTTTTTTTTTTTTACGCTCAGCTGACGCGCATGCACACATCTTCCAAAACTTACTATAAAGGAATCCAGCGTGAGTTCTGAATATAACTAGCTAAAACAAAAGACATGGGGAAAATGGTAGCACTGCTTTTGGTGTTGATTTGCTTAGAAGCCTGCCAGTGTCTAAATCTTCTGCAGTTGCAACATGAATGGTCAGGTTGGAAGAAGCAGCACTCTAAGAGCTACTATACAGGAGATGAGGAGAGCTCCAGATGGGAAGTGTGGAGAGAGAACTACCACAAAATAATGGAGCACAACAAGGCAAATCACAGCTTCACTCTTGGATTAAACCAGTTTGCAGATATGGTAAGTATAATATTATTTGGTTTCTTCATTAGCTCATAGTCATTCACAAATCTTATCTTATCTCATGAATATCTCTGCCTTCTTTAGACACAGAGTGAATTTGCTCGGTTCTATTTGGCACCTACAATAGAAGCCTCCAAGTTCCCTCGTAGTGGCATATTGCATGAGATAAATGAAAAGGCAGAAGATGGAGATTCGGGTGAGCTTAACGTCACAGGAGATGGCCTAGACTGGAGAAATAAAGGCTTCGTTACTTCTGTAAGACAAAACATTGTGAAATTTTAAACCAAATTTTTAGGAAGTGAATTATATGGAACTAGGTGAAAAATCAAGGTCAGTGTGGATCGTGCTGGGCCTTCAGTGCCACCGGAGCACTGGAGGGACAGATGTACAGAAAAAAAGGAAGTCTTGTCTCTCTCAGTGAACAGGAGCTCATAGATTGCTCATGGAAGTATGGCAATGCTGGCTGCAATGGCGGACTCATGGACTACGCCTTCAACTACATTAAGTCCAATGGAGGCATATGCTCCGGAGACGATTACCCATATATCGGATACGTAAGCTAAGATGAAGTGATATTAGGTGGGGTAAATAGCTGTGGGAGACATTTTCAGATCATTCTCATTCATTATAGCATTATGAAGCAAGATAGGTCACACATTTCCTGTATAGCAATCACGATGAGACAGAAATAGCTATGTGTCTATAATTCTCACCTATGGATTTCTACTCAATATGCATGACACTCAATAGTCCCGTATAATCCTGCTGCCAGTTAGCTACTGAATATGGTGCTAGGTTGCTAACAAGTAAACATCAATGGGGGTGATGTGAATGGGGAGGGTGTGTTGGTGTGGAAACACTGTTCTCCATTCATCATGCACACAGGGAGACATATGTTCCTCCCCTCGTGATCAATGGATGATCTGTGGTTGGCATTATGGAGAGATATTCAATCTGGAAAGATGGATCAGGATGGGAGCTGGGCGTCGGGAGGATGGGGGGGGGGGGGGGGGGGGTTGGGGGGGGGGGTGTGGTTGGGGGGGGGGGGGGGGGGGGGGGGAGATTGATTGGACTTTTGTGAACATTCTAACGCATGCAATTTGAAATTAAGATTTTTTTAAGGACGCTAAAGTGCACGACAAAAACACAGTCGATATTGAACTTGTATTTTTATTGTATAGTGAAACTCAGCAGGCCACATTTGGGATGGGACAAGAAAATGAATTATTTTTTAATTCTTTGGATTTAGCCATTCACATTTTCTCCAAAATAAAGCTTGATTTAAAGTGATATAATAAATGTTATCCAATGTCAAGTGATGCCTCTTTTAGTGTCATATCTTCTTGCACATTGCTATCTCAGAACTCGTGATGATTTATTTTTATTATTCAAAGTAGCATAATTGCAGTCAAAAATAATTGGACAAGTTCAGTTTGAGATTCTTGACCATCTAATGACCTTTATTTGCTTGTGTTCCCATATAGGGATTATGGTCATCGTTTTGCAACTGAAAAGGGTATAGCTAACTTATGGAGACTTGAGTGAACAAAAAAACACTTTTATAGTGTAAGTAAAAATATGGAAATGATTAGCAAAATTTAATCATGACACTTCAATGCTAGTCTGGACCTACAAGTCTGGACCTACAAGTCTGGACCTACAAGTGTATGTGCTTTATCCCTCTGGAGTTTAATGAAGTGCCTTTATCATGATGCAGGCCTGTAGCACGTAAGGGATTTACTTGAATTGGCTGCAATCCCTCTGAAAAGATGATGGTATTGTTTTTTCATATTAATTTACCATTAGATTTTATTAGCTTTATGGATATTAAAACTTCTACGAGCACAAAGCATTTGTTTCTTTCTGCCCAATTTCTAGCACAGGTAGTAGTCACTGTCCCACCTCATCATAATGTATTTATATCAAACTCGTGCTGGGAGGAATGGCAAGTTATACCTTCTGCCCACCCTAAATTGTGCTGAAAGCTGTGAAACATTTAATAATGTTTGGGGGGGGAAGCCATACTTACACATCTATTTGAGCTTAAGCTAACAACACCGCCCAAGGCTTGTATTGCTGGCCATTGCTGGCTTACAGGCTTGAGTATAGCTTGTGTATGCTAGATTCAGCAGAGAAGGAATGCAATGTATACAACTGAAGGAGGTCCAAGCCTTTGTCAATGCATTGGCTTGGTAAAAGTTCTAGTTCATAAGACTGCTCCAATTTAAAGCTTTAACTATTAATGTATGACTGCTATAGCATGACATTTGAACCTGCAGGCATGTGCAGTCGGGTCACATGATTGTTGTAAATGTGTGTTATGTGCAAACACCTATGGCTTGGTAAGGCATCATCAAATTTATAAACCTGCACTGAAGCAATTGGTGGTACAATATTTGATGTACATTGAGCAATGCTAGTAAAAACTGGGCAGTCACAAAGTATAGGATTCTTGCATGGACATTGAAAGATTGCTGTGTATAATACTTGTAAGATACAATTATGGGAAATGTAAGATACTTGAATGACCATATAAGATGATGCTTGCATAATTATGTAAAAAAATGTTTTGAAAAACTGGTAAGTTCAGTCCATTCATTCATGTATCTTACAAGTTTCGTGCAAGTTCTTTGCAAAAATCTTGTCATATGATCTTGTGAGATATATCTACTTGTGTTGTTGTTTGTAGATGTGGCGCTGCAGATCCAGCAACTGCAATCCTGTGGGCTACTGCAGTGGTTATGTGGATGTCCAGTCTGGCAATGAGAACAGTCTATATAAAGCAATCTGTCAGTATGGACCTGTCAGGTAAGCTACTAACAATTGTGGAAGCAAATTTGATACCCTTTACCCAGTGACTAGTTAGCAAACCAATAATTTGAAAGTGCTTATCATGCAGAGATATGGAGAGTATTGTGCTCAGATAGGCAAGTGACATTGGCAAAAAAAATAATAGGTAAAACATGGCTACGCATCATAAGATACATACATACATACAAACATACAAACATACATACATACATACACACTCGTCACATGCACACATTTTGTTAAACCTAAGAGTGTCTCATTTGTTTGCTTTATCTCGGAGCAAAGTGTTTGCTCAGGCAAACGATTGGCCAACATTAATCAAATAGAAGCCGACATGAAGTTATATCACCATCATAGATTATGATACATGCAACTAAACAAGCAAAACAAACACTACATGTTATTTTGAACGGCCAATTTTATTATATGTGTTTGGTAATTGTGGAATTTAGTAAACACAAGTGAACATCATATTTGTATGCAACAAATGCAGGGGACATTCCAATCAATCCAGGCATGTGATGTCACATATGCAGGGGACATTCCAATCAATCCAGGCATGTGATGTCACATATGCAGGGGACATTCCAATCAATCCAGGCATGTGATGTCACATATGTACAAACATTTTCCCTTCACCCTCCCATCCACACTAATAACAATAATTGGCGAGCGAGCGAAGCGAGCGAGACACTATCAGGGGTAACTCAATCGAGATTTCGCTATATTTATTTATTTATCTGTTTATGGGGTACGTGAGACCTCTATTTTCGCCCGCGCTTCTAATTACGTAAGTTAGGTAAAGCGTTCACAGTTCCAGCATTTTTCAATTAACTAGCGCGGAGAATCCTGCTGTTACGCAACTCTGTTTCAACCAAAACGTTTATAGCTACTCTCTTCTTGAAACAATTGTGATGTCTTTGTCAAGCTGCGCTTCTTGGCCACTGCTTTCTAAGTTTATTCAGGTAATTCTGTTATTGTTAACTCAGCTAAGAGCTTGTTGTCAACAGCGACTGGTAAATTCAAATAGTCAGAATGACTCAAATTTGGTACTACGGAAGTTACTACTGCTCAAGAAAATAAGGTAAGAAAGTAATTTTGTATTTGTGTGCTAAAATTGATTGTCTTTTGTTTATGTAGCTGAGAGCTTGTTGTCAAGAATTCGAGGTAATTCAGATGGTCAAAGTAGTTTACTTTTTGAATTCTTTTACTGGTGCAGTTAAAACGTGAAAACGTACAGGACTCCATTTCTGTTGGAGTTAGTGCCGGTGGTAAGTCAATGCGCTCTTTGTCATGGTTATAAGCCGTGCGCAACAGTATTTACTTGAAAATACATTGTTCACTATACTACTGCGAAGGTAAGTCTGTGTAGGTGCATGTCCAGTTGTGTCAAAGCATTGTGTGTTACAACCACTACTTAGCTAAAGAATATCACAAAGAAAACTTTTAAAGAACGTGTATTGTTTTGTTGTTGTTTTTTCCCTTCATTTCAAACAGTTGCAGAGAGTTGTTACTATGGCACTGAAATCCCTTTACCGTGTATGTGAAATAAAAAAACTGGACCTTATTTTCAGTAGCTTCAGTGTTAGAAGTCAAAATCATTCATATAAAAATAGTATAGTCTTTAGGCTCGCTCGCCATTTTTTCCAAAAAACACGGCTTTTTAGGCTTGACCCCAGTTTATTCTGAAAATACAGCATTAAGCAAGCCTTACTTTATACTTAAAGCTCCAAAGTGTGAGAAAATTTCTGCGAAAACGCTTGCTTTTCAAGAAACAAAATGTTGATTCGACTGGTTACTATGGCATTGAAGACCCTTTTCCAGACTTAATTTCAAAACTTCGCCGTTTTAGGGGAAATACGGAGCTAAAATTACAAATAATAACACTGGTTTATTTTTTTATCGTTGCTGAGAGCTTGTTCAAGAGTTACTGGTAATTGAGATTATCAGAATGGCAGATGTTTGATACTACAAAAGTTACCATTAATCAGGTAAGAGAGTTTGTTTGCTGAAATAAAAGGTCACAACGGCTATTATAGTTTTTGCATGAACTAAGCTAAAACATGGTAACAATACTTAGTTTAATGTTACCTAACTATCAGGCTCGCTCGCCATTTGTGCTCAAGCACACCACTAGTAATACTAATAATAATAATTGGCGAGTGAGACACTATACAGTGGTGTCAAATTGAGAATCGGGGTATATGTGGACGTATGTATGCCATTTTTGTACTTTGACCCTCGCATATTTTTGTGTTAGCTCAGTGTTTGATCCCGTCCCAAACTTGACTAAACAGAACCCTTCGGTTTAGCGATCATTACCCGTATCATCCTAGAAATTGAATTATTTACCGCTTTGAGTTCTTTTGTGGTGCAGTTAAGACAAAAAAACTTGCCTGAGTTCCATTTCTATTCGAGTTAGTGGCGGTGGTAAGTTAATACGTTATTTGTCATAGTTATAAGCCCTACACAACTGTATTTACTTGAAAATTCATTGTCCACTAGACTAACCACGAAGGTAAGTCTTGTGTAGGTATGTCCAGTTGTGTGAAAGTATTGTGCGTTTACAGCTACTACTTAGAATATCACAAAGAAAACATTTAAATAATGTGACTTGTTTGTTGTTGTTTTTTGTTGTTTTTTTGTTTGTTTTGTTTTTTTGCTCTTTTTTTTCAATTCAAACAGTTGCGGGGAGTAATTACGTTACTATGGGATTGAAACCCCTTTACTGTATGCATAATTTAAAAACTCGGTCATTTTTAAGTGCCGCTTGTTGGTTGTCAAGAGCCACTGGTAGTCAGAATGGCTTCTAAAGAAGCTACCACTACTCAGGGGGAGCTGAGATAAGTACGTAATTTCATATTTGTTAACTAAATAACTCTAGCCTTTTTGTAGCCGAGTAGAAGTAGTCAGAATGGTTCTTGACACTACAGTGTTATCACTACTCAGGAAATTAAGGTAAGAGAGTAGTTCTGTATTTATTTGCTATAATTAATGGTCAACTGCTATGTATATGTATATATATATATAATCCATTTTGTCATCATGAAATAAAAGTAGCTTCAGGTAAAATACGTCCTATAACAATGTTGTAGTTTCATGCAGCCTAACAAGGCAGGCTCGCTCACCATTTGTGCATAGTAAGAATAATAAAAATAATAATTGTCACTGTAGCTAGAATAATTTTTGCAACACATCTCAAAGCACCTTAAAGACTAGTACTTAAGCGCACGTGATAAAGAACTAATCATTACCAAATATCTGACATCACATCTCTGAAGTCATTTATCAGTTTGTTTTTAAAGCCCCATTCATGAAGTAGCTGCTGTGTGTGTGTGTGTGTGTGTGTTTCAGTGTGGCCATCGATGCCTCCAGCTACCAGTTCCAGTTCTACTCCAGTGGAGTGTACAACGACAACAGTTGTAGCGCTGACAAACTCAACCACGGGGTTCTCGTCGTGGGATACGGGATTAGCAATGACGATGGGAACTACTACTGGATCGTGAAAAACAGGTATGTATGAGAATGAGTGTGGGGGCAGGGAATTGACTCGGAACTGAAGCGATGTAGTCAATTATATAATTGAAGTTATCGTGCGTAACATGTAGTTAGTTGTTGTAACAACCACTAAATAGTTCTTTCGCTGAGTGCTAATAATACATTAGACTTGAAAAAATATCAAATGCTAATTTGATGTATTGTGCCAAGTATTTCATTTATTACCCTCAAAATGTGGCAAATATCTATAGCTACAAATTTGCAGTTAGTATTACTTTTTTTCAAGTCCAATTTGTTTTCAGTATTCTTAGTGATATCATAGAATGTTGTTTTTTAATGTGCTGAAGTATTTGGTAATAATATTATAGGGGAAACAATTGGAGTCTCGCACATTGAAGTGGGTGGGTGCTACTTTGAATAGGCGTAGCATCTGCTTGTGCTGGCCTTTTGTGCAGTCTGGGTTTTCTGAGTTTCAGTTTTACACAGCTAATTTCACACGTGTGTGACATTTCTAACCTCACCACTCTGGCCTGAGGCTACTCGATGCACAAACTAAAGTATATAATGTCACTAAGAAAACGGTTTCTGTCACATACATAGCTTATGGTGGAACAAGATTATTTAGAGCTAATATTAGCCAGATACTGCAGCCTCGAGTTCTCTTAGTTCTTATCAAATCCAACCATCCAACTTCAAATAACAGCAGCTGCAGGGAGTCCACTAGAAACAACTATCCCATTAGGAAAAAAAAATCCCTGAAATAAGGTAGGGCATGGGAAAGACCATATCAAAATAAACTTCCACTGTTCTGTTTCAATAAGCAGCTAAATAGTGAAGTTGCTGGTATTTGTACAACTGTACTTAAAAAACCTTTCATATATATTCACAAGCCTTTTTTTCCCTTCCAGTTGGGGGACAAGTTGGGGAAGCAGTGGATACATAAACATGATCATGGGACAGAACATGTGTGGCATTGCATCAGCAGCCAGCTTTCCTGTGGTATGAACATTGCTATAACCATCAGAGTGATCTTCAGAGCAGCCCCACCCCCTGCTTTCCTCATAATTTTTTTCCATGTTTTTGTTTGTTAGCATGACAACTACATCAGTTCCAAGTTTCATTCATTTTTAACATAGTTAGATGATAAAGCACATGCTTGTACTGATATTTAATTATGCGATTATTTATTTATTGTGATTCATTTCATGCAAAATATTTTTTACCCAAATTAAAAAAAAATTCAAGATGGGAAAATCAAATGATAAATACAGAACTATTTGGACTAAAAAAAGTTGAATTAAAAAATTGTGATAAATAATAATAATAATAAATAATAATACTTTGTAAAAGATCATTGTCAACCAGGATGCTTACATTCCAATATTTATTCTACCTGACCATACGGACTCCAAGAGCTGCAAGGACGACACCCCATTTGGGCACACGCCCACTTCATTCATCCAAATCATGTCATTGATGAAACCGTTGCGAGCGACAACAATGCTAGCAAAAGCAGCGATGTGCATCAGCGTATGCCCGTTCAGAAAGTAGTCCAACTTTCCCGGGAACCACCTCTCCGGAATATGGAGCGCATTCACAATGGCTCCGATGGCGGAAATAATGTCAGTGGCAAAATAAAACTTGCAAGATGCCGGACTCGTAAAGGAGAATGGTGAGAGTCGAAATGGGTAAATGAATATTTTGATGAAAAACTGCGCAGTGAGGGCAATAAGGCGTTTTCTCTTGCAGTCCACTATCATGAGGTGGTAGAGTATGTATGTAGAGAAGGACGTGTATAATGTGAAGTAGATCACCATCATGGCAGGATTACAGTAGAGGCCCGTGTAGAAGTTGGATATCGGTCCCAGAGTGCAGCACCACCACACGCCAAATACGTCAGCCTTGAGGAGCTGCTTGTACGTGGCTTCTCCGCTACAGTGAGGCATGAAGGTGTGATAAATAATGCTAAGTATGAACGGGAGGAGACTGCAGAAGAAGTCTCCTAAAATAAATAGCATGACTGTGTTTGAGGTCGGCGAGGACTTGGTTGGCCAAATGTACGAATAGTCTCTGACTGCCCATATGAAATATAACAGAGCAAACACTGGAGACAAAAATAAGGGGGAACAGAAAGAGAGGAGACTTGTAAAAATATTATAATTTATTATGAAAATTATTGTTCTGATGGTCCATTTCTTCTCTACTAATCTGAAGTAGTCCATTATAAAATTCCCAGTATCTTTTTACCAATAGCTATGAAAATAGATGACAATAGAGGTGCAACCAATAACTGATTATAGCTTACACGGTTCCAATAAAATAGGGCTTGTTTTGAGACAACATAGAAAAAAAGAACACAAGACCAACAAAACAAAGCAAAGATAAAAAACAAAAAAACAAAAAAAAACTAGTAAATAATAGCTATAAAACTCACAGTGGGAATAGCAGTTAAAGGACTCGTTGTGAATATACGTCATACTCTTCAAACAACCGCTTGTACTGGTTGGCTTCCTGTAACCTGTCCATATGTCCTTGTTAAACTGCAAGTGGCTGGGAAGGTCGCTTAATTTACAAAGGTTGGACATCATTCGTACTAATCCTAAAACCAACACAAGTTGAAGAGGAGAAGTACGAGCGGTTAGGGTGTGGTGTTCGAGACTCTTATTATTTTTATAAACAAGTTACACTTCGCAGTGATGGGCGGCGGTCTCGGAGTTTGGAAATGAAGTGGGCGTGTTTTTAGGGCGGGTAAGTAAATTCCGTCGCTAAGTCGCCACAATTGTACCTTAGCGGAGTTGCGCTGGAATCTTTCCCTGCGGGTGGGTTTATTCGCTGAGAGTTCTAGTTTTAGCTAACATCGCCAGGTAATCTGCGTGTTCTTTGGAGCACTAATATTGGGCCTTCTGCTCTAGTTCTACCTTCTCACCTAGACGCGGTTACAGCGAAGATGTTGGCCTGCATAGGCGGCGTTAAGCAGCTCGACAACATCGATAGAAGACACTGGGGACTCCAGGTCGTTCCGGAAGAGGTTTACAGGCATGAGCGGACTCTGGAGGAGTTGTGTCTGGACTTCAATGCCATTCAGGAGCTTCCCCCTGTAAGCTGGAGAGTGAAGAGCCCTGGGAAGGGGGACGGGCATCTAATTTTTTGTTTGTTTGTACTAGAGCTGGCTATTAAAACTATAAACAAAGTAATACTTTTGTCAGATAGAATGATAGCCCTTAAGTCTGGGTTACCTGGGTTGTTGCTGCACACATGCATCAAGCAATCTGTAACCAGATTAACTCTGAACATGTTGTTTTAATTAGAGTAAGTAGCTATCCTATAAATTAAATAGCATACAATGTAAAATTTAAAAGACAAATTTCTTCCAAGGTGTGAAAAGAACCTCAGGTGTAAATTAGCAGGCAATTATGTTTGTGTGCAGTTCGGCTCATTAAATTGGAATGCAGTTGGAAGAGGGAGTGTATATTGTTTGGGAGGTACCCATAAAAGTATGTGCAGCAATTGATTGGCCCATCTCTGACTAGAGCCTTCATTTATAATTTCATAATTTACTCAATTCTTTCTTCAAGTCTGCACTGATTGGCATTAGTACAGTTCAAATTTTGATGGAATGGACACAGTGAGTTAGTTATTTGGATTTATTATTGTTCATAGCTGGCTGTGTGCACTTTTTAATTCTAATGGCTTTTGGAGTCAGCTTCAATTACAAAAGAAAGAAAGAAGTTTATGAATTACTGCTTCCCCTGTGCATAATTTATTATTATTATTATTTTTATGGTAAGCTAGTTGTGATAGATTGATAGCATAAGGTGTATGCATTTGGAATTTTTGAAATATTTAAGCATAGCATGACTACATTGCTGCTAATCTTCCTTATGGGGGAGACACTTTGTAGAGGTCATATTTCATAGCATGAGACTAGATACAGCAACTACACATGAGCGAGACTAGATACAGCAACTACACACACACACACACACACACACACACACACACACACACACACAATCTAGCCAACTTACGACCAATAATAGCAGGGTTTTTTAAATTTATTATTATTATTATTCAGTCTGCCCTAGAAACTGGCACAGCTACCCTTATAAGCTACTACATACTCTAGGTACACTAAGCCTAGCCTCCCCCCTCCCCTTTGTGGTGGTCTGGCCTAGGGTTCAGCTTGGGGTCGCTAATGTTCGCTGCTTGTTAACTACAGCTAACTGTAGCGTAGCAACGCCTTGCCTTGATGTGTTTAGGGGGTGTGGTTGGTGTCTCCCCCGCCTTAGTGATGACCTTTACCAGTTTAGTTGGCTGCGCTTGCTCTCTCTGTCTTCTGTCCCTGTCCCGTAGGTTGTAAAATTAGTAGCATAGTGGCAGTTTCTGCCAGTTTGAGTTCTACTCCATCTGTGTGAGTAATTCAATTCGCTAAATTAGCTGCACTAGCTAGATCATGTGTGTGTATTTGTGTGGCAAGGTAGCAAATAACAGGGAAAAAAATTGTCCAGCTCAATGAGTGTTGTGCTTGTGGCTTGTGTCCATGTCCATGAATAGTAAATATCTTGCAAATTGAATAGTAAACAAAGATAAATAATGTGATATGGTAAAAGGTAATATTTTTAGCTGACAGATAGATGTAGTCAGTTGAACCATCCAGAGTTGACTGCTGTAGTGTGTAAAGGATTTGTCATGCAAGTTTTACTAACTATTGAAGTGAGAAGCTCTGTGGGAAGGTATGAGCTTGGCATGGAGATAGTGAAGATTCTGTAGTCAGGCTTCACTAGCATGAAAAATTCTTTTCTCTCTCCCCCTTCGATGCAGAAATTTTTTCGCCTCACCAACTTGAGAAAGCTGACATTATGTGAGAACGATTTGAACAGAATTTCTCCTGGCATTGCAAACTTCACCAGGCTGGTGGAGTTGGATATCAGCAAAAATGGTAAGTTTTATTGTTTTTTCAAGAGGGAGATTTCTATAAATTAAACGACCATTGTGTGCCACACTATGTGGTTAATATGGTTAGGTGGTAGTCCTTAATCTGTCTAGTGGTCATAGACTGGGGATTTCTACAGATGATGCTGTATCATAAAATATTGCATGGATTCATTTTCAGCCAGCACTTGTACAATAAGTTTCATAGAAAAATATAGGTAAGGATCATCATATTTAGTGGACCCTACAAAAGTATAAAGCTTGCACTATATAATTAGTGATCATCTGGTAAAAAGGCAATAGCAGTAATAATTAATTGTTATTGTTATTATAGTATCAATGTTTTATTATTTTCTATCTCTACTGGAATTACATGCATAATTTCATTTAACTCTCTGGTTAGTTTGTAATTTTTAAGCTGTAAAGAAAGCCCTCAAGTGTAGCCAGCTTTGCCAGAGGTTTGCTAAGCCCAGCCTTCCTGATTAGCTTGGGTGCACTTTGAAGTTATCCTCTTTTAGTTAGATGGCTGCCTTCTTGCTGGCCAATGTTATTACAAACATCACTGGCTACAAATTCACTGGTAGACATCAGGTCACTGGCAAGCAAGTAAATAGCTTGTTCTGTAGTCTTCTTTCAATTCATAGAATGTATCAGAAAGAAATTTAAAGTGGAAAATATGTTTTCTCAGCTATTACATTTTTTTTTAAATTTGTTTGTGAAGGAAGCTAGTTACACTTTGGTTCAGTATATACACTGGCTGGTTTGAGTATGTGATGTGGTAATGTATGTATATATGTATGTAGCATGTTGGTAGAGGATGAATTGGGTGGATTAAGTGAGTGGGCGGGTGAGCCAATGGCTGTAGTAATGGACTGGTCTCTGGAGAGTTTGAACACCTCTTATTCCTCCTCCCCTTTTCCCAGTGGGTTTGTCAGCTGTAATTCAACCTAAAGGTGAATCTTTTTTTTTTTTTTTTTTTTTTTTTTTTTTGCCCCCACCACCTTTTTATACCTTTTCTTCCCCTCCTTTTTTTTTTTTCTTCTTTTTTTCATTGCTTATGAAGTTTTTGACCTGCTGTTTTTATGCTATCGGGAAGCTTCAATTGTGAAGGATAGTTAAGTTTGTGTGTTTGTGTGTTGAGTATTGGTGTTGGTATGTCTGGTATCTATGTGGTATTTATTAGCACAATTGAAGTTCTATATTTTGTGTTAAGTTTGTGATACCAGTTGTTGGGATGGTGTAGTAAAATTTATTTGAGTGTTGGTTGTGTCTCTGCAGCCATTGAAGATGTTCCCCCCAACATGCAGTATTGCCGGTCCCTTCGCATTCTAGATCTCAGCTCTAATCCTCTCTTAAGGTATGTGTGTTAGTGTATGTGAGCGTGTATGTGTGTTAGTGTATGTGAGTGTGTATGTGTGTGTGCGCATGTGTGTCAGTGTGCACATGTTTTGTGTGTGTATATGTGTGTTAGCGTGTGTGCATATGAATGTGTGTGTGTGTGTGTTATAATGGGGTAAAAACTATTGATGCCAAGTCCCTGAGGAAAAAAAAAAAAAAAGGAAAGAAAGAAGGAAAAAAATGGAAAGAAAGAACGAAAAGAAAAAAAAAAGGAGAAGAAAGTCTGGATTAGTCGCACATGTTTGGAATAGACAATGGAATACTGTTAACTGAAGCCAGTCATTGTTAAAATTCTGACAGAATATGCACTATTGTTGGAATATTTCATTTGATTTCCAGATGTCTATTGTTATACATTGGGGGAACATCATTAAGGCCTTCTCTGGCAGGATGGGGATGCATGTAAGATATGCTAGAGCTTTGCTACTTGCGAGGGCAAGTTGGTGAGTATTTGTTTGCTCGATTGAAGGGATTTGTTGAAAGATAAACAGCTAGGAAGCACCCACCATTGAGGTTTGGATTTTAGCGCTACTTGATGGTAAAATTGGCAGAGAAGTGCTGCTGTGTGTGTAGAGTCCGGGTTCGCACTCCACGTGGCTTGGTTAATGTGCTCGTTGTTTTGAAGAGATAAGTAATGAGGAGGATAAGTGCCCGGGACATCCTTGGGACAAGGGAAAGATCATGTTTCATTTGGCTCACAATATGTGTGTATGTATGTATGTGTATATGTGTGTATGTATGTATGTATGTATGTGTATATGTGTGTGTATGTATGTGTATATGTATGTATGTACTTATGAAAAGAAGTCCATTTTTAAATAATCATTTAAGAGTCTATGGAGCCTGTGGTAACTGATTTACACGGCGATACATTTAGATGTGTCTGTCTGGATCAGTTGATAAGAGAGTATGACCTATGAATACTATTACTACTACTTGTTGTCCATGCTAATGGGGGAGTCCATGCTAATGGGCGGAGTCCATGCTAATGGGGGAGTCCATGCTAATGGGCGGAGTCCAACCATGTTGTAAGATAGCACTTTTAATTCATGATTTTTTTACTTTTAATTTTAACAAAAGGCTTAAGAAAGTTGTGTAATTGTATATTGCAGTCAGTTTTGCCATTTCCATGTGAATTTGTGCGTGTGTGTTGTGGGCCGACTCTGGGGCAGTTGTCACTTTGGCCTCTCTTCCGACTAGCACCTGATGACAGCAATTATTTGCTGCCACCAGAGTCTCAAGGGTTTCTTAGCTACTCCTTGTAGCCACGACCCTACCCGCAGGTTGGATACTAGGAATAGGGTAAATTGTCTTTAATCAAGAAACAGAACACACAACGTATTGAGTGACCTGAACTACAAAACTGAGACTGAAGCACATGGCACACAACATCTGACTTATATAAAAAAAACACAAACTCCACCTACAACTCCCACAAAATGCTGCAAAGCACACACACAAACACAAACTATCGTATTACACTTTCACATAAACTACACACGACTTCCATTAACAACTTATTGATAACACACACACAAACATGTTCATTCACCCACGCCCGCAATTGTCTCTTCTCAGTTCGGCTTCATGTGGGCATGCCCACATGTGTCTGAGTGCATCTGTGTGAGTGTGTGTGTGTCTGTGTGCGTCTGTGTGCGTGTGTGTGTCTGAGTGTTTGTTTGTAAGTATTTCTGCATCACTGATATATTGCAATGTTTGTTAATAAATACTTTGTTTGTGTTGTTTAGGACTCCAGAGAATATCTCTCATATTGGTTCTCTGGTTCATCTCTGCATTAACGATGTGGGTATCCCTAGACTTCCTCTAGACATCGGAAAGTAAGTCTTCATTCGTATAGTATCTATACGCAGTCTCCTCTATTGTATGAGATTCTTTCTTTTCTTTTTTTCATTCTTTCTTTCCTTTCCTCCCTCCTTGTTTTTTTTTTAAGCACATAATATTTGTGCGTATATATGTATGTATGTATGTATGTATGTATGTGTGTGTGTGTATGTAGCTTTTTGGGGTGTGATTTATAAGTGATACAAACTCTCTGCTATCCTAACTCATACCTCCTAGTATTGATTTGCTAGTCCCTAGTCTCTCATTAATTGTTATATAATTCTCTAAGTGTGACTAAGGGACTAATAGAACGTTCATTAGATAGCTCGTAATTCCCAGTGGGGGGAGCTCAAGTGACCGGTTATAGTGTTGGAGTACTGCTAACGATCACTTCAGCTGCTTCACGCCTATAAACTGCTCTACCAACCACACACGTACAAGTGTCGGTCATTCCTTACGTGTTCACGGCCACTAAAGGCGGCCATTGCCCATCAAGGAGCTCGTGTGTTGTGGATGACTTGGTGGTGATTACTGCCTCTCCTTCTTTGGACTTACCTCGTTAGTGGCAGCAAATGTAGCCCAGAAACTACGTTGCTGATAGGAATGCATGACAGTCTTTTGAGCCGTAACCAGAGACATTCCTTCGTTGAGGGTGCATCCATGTGTGAACAGTCACACTTATTATTGATTCTCAATCATGTGTATATATGTGTGTATGTGTGTGTGAACGAGTATGTGTGTGCACGTGTGCACACAGTTGCAGTGTGGCAGTATTTAAAATGAGGAAGGTAAAGACTTCTTTAAGATGGAGGCAAATTCCTTCTGATCGGAGTGTTTTGTCGTTGTTGATTGTAAATTACTTGACTTGTATTTCTATTCCAGCCTGAGTAGTCTGATGGTGCTAGAAGCCAGGGAGAACACGCTTAAGACTCTACCTTCGTAAGTATCTTGACACTGTGTGTGTGTGTGTGGGTGGGTGGGTGGGTGGGTGAGGGATGCATTGTGCATATGCTTATGTTGTTGTTGTTGTTGTTTTTTTTGTTTTTTTTAATTTTATTGTACCCTTGATATCAAACAATTGCCTTATATTATTGTGTAGAATATACATGACATCAAGTAAAGATGTACTGTATCTTCATGGTAATGGTTGGGTCAGTCCCTTGGTAATGAATCACTTCACACTTGTTAGAGACATTTCAATGGCTGATGAATTATGGAACATTGTGCAGTGTTGTGAAATATTTTAAACTCTGAATTGGACCTCTTGCAATTAATCAATCTTTTCCCCTGGGTTGAAGCTGGTCAAAACAGCGTTGCATTGCATTGCACCGTCAGGTAAATGTTACACGTGCTCTCTATGATGGACATTACCGCTTTTTTTTTCTTTTTTTTCTTTTTTTTTTTCTTTTTTATTTTTTGAAGGGTAAAGTGTTTCCATTTTTCCCACCCAGCCATTCAATAAATGATTCTGACACCATGTTTCTCCAATGGTGGCTTGCAGCTATAGTCTTCTTCTTAAGCACTCCTCAGAATAGTTTCTGATTGTACACATCCTTTATCTGTGCAGATATTTAGTCCCAATAGAAATTACTGCATCACCACACACACAATGCAATTGTTTGTATTGAGTAATGAAGTGTGTATTTAGTTGTCGTCATGCTGTGAGAAGTCTTCATGTAATACTTTACTTTTAGGAGCATAGCAAAACTGAAGAAACTGGAGAGGTTGGATGTTGGAAACAATGAGATAGATGCATTGGTAAGTCTGCAGCCATGGGTGCATATGTGTGTGCATGTGTACATGTACTACTGAGTTGGTGGTGGTGTGATGTGGTGGTGGTGGATGGGTGCATGTTTATCTGAGGACATTCCAGCCTGTGGTCATGACCTCAGCAAATCTTTGATAACCTCTGGTTTTCTTAGATTTCTGTGGGTCAAGCATCCAGCTGGTTTTCAGTTGAACTGTGAACCTTCAATGTGAAGGAGATATTCTCAAAACTCTTATAAGGTATCCTAGTCTGTCAGACTAGATAACATAGCAGCCACTATATGTGACCGTCTACAGGAAAACCGGGCACAACGCGGCACCCTTCGAAAAAATTTTTTTTGCACTTACAGAGTTGTCGGCGTCCAGATATTGAGCTCTCCAAGTTTTATCGTCGTAGCTTAAGTCGTTCCCACTGTAATAGACCTAACCGTTCCCTTCCGTCGGCTTGAAACAATACATTTTAAAGAAATCGATCGATCTTTTCTCGTTATTTACGCACGCCGCGTTGTGCCCGGTTTTCCTGTAGACAGTCACATATGGTAAAGGTTGTAGTGTAGAGGGACCTTTAAGTATAGCTATGTTTATACTCAAAGCAAAACTCATTCCAGTTCAGATAAGCAGCTGGTCATCTCAGCTGCTTAGGATAGCTGAGGAAGTGATGTTTTTGTGTAGCTTGCTCCTAGATTGGGAAGGATCACATGTTTCTGAGAGCACTTACTGATGTAAGGTTAATGTCTGAGCATTGACCTGTTGCCTATAGTCATGTCTCACAGTGTGTACCACCACCACGGTCATATTGGTGGGGCAAAACTAAATTAAAACAAATTTAAAAGAGTGAAAGAGTATAACACGGTTCATTCTCTCCTGGCCTGTTGCAGACGGGACGAGAGAGTTTCTTATTCTCTACGTGTATTGAATTGTTTCACTGGGAGAAGGATGTCAACAAGCTAGTCATGGCTGACCGCAGCTCTTGTTTGCTTGGCTTCCCCGTACCGTGTTCAGTTTTAGTGGTCTCCCCTTAGGAATGAAACAACAATGGCCTCTATTTATATTCCATATTGTGAATTGCATTAGTGAGTTGCTCACTTGGTTTTATCTCTCATGCACACATGATCTGGCGGTGACGAGAGATGCCAACTGTTTCAGAAGCCATTGGCAGTTCCAAGTGTGATGAACCACAGTGGTTACCCCTTGGGTGGTCACTTAGTAAATTAACAACCACCATTGGCTGTGCTCATTAGAGGCTGTCTGTCCAAGTGTCTGAAGAGTGCATAGGAATATATATAGAGAGGGGAGGTTAAGCGTAGTAAACAGCTGTGGGAAGTGGTTGTAAATGTGTGTGTGCGTGTGCGAGTTGTATGTGTGTGAACTTTGTAAATGATGAGCTCCCATTTTGAGCTGCTACATGTACATAGGTGTCCTATATTAAGGCCTTACTTGTGCTGTTAAAGGACCAAGATAGTGTGTATGTGTTTCGTTGCAGTTTAGGGAAGTAATAGTGTGTTATTATTGAGATTCCTGAGGCCAGGTGGCTCTGCTACTCCTGTTGTGGTATTATAGTGGGATAAGGAGGGACATGTATTATGCTTATTGCTGCTGATTTATCCCTGGTTGTTTTGTCACACGACCAAAAATATTCACAATATTTTGCTTATGTTGAAAGTAGTTGAAGAATACACCAGAAGGAAGTGTTGAGGCTATGGATAAAAGCCAATACAGCTGGCAGCTAATTGTAACTGGTAAATGAATATCTAGTAATACGTTTTGGGAAGGGATGGGTGGTGTGGAGTGGGGGGGGGGGGGGGGGGGGGGGGGAGAGAGAGAGAAGACTAATTATCTGGCAAAGTTCAGACCTTTGTACAAAAGAGTACTATGGAATAGATTATATTCCAGAGGTCAGAGTCAGAGAGGGGAACTATGTATCAGATGCGGAATTTGCTAAATCTCACAAATATCTCCTTGGATCCTGAGCCTTTCCTGTTGCTCCTTCACGGCCATGTTGTAGCAGCTGTTAAGCAAGTATTGGAGTAAGACAGTCCTTAGTGCTGCTCAAGTGTGATGTTTCTCCCCACGTCAACTTGTTTGTTGCTTTTTGCTTCACACTTATGTTTGGTGCTTAATTTGCTCGGGGGAGTTGTAAGGCGGTCGCTTTGAAGAAGTCTGTTCATAATTAAAACAGGCTTCTCTTTTGATCCTGGTATCCGTGAAGCTTGTACAAGTAGTTTTGTGTAAGTGGTGATGGTTGGTTGTGATTTGTGCAGTGATGTCACTGGAGAGGTACGGATGTAGCACTTCCTTCACTTCACGTGTTTCTGTTGAGGAAAAGTTTACAATCTGTGTTGTTGCTGGGAAGCCTAGCTGATGGTGATGTAATAATAGCTGTAGTGTATTGGATGGCAGAAACCTCCTCCCTCCCTCCCTCCCTCCCTCCCTCCCTCCCTTCCTCCCTCCCTCCCTTCCTCCCTCCCTCCCTCCCCCCTGCCCATTTCTACATACATTGTGTAACTTTGATTATTTGAATGGAGTTTGTGCTCCACAAACTGAAGGTTAGGGTTGTCAGAGTTGGTCCAGTAGTCCTATGTATAGTTTAATGTTGAAACCAATAGCAATACATTGCCTGCAGGGAAATTAGTGTAGTACTAACACGTACTAGGCCAACATTATTATAAAGGAGGTAGGGGTTACCGTTTGAAGCACCTAGTATTTCCAGCTCATTCTGTGCCAGTGCTATTAGCACCAAAATTTGAAACTGTCACCTGCAGTGCTCTGCCAGAGAAATGCTGTGCCTAGCAATGACTTGCCTCCAGCACTACCCCTAATAAAGTTGCTATGCCGGCGATAATTACCATACTTATGATCATAGATTTAGTGATTTATAGTTTAATTTTATTAAAAATATTATTGGCTGTTAAAACTGGGAAATGTTTGCTATTATAAAGATCAAAGTGCATGTTGTTTTTTTTTTATTAAAGTGCTCACATTCCTGTGGCAGACTCTTACTTGAATCACAGGTTTCTGTAATTAGAAATGAAACAACCTCTCAAACTAGAGGAGGGATTTTTTTTTTTTAATTCCTATGTGCAAACATTGTTTAAGAAATATTCTATCACTCTATATGGAAATTCCTTGACCCAATGTTGGCAAATGTTGATGTTAAAGGTCCAGTATGTCAGTAGGTGTATTACACTATGATATATATAGTACTTATTACATTAGTCAGAGTGTGATATGGTGAAATATTTCACGAACTGGCTAATTTATTTCCACACACCATCGGAGGAGGGTAGCTATAAAATTCAGGAAAAGTGGGGAGCTTGGCCAGTTGTTCTAACTACTAGGGTACTGAGCTGGAACAATACAGCAGGAAATAACAACCATGAAATATCATGAGTTATTTCATGGTTCACATACCTAAAAATATCATTGTGAAGATATCTAGGGTGGAATATATATGTATATAATTATATATATATATATATATATATATATGGTCTATAAGGTCGTTTCAGTGTGTATTCTGATAGTTATGTGAGTACAACTTACGACTATAGAAAACATACATGCCAGTCCTTTCGATGGATAGTGAGTGATTTATTTACTACAGTAGCAGGTATTCATACCACTGGATATACTGAAGTACCTTTATTGAGGATACGATTTAGCTGGTGAAAGCTTTTGGTGTGAAGTCATTAAACGAATGTGTTGTGTCAACACTGGGAGGCAATTGTAGTTTATAATGTTGATCATACTGTACCTACAGCTGCTTGAGAATGTTAACAGGTGTATGTGTGTGTGTGTGTGTGTGTGTGTGTGTG
>WLWD01006232.1_pt1 | contig 21835 bp, 8 predicted proteins | sample 6712731 | NCBI WGS metagenome assembly WLWD01 (sample SAMN12718690, study PRJNA576275) | sponge metagenome | isolation source: marine sponge | host: Mycale hentscheli | place: New Zealand: South Island, Marlborough, Capsize Point | collected 2014-11-01
TAATTTAGTTGCACTATCAGCATTACCATTATTCCAACTTCTTGTAATACCTACCTAACTGAAAAAGAGATCGAAAACTTTGTCTTATCAATGAACACTGCATACTAAACATGGCCTTTTTATTGTTTTTTTATTATTGTTTTTATGTATATATACGTATTTATACCATTATTTTTTATCCGCTTATTCACTTAAAGTGGAAACGACGAATGTAGCTAGTTATATGATGTAGTGAACTAGCTGAATTTGAGAATTATATTGTGTGAAACAAAACTTGCCCATTGCCATTAGGAAATGTCAGAATCATAGCTGATAATTGTACCAGTACAAAACACACACAGCAGGGGAAATATACAATGACGGAGGAAAATTAACAGGGGAATAACATTTTTAACCCATAGTCATTGCCGCAGCAACTATGATATAAATATACAAATATATTGAGCCTGGGCTAAATGAACATTAAAGCAGTAACTTCATATGTGTGGTTCATATGTGTAAACTTTCTATTTATTTTCAAAGGATAAATAAAGTGTACAGATTCATTTTCTATAACTTACAATGCTACTGAGTTGCAAACCATGGCCTGTAACTTCTTCTTCATTTGTATATGAGTATACTATTTCTGAATAGATGCCACTTTTTGCGAAGATTTCTAAAATAAAATAATTCAAACAAATTTCAATCAGCAATAATTACAATATATATGTATGTGAATGTAAAGTAAAAGCTAGATTTTTTTAATGTTTCTTACCATCGCGGCTTCTATTGATTGATTCCTTTCCTACATCAACTTCCATGCTAAGTGGAGATGAAGTATAAATTGAATCCCTTGGTGCTGTATGAGCTTCTTTACAGTTGGATGATCTTGACATTCGAAGCATAATCAATATGTGACTCACAATCACAATAATGATAACAATAGCAACTATCACTACGGCTCCTGCTATTGCTCCCCCTAGAAGTGTATGTGATAAACCTTCTTGGGAAATGTTTGGCTCCAAAGTTTTCTTGGTGGAATTTGGCTTAGTAGACAGTTCAGAATTGCCATAACTTCCTTTTTGTATGATCTCAGGAGAATAGCTTAGAGACTGACTAGGAGTGTGGCTTAGATGGTCAGGAGACTGATTGGGAGATTGCTGCCTGGGGAACTGACTGGCATCTATTCAGAAATAGTATACACTAGATTATTCTGTATTATGTATATTGTTTTAATTTGAATGCTTACTCAAATAAAATCGTATAGTTGGCAGTGGTTCCATTTCCTTCCCAGTATTGAACTTGTACCTTACTCCTTTCCCTAATAAGGGCAATAAGCTGTAAGTTAATCTGTAAGTAGCATTGTAAATTTGTAGCCTTCCAACAGGTGAATTGGAAGGGGTGTTTATACCAATAACTACATTTTCATTGGGTAGAGTCACATCTTTAACATCCACATCCACGATGTCACAGCAGTAACGCGGATTTTTTGAATCTGTACATTTCTGCCTCTCAGGCTTGCTGCGAACATCCACAGACTCACGCACAGTATAATACTGTCCATTTTTGTCTATTACTAGCATGTGGAAAATCAGGTACCCATCAGCTGGAGCATGGACGATATTACTTTGGTGAATACTGTAGCATAACTCAATGGCAGACAGCTTCCCAGCACAATTCAGCTCAGCAGCGGATAAGGTATAGATAAAAGTCCTCCCAAGTGTTGACTTTGTCAGCTCATTAACCGAATCGAACATGCTGTCTCTTTGAAAGTAGGGAAAGTAGACTACATCATCACTGGAAACAGAGCAGCCATACCCAAGGCTTGAAGCTAAATATTGGGTAGAAGAAATGGGGGGGAAATGTTAAATTCAAATTCTCAGACTTACCATAAATCATACTCAAGATAAAGCATAAACACAGCAATGACATTTTTATGTTTGAGTAAAAGATCATAGACTGAAGAAAAATAATTCATTTGTTCCGCTTTGAGGAATAAAAGAAGTATGTTTCGGAATTTATCATGAGCTGTTGGCGTGACTACAGCATGTGATTTTCCCACAGACTACAATCCCTGCAATTCATGAAATGCCTACAAACACGTGCACTCCCAAGCTAAAAGAACTGTAGCTATTACAGAGATCTTCAGCAACAATATAAGCAGTCATAAACAAAGTAGAAGTATTATTTTGGTTTCATTACATAAATCCTATAATATATTATATCTCTGTGTAATATTTTATTTTGTTATAATACTGCTGCTATAAAGTAGATTGGTATAGAATCATTGACAAGTGTCTTTATGAGCAATATACTTCTCTTGAATATGACTCCAAAATTAGCCAAGTAAATTTAAATCTTTCATAAGATTGACTTAAACTTACAAAATTTTACATGTGTATATGTGTGCATGCACATGTACATGTACGTTGACATGGAAAAACAATTGAAAACCATTTGCTATTTGCAGGCACATTTACATACTTACTAAAGTAAGTACCTAAATGTGGTACACATGTTCATATTATATGATATAGGTACATAATAGCCATAGATATTGCCTATAATTATTATGTGCCTTTCTCCAGTCTAAATTGTATGAACACTGTGGTTGTGCATAGTAAATATCCTGAGAGATACTTTTGTATCTGTGAGCTCAAATATGGATATTGAGATTGGCTACAAAGAAATATTCAAAAATAGAGAGAGCAGTTGCATCAAACAGCAACAGCGACAGATGTTGTTGTTTTTACATGTTGCTGGCAAAAGATGGTTCACCTCCAAGGTTTGCAGCCATGTCAATGTCTTCTGGTGCCCAGTGAAGAAGGTGTGAATTAGGAAGACAAAGGCTAGATGCAACTTCAATGAAACTGGGATGACACTTTGCCATTGGGTGCCTAAGTATAATTTTAGCTATCACATTTTTCTCCTGCCAAATAGCTAAGGTTTTCTACTACTACCATCATAATAATAATTTTTAGTATTTGTATGTGTAATGTACAAACTAATGTATATTATTATAGCTGTACCGGGTAGCTATATGCATTTACAGTGGAACCACCAACAGTAAACTCTGTAACGAGCAACACCATGCAAATACTTGGATATACACCAGTGTATAGTGATATACTGTTGTTATACACATAAAATACTCCTATGATTCTTATCTTGTTTACACCAGTGAATATCTGTTGTAACAGACTATAATACTGGAGTATACTGTGCATATTACTTTACACCAGGTGTATACTGAACTTATGTGCACTGGATGTGTTGCTGGAGAATACCCTATGTATTTGCGATATCTTACCACAGCATGCAGTGTATAGATACTAAGTATACTATATGTATTCCAAGTGTACTCATAATGATATAATATATAGCATTCATTGACAGTAATGCTATTATTTAAATAAATTTCTTAGCTGGATATGTGGTAAAAAAATTAATAAAAAAATTAAAAAAATAAAAATAAAAAGTCTAAAAAGTTCTGAAGAGTTCAATGAATCCACTATCCATGGCCACGCTTGATGTGCTGTCTGTCACCATCCCGAGCTACTCTGGTTTCTGTAATAGCTGCAGTCCTCATCAAAGCCCCACTCACTTCTCTCCTTCTGCCAATACGTTCCTGAGGGACAATTAAAAAAAATTATAAAAAAATTGGCTGCAAACAATACCCATTAAAAAAATGAACCTTGTAACAATAACACAATAAAAAATTCTGTGTAAATTACACCAGCATGAGGCAAACAACATGAGATAACATTTTAAATTCCGACAAATCATAGCTACGGGTCTAATCATCACAAGTTGAGGAAAACTGAGAGCACACAAATTATCAAAAAAACAAAACAATGGGAGAATAGAGCTGTTTAAAACACACCTGAAGAGTTGATTTATTCAATTATAGCAATCACATAACTACGGCTGAACAGTAACAAAAAGTTTAAGAAAAGTTAAATTTGTTATTCAGGTAAGTAAGCTGAGTTTTTTTTTGTATGTGTAGTTGCTGTAGTGAAAAATATTATGAAGAATGACAGACATGCAACACTACTAAACTGGAAATAATGATAATGTACACTACACACACAACGAACAAACAGCAATAACAACAACAAAAAACAAGAAAAAAAGTGTCATATAGAGTAAGTCGCCTATAACCGGCACCTTTTATCAACCATCCCGGTCCTATCGATCGGCATAGTTTCCGGACATCATGGAAAATTTTTATTATCAACTGGTGTAGTGTACAGACATTCACAAAAACACCCACAATAGTAATACGCAGCTATGTAATACTTTTCATTATTATTTTTTTGTTTGTCTTTGGCTAGGAAGGAGTGGCTATACTGTGCTTGTGACTTGTGGGGACAAAAACACTGCCAGGAATTTTTTTGGGATCATCAAAGTCAAGAGCGTACTGGCCCACACAATTACGATAATTTTTTTCCATGTAGTAATGTGACAATACCTCAAAATTGCAAATATGGTTATGATCATAGTTTTTTCTGAATCCATACCAATTCTTTTGTACTAAAAAACTTGGTTAGTGGTCGATAATAAAACAATATAATTTGAAGTAAAATTATAATAGGTATCGGTCATCAATAACATAATTTGAGGGAGTTTACTACATAGCTATCTCAGGGATTTATCTGCAAAGAGTTCCGCCACTCAAATGAAAGCTCAAACTTCAGGGCTTACTTAGGTGGAAACTCTGTCATGAGAAAGAAGATATAGTGCATGTGAGTGTAAAAGTTCTGGTCGATAATTGGCGGTCTACAGTAAGTCACAGTAAAAAGTTTATCTACGACCGATCAAAATTGCGTCAATTATGGACCACTATGAAGTTTTTAGTATTAAAAAAATGGTACTGATTCAGAACTATACGTACTCCTCTCTATGATCACCTATTATCATGTGGAGTTATGGCCAATGATCTTCGCTGTACTATAAGATGGGCATTATTTGGAATGTCATCATATCAATCCTAAAACGCATCGTACATAGTTCAAACCAAATACATTCACACACGAAAGAACCACATTACGAGCATGGCTTCAATTATTAGACAACAAAATAACAACAACAAGAAACAAATAAAATTAAATTAAAACAACAACAAAGACATCAGTTACATCAATTGGTACATGCCTCATGTGCTATAACTCCACTCAGATAATTTGATTATTGTAACTAAATAGACTACGAGAGACATCAACGAAACAGTGTGCTGCGTACTAAGTATTGAAACCACATTGAAAACTGAATTATTATCACAATGCTTGAACTTCATGCTGCCATGAGACATCCTCAGGGTGTCTAAGGTGGAACTTTTTGTGGTGACTATATAAAACAAAAAAACAAATAAAAAACGACAACATAACTGGTAACATTGCTTGGTGACTTGCATGTAGCATAGACAGCTAGAGCTCCAGAGATATCTTTAACTTAATGTTATCTAGTAGAATCATTTATCATTATACATTAACCCTCTCACCGGCAGATAAAATTCAGTAATTTTGTTTTTTCTATAATAATATAAATAATGTTTAAAAAATCAGGAGTTCAAAAAAGTACCTAGCAACCATATATCACATGAAAGTACATGTATAGTTCAACATTTTTGGTCAATTTGGTTGCTTAGCAACAAACCACAAAGTGGTTATTGGGACCACAATGTAACTATATCATAACAAAGTGATCTGTGTGCGTTCCAGTGCAATATTAGCAATTATTTGTGCATGATTAGATATTTTTTACTGTCATAATAGACAGTTATCTCAGCCATCAATGCTGTTGCTCACTGCTAGAACAAATCTGGAATGTAAGATTTATAACTGTGACAAACAGATAACTTACCACAGCCACATATAGAATAGAAAATGAACTCTGCTAAGTTTGTAAGACCTCACTGCAAACTTCTCTACTCTTCTGTCTCCATAGCTCTTCGCCATTTTTTTCCTGGCATTATTTATTTGTTTACCCTCGTAGCTATAATTGTTAATGTTGGACTAATTTTCCCATCAAAATATGCTATCATATGGTCGTTTACACAGTATGAAATGGTAACAGTGGAATGAAATAGTTAAACCACATCAATTAACACTAAATAAACACCCTCTCCGGCTGGTTTTGTGTTCCAGGTATGTATCGAATAATAAAATCGAAGTCCAAAATCTGGAGGCGCCACCGCCAGAGTCTGTTGTTCAGTTTGTCAGATAACATAAAGCTTTCCAGTGCCTTGTGTTCTGTTCTGACTTCAAAGTGTTTGCCACAAACGAAAATGCTTCACTGACTCCAGAAGTGAAATCAGAAACATTAAGATTGGATCTATCTGTGCTGAGCCAGAAAGATTTAAGAGTCATTATGATATTTGGAGTTTCCCGTTCAAAATGTAACTCATGAGGGGTGAAACCAGACCGAGACATTGGCATATTTCTAAGATAAACACAATGCCAAACTAAGTACAGAGGGCCATTCCCGTTTTGAGGGCATACATTTCCTGATTGCTGACTTCAATGTGGCATGAAATCTTTCCAGTTTGCCATTGGTCTGTGGTCTATAAGGTGACATTTTAATTTTGTCTATGCCAAACTTTTGAGCAAGTTCACAAAACACTCGTGAAAGGAAGTTAACTATTCCTTTAATTTGGTAGCTCTGCTGCAAGCTATGCGCCCGCGCGCTGCAGAAAGAAATAGAGCAAGCGCTGCGGTGGGGAAAATCAATACATTTTCTATAAACTGACTCTATCGATTCGTGCATTTCAATGCACATTCTTTGCGCATTTCCACCTGATAAACACGAATCAATTCGGTGACCAAAGAATGTTACAGACAAAACAGACAGAAAGGTGTGGTATCACTTCTAGGAGTTCTGCTGATGTCAATTCAAACATTTGTCCAGGTAGGTCCAACGTATCCCCTGTGATCTAATTAACCACTAAAGTAAACAATATTTTCCACTTAAACACCATTGCAGTTGGGCATTTCAATAGACCAAGTATTCTACCAGAATCTCAGTTAATTTTGAATGTCAGTCATGATTCTGTTAAAGTTAATAAAATTCGTAGAGTATGCTATTATTTCCCAACTAATTCTTCACTCTCAACTAGCAGGTAAAGAAAATTATAGCTTAGTTCTTTTTGTACTGTTTCAAAAGACTTGCAATTTATATAAATTTCTCTCTGCTTCTTCAATAGCATCTCAGCAAGGCTCATCATTGTATCAATGTCTCCCCAATCCAACTGTACCTGGTCAGTCATGGATACCAAATATTCCTACAGAGTACTTTACCAACAATAATTCACTAACTCCAAGTAACTTGGGGACTGCACGCTTTGCATTCACATACATATTTGAGATCCCAGCTGGAGGGCCTGGGAGGAGCTGCACAGGAAATGTGTCTGCTATTGAAATCTGCTACAGGTCCGCTCCTGATCAACAGAGTGGGGTGCAAAAGCTTATGGAATTCTTTGTTCTGGACAAAAAGGACAACTCTGCCAAAGTTACACAATCTTTTCCTGTGATGGTGAATCCTCTGAGTGCCACTTGTAGTTCACTCTTACGAAGTTGCTGTGAAGTGGTACCCATTCAGAATGACCACAAATTTGAGCTGAGCTCAAGTAAATTTACCTTTGGAATTATAATTACCCATCAAACAATACAACCTATAGTCTTTGCTCCAAGCTTCAATGATTTCAATGCTAACCAATATCAAATATCTGTGGGTTTGATCACTCCTACCACGATTAATTTTCAGAATACACCTCTTGTTACGGATAATTCTTTGATGATGCTAAGGTTTGCCTTGGGTAAGTATACTATATCCTATGTACTATAACAGTGAATCTATGATATATATTTTTTATTCAGATTCTCCTGTCTCTGTTACTACACCGATTGAAACCACTGTCACCAGTGAGAATCCTACCTCTCAACCAGAAACTACACTCATACCAACAAATATCACTGAAGTCACTACTATGTCTATTGGGGCCACCAGTACTGCAATAGTTGAAGATACCACACCTGAAGCCACAACAACTACTACTGAGATGATTACAGGTACAGAGGACATGACAGAGCCTGTCACTGAGGATAACAGTACCGCATTTCCCGACACAGAATCCCCCACATCTGATAGAGTCACTACTCTCACTAATATAAGCACTACCGACATGGGTCGAACCATGGAAGTTCATACTGAGACTTTCAGTACAACTGTCACCGATCAAACAACAGACACGGTTGTCAATAGTCAGGCAACAACAGACTTCCTTGCTACTACTCCTGAGGCATCCACCATGGAATTAACCACAGAATCCAACACAATAAGTCCAACTGAGAATAAGGAGACAACAACTCTCATGATAGATAATGTTACAGAAATACTTACTGAAGGGAAAACTATCACTGAAGAAGAGTCTACTGAACCTTTTGTAGGTTCCACAACAATGGTGACTTTAGTTGAGACTAGCACTGAAGAATCTTCATTTACTGCCAAATCCACTGCATCTACTGAGGAAGAGATGACAACTACTTTGAGTAGTACAGGCAGTGAAAAAGATATTACAACCAATACACCAGATGTAAATGAAAGTTCAAGTTCTGAGGTAAGAAGAGTGTAATTATACATTAGTCACTATGTCAAGTCATTGTTGTTGATTTTACTTTGATCATTTTTTATAAATGCAGGATCACACTGGCAAAACAGGGGTTGCTATTGATCATACTCAAGGCAATAGTGGGAGCAGTCCATTGCAGAGTATTCTTGTAGGAGCAGTAGTGGGCGGAGTTCTAGGAATTGTAGTTGTTTGTCTACTTGTCGTCATCGTCCTGTTTGTCGTACGGCAAAGGTCATTTAAAAGACGTGAAAGAAGACTAAGTTTGAATAACAATGGCCGAAACTTCAATACAGCAATCTATGATGAAAGTGAGTTGATGCACAGTCACTTTACTTGCTATTTAATTAATCTACCAAATAAGTTCATGCACCTGGTTATTTGACAAGCCATAGAACTGCAGACACCACATGAAGTGGCTCCAGTAGGCGGGTTCATAAAAATAGAGCTCTTAGAAAAGATAAAATATGTCAGATGGGCATGGTCACAGATATCCGGCCTGACACAATTTATCATCATGTGTGATGGGGGTGCAGCATGTATGTATATGAGTGGGTTTGTGTTCGTGTGTAGTACATGGTAATTTCCTTCTAACCATAAATATTTTAACCCCCTTTCCCCACTTTCCAACTGTTTACATGTGTTCTTCTCCCCGTACTTCTTCTTACACAAGAATACACACATATTATATAAACACATGATTTCCGCCTTCATAGCATTTGCTATTTATCAACTTTAGTGATAGTTCTAGAAGCTATTTTGGATACCAATGGCACAGAATTAAAAAAAGCATTGGCCTACATTATGTTTGCTTTATTTTAATCATTTGTCATATTCTGTTACAAAGACATACTAGAAAATGGTTCCCATTGAATTCAGTGAAGCAAGTTAGGGGGCTAGACTAAAAGAAAAGCTATAGCTACAGAATATTGTAAGTTAGCGATTGTGGTTTTTATCTAAATAGCCACTACATGTGCACCTGTTTTCTAGCATTGTTAACCTTTCTGTCTATTTCTTTCTGCTAATCATTTCTAATGCATCCTACAAGTATCCCGCCATGAACTATTGCTAAATATTGCCATGGAACTTCACAGCATGTACCTGCGGTAACAAAAAAGGGTCCATGTATGCCTCACAATTTGAAATGAAGACATAGATATATATATATATGTATATATATCTCGAACTCATTAGTATACTGTGTCGCTCACTTTGCTAAATTAACCCTATATGTTGTAAGACATGTAGAGTGGAAAAAACATTTCAGCAAACACACTAGTGCATATTTAGTACCATTGCTCAAAATTCATATCTAAAGTTAAGATTAAGAGTTCTATCTATTTTCTTAAAGTTACAAATTGTGAATATGTTTCTGGTATTTCGAGCAGAGATAGGGATAATAATGTTTCTCTAACTTTAATAGTTGAATTGAATGATATGGAGAAGAAACTGGAGTCTAGGAACTCTAGATATATAGACAGTGATGCTAAGGAAACTGACATGAAGGAAAATGGTTGGGAGATACCATCATTGATTCCGGCTGACTATGTAAGATAATTCCAAATCTTTGACAATATCCTGCCAACTCAAGTTGTGTCACTTTGTATTTTCAGATGGTATTCAAAGAATCCTCAACTGTACCTTCTCTGAAGGAAGCACCAGCTGCCCCTCCTTACAAGATAACTCATTCAATCAGAATAAATGAAGTAAGAAGGGGTTGTATGTAAGACAAAATAATATTATAGCAATATCATCGTTACTTTAAAGTAATTAAGGGAATTGTGTCAATCAGTTGATTAAAATTATTTTGAGATAAAGTGTAGTTAGGAAACAAACTAGGAGATGACAAACCAACTGAGCATTGTATATCAGTAATTTTATTTTCTCTTATCTAAAGCAAATTAATCATCAAACTTAGCAAAGCTAGAGCTATTTCAATTATGCACATATAGAAAGGTGGTGGCGACAATATGTATTACATTAATTTATTGAAATTGATCATCTTCAATTTTTTTTTTTATTTTGAAGGATGAAGATGATTACATGATACCAGGCGTGGACATCTCCAGCTTAAGTTTCCAATTGCAACAACTGGAGCTACCACGTAAATCAATTTGGTAAGAGAAGTCATTGCGATAATTGATACCATAATGAATAAAAAGATAAACTTATTTAAAAACAGAATGATAATGTGCATGTGCATGTGTGTTAGGCTTGATGAGTGTATAGGTTCTGGTCAATTCGGCACTGTGAACTGTGGGAAGAGGTTGGTGGCCAAAGGATTGATTGCTGAAGTGGCTGTCAAGACTCTCAAAAAAGAAGCTAATGAAGAGGATCGAGTCAAGTTCTTGCAGGAGGCAGCCATTATGGCCCAGTTCAAACACCCTAATGTGGTCACGATGTATGGAGTCGTAACAGATGGATATCCTGTAAGTGCAAAAATGTTTGTCTCTAAGTTTGTACTATAGTTCTAGCACCACAATTAAAAAGCAGTTTTCCCCCTCCCTCCCCCTCCCCCTCCCCCGCCCACCAACTATTAAAGCAGTATCACTTTGAGTAAGCATTGTTGAAGCAGCCTAAATCTGAGGTGCCACTAACAAAGAAGCCACAAATTTGCTGTGTTTGGTATTAAATAAATGGTTGCAAACGACTTTGGTGAGTTCACAGACACATTATTAAGTACTGACGCACTCCTTGGGTTTTTCTGTCTAGACGAAGTCATAACATATGCCTACCCTAATGTCTGCACAGGTCATGATTGTACTGGAAATACTGAAAAAGGGAGACCTTCGAAAACTACTTTGTGATATCAAGGAGAAAATAGAGCACAACTACGTGGTGGAAGTTGATGGACATATTCTACTCAGTTACTGCAGACAAGTGGCCTCAGGGATGGCTTACCTTTCCAGTAAAGGTTTCATACACAGAGATCTGGCTGCCAGAAATATATTAGTGTCTGAGGATGACATTTGCAAGGTTTGTAGTTTTTGAATAATGTGTTTGTGTTAGAAAATTAAGCTACATCTCTCACTATCACTAAATTACTACAGATACTAAACTGTTTTGTCGTTCAAAATATAAAAATCAAGCTGATCATAAGATACAAGAGAATTAATTATGGCATACTATACAAAAACACTGAGTAAGTTATTAATAACAAGTGCATTTCTCCATCAAGTATATCTGTATATATAAGCCCATATTAAATTAATTTAACTTTAACCAAGTATGACATTTGTTGCTGCTTATCCATGAAATGGCTAAACTTATAAACTGCTGAAAATTAATTCAGTACAAAGTGATGATGTCAAGTCATTCACTTCGTGAAGTCAGCTTTAATGTTCAGTTAAAGTTTATCTTGTCAATAGAACAGATAAGTGATATTCTCTCTCTTCCCCTCACTCTCTCCCTCCTCCTCCTCCCTCCTCTCTCGTTAATTACTCTTGTTGCAGATTGCTGACTTTGGCATGTCTCGGGAATTGATGGATGAGAACTACTATGTGTCCCATGGAGGGAAAATCCCTATTAGGTGGACTGCTCCTGAGGCAAGTTGTAGGAATAGTCCAGACCTACTTAGTAGCCCATATACGGTTAAAACAGCTCAAACACACAAATTATAATAATATTATTTTATTATTAAATGCTGATCAATGTAAAAATTTCTACTCATTTCTCTGAACACTCTCACTCAATCCAGCCTTCTCTCTTGTTCAGTATTATATATCTGTGGAGTCTTTTGAAAGTAACTTTTGTTCTAATGGTTGTGCTACAATAATTGTATCTTTGAGTATACTTTCCTCAATTTCCTTCAATTTTTTTCATTACATACCCTCAAAGTTCTGTGATAAAATCACTTAATTTCTTTATCCACATAAAATAGAGAGGGAGTGGGAGTCACAAACATTTGGGTTTAAGTTAAAATATATTATTGTGGCTATAATGCTGAAATTACTATTCAATCTATAGCTACTTGATTCAGTTATTGTTATTATTGTGTATTATTTTTAAATTATATAATATATACGATAAATTATCATTATTGAATCTTTCTCACTTAAAGCAAAGGTAAAATGTGAAAAAATCTCAGTTGTTGCTGGAGAATTGAACCCAGGACCCTGGCTTTACCCACCAGTGCTCTAGCCACTGAGCTACGACAACCCGAGTTCCAAGACCCTCACATTTTACATTTACATATACTGTTGAGTAGTACCGCTTGCTGCAGTCTCCTACTCAACAGACCACCAATTAAGTGCCATCAGAACACCTTTTCAGTGTGTTGATTGGTACCCCCCCCCCCCTCCCCCCCCCCCACCTCTGGAGAGAAGCCATAATTAGTGGTTTTTGAGATTTTTTCACATTTAAATTTGCTTTTCTTTCAACCCCTTCAAGTGAGAAATCTTCAATCTAGTTTTTTATGAAGGGTCAGAACTTGGATGACTATTATTATTATTAATTACTTTATACCACCATAAAATTACAGGCAGTCCATTTCAAAAAGTATTCCAGTGCCAGTGATGTATGGAGTTATGGAGTTGTCATGTATGAGATTTGGAGTCTAGGACAAAAACCTTTTGAAGGCTCAAACAACACACAGGTAACTTTATTGGAAAATTAAGACAAGCCAGTAAACTCATTATGAACTATTATTTTAGGTCCTTGATTTACTAGATTCCAATATTCGTCTTCATCCACCTCCTGGCTGTCCAAGGGCTATCTATGGCATAATGATGTCTTGCTGGTAAATTGAGGTCATCTATTGCCTATATGAACTGAAATGTCCTTTAAATAATTACTGTTTTATAAAGTTTTGCAGTCAGTTTCACATGGTTAGCTTGTATACTAGCTTCTACTATGTCAACTTTAAGCCCAATATGTACTTCTTTCTGTTCTTGCAGGCATCCTCAAGTAATGAACCGACCAAACTTTGTAGATCTCAATCAGCAGCTTTCCCTGCCTGACTCTAAGCTCTTACTGTGGTCTCAAGAGGATAGCAAGCTAACAGAAGCCATCAAGATAGGAGGACACTTACTGCATGGCAAAAATTTGTTCAGGGATCTCCAGATGGCGTACAAAAGAACTTAATTTTTAGTTGTTCAGAATTGTTGATCTTATTACATGTACACCTGTATTGTTTGTATTGTCGACCTTTGCGAACAACATGCTTCCGGTCATCTCAAGTTTTGTTGTCATAGATACGTTAACATTCTCGTACTTTGACCTTGGGGGCTGACCAATCCCCCTCTGCATAAAAATGAAGTTTATTGCTTGGTTCCAAGAGGGTGTTGGTTGTAGCGTACTATGTAAGTATTTACGAACTACCGTCCATCAATCGTCGAGTTTAGTTTAGTCATGGCTGTAAAATCTGCGTGCATACTTTATGTGGTCGTGTTTGGCGGTAAGTGTTACTATATGGTAAGTATCTCGACCAGTCAATGTGGAGAGGCCATACTATATTATTATTAGTGAGAGTTATGTAGTAATTTTGAGACTTCGCAGAGGGAGTTATTCTAGTTGCGATTCCATATATCGCTGCAGTAAGTGTCATCTTGCTGGCCTTGAAACTGTACAAACTACATGCTTTTGCTAGTGAGTGAGTGGCTTGATAATGCTATTGATATTCAAAAGGAAAAGCAGACTAGTAACAACCAAGTGTTGAGCTATGTCGTCCTCAACTGTGCTAATGCCTCTCATGTAGTCATTATAATACCCTCTCCTATTTTAACTCTTTAATTAAGCAAATACACAAAATGCAGCTCTTCTCTAAACAATTTGGTGGTAATGTGTGCTCGCACAATAAAAGCTTGTAATTACTGTCAACCTGTTATTGTTGCAATTGTACGAGGCTGCCGAAAATGTAAATTTAGAGTCTGGTGAATGATTTATGACTTGCTGATCATGTTTGGTTGGAGTGTCTGTTATTACATATCTCATTACATTTCATCATATTGGTTTAATGGGAAATAATATTATGTACAGTACTACTTTTAGTGAAATTGGAGGCAGTAGTGGTTAGAGTTAGTAAATGGGGAAACCCTTGCCCAACTTACTCTTAGCCACTGACCTGGTGTCAAATTGGATATGTAACAGAGGCCGCTTTACAACATACTCACACACGCACGTATGCACACACACACACACACACACACACACAGCACTTCCAATTTCATGTGCTTGCATACATTAGCTCATTCCAGTGAATGTAGATGCAACACGATACAGCTCCAGATACAGCTCCAGCGTGCACACAGAACCAGCTACTCGGCCTATCACTGCATGCAATTGATGTTATCAGCTCAGTTAAGGATCACTAACAGTTATCATATAGTTGTCAAAACTACCAGTGTATGGACTTGTTCATAATCTGAGCAAGTGTCCAGACTAAGCAATCATTCTTGGAAGATTCCATGAATGCAAGGAATGTTATTATCTGATAATATTTTTGACAAACGTTTTTTTTAAAGGAATCACCTAGAAAGGGGGCAAGTGTAATGCACAAAATTAAAGCAGTATTGCGTAATTAGAATAATCGAACGTGTAGATTTGAAAATGATATTAATCATCATGGGTTAATCAGCAGCACACTTTCCTCTATAGTACTACTGGCTTGTTTAGTTTCATAAACGGAGTTGGGTATACCATTTAAAGGGGGGAAATGAATGCCTTCATATTGTGGATTGGTCATACATACTTTATAAATGGCTCCTGATATTGTTTTGTAGGCTTCATGTCTGTCGGTGTTCCTCAGGAGTTGACAGACAGCACAATTTCTTCTCCCTTCACTACTGGTGCTAGTGGAGGTAAGATGTGTGTTTTGGTTTGTGTATGTGTGCGTATTCAGGAATACAAACTAATAACAACAACCATTAGACATAGCGCATCTTATCGTGCGCATCTGTGGATTCCTGTGTATGTAGTTATCTTTGTTTAGGTTTAGATTGTGAGGGAACTGTTGAAAGAAGGAGTAAGCGGAGGTTGTCCTTTCCCCCATCTCTGTTTGAACCTCCCCCTCTCTGTTTGAACCCTGCACTTTGAGATCATGCAATGTACCTCCATGACTATACAAGTGCAGAGTCATGCACAGCTTCTAGTCAGATAGTAGAGAGCACAGTGTGTGTGGTACATTCATGCACAAGGTGCTCTGAATGAATTACTTCAGCCTTTTCAGCTCAATAGTCTGCCACTTGAAGTGGCTCCTACCTCCCCTCCCTGTTTGTCAAACTTTGCAACAAAAAAACAAAAAAACAAAAAAAATAGAAGAATAAATGAGTTAATTAATTAGACTAAAGTATAGAGGGAGCAGGTGTTATTGCATTCATGTTGATTGGTTTCAAATTGACTCTTTAAACGGATATTTTTATTAACTTCATTATTGTAAAATAGTATGTACCTACCACATAGAAAGTTTTAACAGGAATACTTTTTCCCCAATACGTTCTTCCCTCTCCCACCCACCTCCCCTCTCCCTCATAAAAGTTGGATTCTATGTCATTGGGAATCTCTCTGCTTGAGTACACATTACCTGAAGCAGTTAGGAATAGTAACACATGTTCTGTCAATAGTATAATAGTTGCACTAAGTTACTGATTTAAATGCTCTAAAAAAAAATTTAATTTTCTTGAATGGACTTATTAGGTCAGAGGACACAGGGGGGGGGGGGGGGGGGGGGGGGGGGGGGGTGAGATTGAACTAGAATATCCACCACTGCCCCTCTGGAATGAGGAGTCATAATGAGTTTACAGTGCATTACGTGAATGTATAATTTTTACATGTCAGCCATCACCACTTTGTTATTCCTACTACTATGTTATACCAACTGGCTTCAGTTGTTGTTATTTATTTATTTTGTTCCTAAGTTTATTGAATTAGGTAAATGAGGTTCAAGGGTCTACTAAGCCAATTAGTCCTTACTCTGTATACTCAGTATTTGCCACAAACATTAGCCTAAGATCTTGTTGATTAGGTGTGTCCAGTCGCCAGTATGTGGTAATTGGTGCTACGATAGGCAGTGCAGTTGTTCTGCTGGTGGCAGTGGCAATCGTAGTGGCCCTGGGGGTTTATTGCTGCCGGAATAAGACCCGCAGTGCATTAGTAAAATCGGAAGATGTTGCCTTCAGTAACATCTCATACGGACTCTGTGAGTTGGCGGATGTTTAATTACTAACCACCGGTGACTAATCGGATATGTTGGCAGTTTCTGGGGAGGAGGAAGAAGTACAAGTAGATGCTCATGGACATCCTGTGCAGACAGAGTGTCTGGATCAATACCAGCATGACACAGTAAGTTTAGTCTATCCCTACATGACATCTATCCCTAGATAACACTGTAAGTTTAAATCCTAACTCAACGCAGCAATTTGTTTTACGTCAATCCCACATAACACAGTAAAAGTGGGAGGAGTGTGATGTGTTTATGTGTGCGTGTGTTTATGTGTGCGTTGATGTGGGTGTTTAAGCCACTCTTTACGAAGCTTATGTAAACGTATGTATAAGTGTGTATTTGGCTTTGGTTTGTGTGTGTGTGTGTTTGACATGGTTTGTGTGCGTGAGTGTGTATGCTCATGTTATCTTGGATGTTTGTTTTATATGTTTTTAGTCATTAATAGGCCATCAAAGCAGCTAGCAGCTGTAGCTTGTGTGTACATGTGTTGGTTTGACATGTAATTTTGTGTTTATTTATATTCCGTTACAGGGAAGGACAGTAATTCCGGGATTTCGCCTAGAAAGACCACGAGTAAGTTTTATACATTGCCAAGGGCACTATTGCCAAGAAATTAAATTCCGCATGATCGTGAATCCATTTGCTGGGTTGCATGGAAAAGGTGGCTGAGCAAATCAAAAATCTAAAAACTGACAACTATTAGGGCTGCTTTAATGAAGGGGGCGGGGGGGGGGGAGTTTGGCCCTGCTGGAAAAGCCTTCATTCTCCTAGAATTATTTGGTGCCACTATTTTGACTTTGCAGCATGAAATCAGCACAGTTTTTTTTGCATATGTTCTGCAAGTATGTCTCTTATACACAGCAAAATGTGGTTGTATTTTACTCTCATTGTCCTGAAATTTAAGAACTTATTTAGTTATTATTTATCTCTCCCTTAATTGCAGAGCTACAGCCATTCAACAGAGCAGGAAAGCATTCAGGTGGATCCAATGGACTTGGTAAATTATAATATACATATATTTATGATTATTCTTAACCACTGTAAAGTGGCGACGAATATAATTGTGAGCATTTTTTGGAGCATAGCTCTAAGTTCACTTTCAAATTTATTTTTTTTTGCGTTCCTCAGAATGGCTGAAACTTGCATTCTGTATTGCATGAGAATGTGTTTGTGTAGTGCTATGGCACCTGACTCACTTGCTTCACTGATATGGTAATACCATATTATCAGCAAGCATGTTTACCAAAGCTGCTGATTAAGAAATTGCTACTGTGCACACAATGTACATACAATACATGTATATTGATATATTATATGTGTAGGTTACACCACGACGAGGAGGTCGGCATGGGATTTACACAACCGAGGGCCAAAGGCTTGAGGATAGTGTAAATTCCTTACTGACCAAACGGAGGGGTGTAACCGACTTGTACCCATGACTCTAGGACTATAGGAAATACATAGGAACTAATTTTGATTGGACGGTTTACTTATTCACCTCCTAGGAGGTGGGTATGAAATATGTTCACCCCGAATTGAGCAATCGGATTGGACAGTTTAAACGTACCATGGTACAAATAAATAAACATAAACATATTATATATATTATTATACTATAGTAGCATCAGGAAACCCCATCTCTTTTCAACATCACTTCTTACCTCATACATACATGACTACTGTGATTATGTGCTTGTATGTGTATGTTGGTGTGTTATTCACTATCACAGAGTTACGCATCTGTGCAGCGTAACAGATATAATTCTGTTGCTCATAGCAACAAATCTGAGACAGTAAGTTTGTAGCTGTATTTAAAAAAAAAAGGATTTAAAGCAGCTACGTATGTTGTCATTCTGTAGAGCTATGAATCTATTGATCATCAGAAACCTAACAAAATGCGCTTTACCAGTCCTGCCTTTTTAAAGGTAACGTGTTCTATGCTCAGTTTAGTGCTGTTTGTGTGTGAAGGTATTAGAGCATTCCTGTAGAGTAATTATTGAGTTGGATAAGGTACAGGAAGTTCTAAATAATGGTATCTCGATCTATATCACTAAAGAGTTATTACGAAGTTGTAGAGATAGCAGACAGGCATATTAAAAGCAGACGGACAGATAGACTGACAAACAGACAGACTGACAGATGGACTGACTGACAGACAGACAGACAGACAGACGGACAGATAGACTGACAAACAGACAGACTGACAGATGGACTGACTGACAGACAGACAGACTGACAGATGGACTGACAGACAGATAAAGACTGACTGACTGACTGATGGACAGACAGACTGACAGACAGACTGACGGACAGACAGACTGACAAACAGACTGACAGACTGACTGACTGCCGGACAGACAGACAGACAGACAGACAGACAGACAGACAGATAACAATTGCCAGTTTTTTTATGTAATTAATTTATGTGTTTTTCTTTTCAGGGATCGAAATCCTCCAATGCAGCAAGATTCCATTCACCCCACAATCCTACTCCGTATGAGAATGTGAGTTTGAAGGATTCTCATTCTGTGTCATTGGTTCCATTAGTGAGTGTTGAGAATTGAACCCAGACACTATATAGACAAAAACTAATTTCTGCAGAATTTTTTTTTATTATAGAGCGGGCAAATCATTGAGATCAGGTGGTGGTGATGGTATGGTCGATTTTGTTGTTAGTTAATAATTTCCAGCTTCTGAGAACATTTTTTATGACTGGGTACTAGACTAGGAGGATTAAGAGAGTTGGTATCAAAATTAAAGGTAGCTAAATATAATTAGTTTCCAATGGTGTGCACATGTGCGCCAGATTCCCACTGGTTTACTATCTGTACTGTACACACAGAGTGTGAAGTCTCAAGCAACCGGGACCAGTTCCTCCCTCTATCCCAGTCCTTATGAACATGTGAGTCAATAGATTATCACTGAACATCAGTGTAGTCATATTCATGTGGTCTTATTCACTTAGCCTGTGTCTAGTCTCAGCTCCAGGACAGACAGGCTGCAGGTACGTATGTATACTTGTGTATTATGTAGTTAGGACTTTATAACTTCATATTTAAATTTTCTGGTGATACATTCGGTTCTCAGAGAGAATTTTATTTATGTAAGAAAGGGATAGTACATTGCATACATACATTCGTGCATACATACATTTGTGCATACATACGTACGTACATACATGCGTACTTACATACACACATACATACATAAATACATAAATACATACATACATACATACAGTTAATTTATAGTAGTATATACGTATCAACTTCTTGTGATAGCATTACTCAGTGTCTAGCCAAGAGGGAGCACAGTATAAGGAGCCAGCATCCAGTGAGCAGAGCTTGTACAGCCAGTTGAGGGAGCTAGACAAGGACCTGTCTGATGCCACCGTAGTGTGAGTTCATTAATAGCCTTTTAAATATTATTATGATCATTATTGTTGTTGTTGTTGTTATTATTATTAATTAATTAAATAATTATATGTATCTTTATCTTTGTATTATTATTATTACTTAATTAATTAATTAATGTATCTGTTGAAGTCTTTAAGTAACTATGTATTGTCACTTTTACTGATCTCCTCCCACTGTTGTAGTCTTGGAACGTATCTTGGCAGTGGACAGTTTGGAGAAGTGTTTAAAGGTGTGTGGGTGAGTCCCAACAGCAGCGTTGATGCAGCCATTAAAACACTCAAGGAAGATGCAACTACAGAAGACAAGATTCGCTTCCTTCAGGAGGCGGCCATCATGGGCCAGTTCAAGCACCCGAATGTGGTCACCATGTACGGAGTGGTGGTCAACGATAACAAGGTGAGTCTAATTAAGGAGTACAGTATTAATTAAACTTAGTGTTTGTAGGGGTATTAATTAGGTAAGAGTGGGACACTCTCGATTGTGTTTCTAATGAGATAATGTGCAGGTATTATTTCCTAATTGGAATACGTGTGATATTGGTTACCTTACTATACTCATTCTGAGTTGTGCCATGCTCTCTCTCTCTCTTTCACACACACACACACACACACACACACACTCTCTCTCTCTGACTCTCAAAGCCGGAATTGGGAGAAATTGATTAATAAATTAGCTTAAGTTGTTTTCTTGTTTATGGTAGTAGTTTACTAGTCGTGATCTACATGAGTGAGCCACTCTGTTGTTTTATGGCAGTAGTTTACTAGTCGTGATCTACATGAGTGAGCCACTCTGTTGTTTTATGGCAGTAGTTTACTAGTCGTGATCTATATGAGTGAGCCACTCTGTTGTTTGTGGCAGTAGTTTACTAGTCGTGATCTACATGAGTGAGCCACTCTGTTGTTCATGGCAGTAGTTTACTAGTGATCTACATGAGTGAGCCACTCTGTTGTTTATGGCAGTAGTTTACTAGTGATCTACATGAGTGAGCCACTCTGTTGTTTATGGCAGTAGTTTACTAGTGATCTACATGAGTGAGCCACTCTGTTGTTTATGGCAGTAGTTTACTAGTCGTGATCTACATGAGTGAGCCACTCTGTTGTTTATGGCAGTAGTTTACTAGTCGTGATCTACATGAGTGAGCCACTCTGTTGTTTATGGTAGTAGTTTACTAGTCGTATGATCTACATGAGTGAGCCACTCTGTTGTTTATGGCAGTAGTTTACTAGTCGTGATCTACATGAGTGAGCCACTCTGTTGTTTATGGCAGTAGTTTACTAGTCGTGATCTACATGAGTGAGCCACTCTGTTGTTTGTGGCAGTAGTTTACTAGTCGTGATCTACATGAGTGAGCCACTCTGTTGTTTATGGCAGTAGTTTACTAGTCGTGATCTACATGAGTGAGCCACTCTGTTGTTTATGGCAGTAGTTTACTAGTGATCTACATGAGTGAGCCACTCTGTTGTTTATGGCAGTAGTTTACTAGTCGTGATCTACATGAGTGAGCCACTCTGTTGTTTATGGCAGTAGTTTACTAGTGATCTACATGAGTGAGCCACTCTGTTGTTTATGGCAGTAGTTTACTAGTGATCTACATGAGTGAGCCACTCTGTTGTTTATGGCAGTAGTTTACTAGTCGTGATCTACATGAGTGAGCCACTC
>WLWD01005702.1_pt1 | contig 21833 bp, 15 predicted proteins | sample 6712731 | NCBI WGS metagenome assembly WLWD01 (sample SAMN12718690, study PRJNA576275) | sponge metagenome | isolation source: marine sponge | host: Mycale hentscheli | place: New Zealand: South Island, Marlborough, Capsize Point | collected 2014-11-01
ATACGTGCAATTTAATTAAAAATTAAGGAATTATATCAGATATGAAAAAAAGAGAGAGATTAAAAAAGGAACTGATGAGCAACCTTGATATTATTATTGGTTCAGTTGTCATGTATCGCTCAAAATGTGGAAAGAACTGCACCTGTAACAATGGGGAGAAACATATCTGCTCAGTTCGAAAAAAGAAGGTAGAACTAAAAATCTTTATCTTCCGCCCGGATCAATCGGCGGGGCAAAAGAAATGAATGAGAGATATAGGAAAGTTAAAGCCCTGCTGCAGGAAATCAGCCAGTGTAATTATGAGAGTCTGAAAAAAAGAAATCTTACCAAAGGGAAATAACAGTTGCCGAAAGCGCAAAGGTCAATCAGACATAATCATTCTTACGGAAAATGTCCGGAAACATGCAAACTTTCGCGACTGAGAGTAGAAAATGAGCAGCTGAAGAAGGGAAACGAACAATTCCGTCAGATTTTTGATGCTGCCGTGGATGAATTCAATAAACTCAAGCGACGGATTGAACAGCAGAAAGGGGAATTGAATTGTGAAAAAGAGGCGAATAAAGATCTGGAGAAAAGAATTCGGCAACTGGAACGAGAATTGAGTAATGAACGTGGTAAAGCGAATAAATTCGCATCTATGCTTTTTGGTTTGAAGAGTGAGAAACTGAAATTGTCAGATATCAAAGTTGAGGATAGGAATTCTATTGTAGTTGAAGAAATCAGCGAATCAGAAATCACTAATGCCGGGAAGACGAATCGGCTGGGGAGAAAGAAAAAAAGACTGAAGCGGAGAAGGACAATGACACGGAAAAGAGAAAATCCGGAGGTCAGGATGGCCACAAAGGAAATGGAAGGAAAATTCCTAAAGGGCTGCAGATTGTGGATAGAATTATTAGGCTGCCTGAGGGAGAAGTCATTCATGGAATTCCGGCGGAGAATTGGACGGAACAGAACGGCATGGATGAAGTATCATACACGATCAGAAAAAAAGTCGAATGGTACGTGGAACGTACTATCAGGCGTAAATATACTCCTCCTGCGAATTACGCCCCTAGCGTTCCCAAAATAATAACAGCTCCCATGCCGGCTAAACTCATTCAGCAGGGAAAATATGGGTTGGAAGTATGGATTGATATTCTTATCGATAAATATCAACAGCATATACCGATTCCGCGTCAAATTTTCGACATGCAGCAACACGAAGTCAATATGATTCCAGGAACTGTTTTCGGTGGTTTGAAAACAATATTTGGAACCTATTTGGAGCCTCTTTATAAAGAACTTATTATTGAATTGCAAAATGGAATAAGATGGCACGCTGATGAAACTCGCTGGTACATGCTTTGTGACGCCATGAAAAAATTATGGTATATGTGGGGATTCAAATCTGAAGATGTTGCTATTTTCGTTCTTGACGGCACAAGAAGCGCTTCTGTTCCTGCGAAAACTCTTCTGGGGATTACCGATATAGTACAACTAAAAGCACCAGTTGAAATTCCTGAGGAGAAATTGAAAATATTGAATGTAGACAGGTATTCTGCCTACAAAATGTTGGCCGGTTTGGGTTTGGTTCTTCTGGCCTATTGCTGGGCTCATGTGAGAAGAGATTTCACTGACATTAAAAAAAATATCCCGAAGAGCACGGACTGCTCAGATGGGCAGAGGAATGGTTGTTGAAAATCGCCGAACTGTACAAAATTAATAATCAGAGAGTAAAACATCCTCCCGGAAGTGATATGTTTTTAGAACACGATTCGAGATTACGTGAAGCCATTCATGACATGGGGAAAGAAATCAACGTTGAGATTAAGGCTGATGAAGATGAAGTTCATGAAGCCAGACTTAAAGCAATGATATCAATGAAAAATCACTGGGAGGGACTGATTATATTTGTTGGTAATCCCGAAATCCCGATGGATAATAATAAAATGGAAAACGGAATAAGACCATGTGCTCTGGGAAGAAACAATTATATTGGGAACCATTCACTTTGGGGCGGGGAATTGTCCGCCTGTATGTATTCGATCATTCAAACATGTAAACAGAATAATATCAATCCACGAACTTACTTGCAGTATTACCTTGAGAAGTGTATAGAAAAAAACGGCGATATGAGTCAGGAGGAAATAAATTCAATGTGACCAGGGAAATTAAAAAATAATATCATCGTGAAAAACGATTTGACCTTGAAAAAATTCTAATTTTTTGTTTTCTTTATATTTCCTGCAAAAAACGATTCAGTAAGAAGAAATTAGGTTTGAGGGCAAAACGGGGACCACTGAGTATGTACCTCTAATTCGATAAGAAAATTTGCGAATCCCCATGTGCAAAGCGAAAATATCCCAATCGAACTCCTCAATTTATGGAAAAACAGAGCAGCAATCTTATTAATTCTATGGCAAAAGCCATCAAATTTTCTACAGGTTTCTGTGAAATTGTTGCCCGTGCTTGCCTTGAGAGATGGATCGAAAAAACTACTGCTTAAATTTAGTTACCGATGATCTGCTTGAAAAAGAACTGTGCGTCAATACGTTCCTTTTCTGGAAATAACGCCCCCTCTTCCAGACGGTTAACCTTATCTCCATAAATCGATAAATCCTTGTTAATTTCTGTCAGCTGCCGAGCATCCAGCTCATTTACATAGTTCCTGAGATAGATTGACATATCATCCAATTCGTCGATGATTAGTTTCAATGTGCTTTTATCAAGGCTAGACTCCATTGTTTTGACCGAACTTTCACATCGTATTCTCAGTCTATCCATTAAATCAAGTGTTCGTTGACGCGTGACTTCCAATCCCCAAAGCTGCTTTGCTTTAATTTCTTTAGGCAGCCAGGTCATAATGCCGATTTCAACAGCTAATATACTAATAATAAGACACGTTGAGACATAGGCGACAAAACCAATATTCCAATGACGACTTGCTTTGGAAAATTCAATAATGAAGTGAACCATATATTGGCCAATGTGTATCTTATCGCCATTTTTTAGCTGAAATGATAAATTCAGGTTTTCTTCATCATTAATTTTGAGTAAAACATCCTGTTCTTTCTTTTCTAAATGATAAGAATTGTCGGCATGTTTAAATATTGAAATGGCTAAATCCGGAATATCACTGAGAACCAAATCACAATTCTTATTTGAACCAATCAAAAGCTGATCCGTTTCAGAAAAATGGACCTTCCGGGTTTCGTGAACGGGTTCAGCAGAATTATTTAATTCATAAAGTATGATGCGAATAGACATATAGATTGTTATTATTTTTTTATTTCAGGGAAGAATTTTATAGAAACCTGTCGAATAAACTATTCCTGTTCGATAGATTTTCTTAAACTGACGCCACAATTAATTAGTCGTTAATTCTTTTGCAAGTGCGTTTAATCGACTTAAATCGATTTTTCCACTTCCCAACAATGGAACAGTCTCAACTTCATAAAAATCCGTTGCTTTAGGAATCCAGAGGTTAGGGAGACCGCGATTCCTAAGTTCTGAAACAATTTTACTTGCTTCAATTTTGAGTTTTGTGTGAATGACGATTAATTTTTCCCCTTTTGCAATATCCGGTATTGCCGTTACTACAAGCATGACTTCATCAGAATTTACGATTTCTATTATTATGTTTTCAACCCCCGTATGCGGGACCATTTCACCAGCAATTTTACTGAACCGTGAATAACGTCCGGTTACAAAAACAAATCCATCGTCATCAATCTTGGCAATATCGCCCGTATTGTACCACCCATCTACAATGACTTTGTTTGTCAATTCCGGATTTCCCAAATACCCCTTCATGACATTGGAGCCCTGTACCAGCATCAATCCTTCTTCGTTTATATCTAGCTCCTCTTTCGTTTCTGGATGAACAATTTTTATACTGATGCCAGGTATTGCCTTTCCCACAGAACCCAATTTCCCGCATCGTTTACCTAAATCCTCTTTACAATCCGATATATTGACTGTTGCTACCGGAGATAATTCAGTGGCGCCAAATCCTTCTATCGGAGTCAGATCAAATTTTTTCTGAAACTTTTTAGCCGTTGTTAATTGCAGCTTCTCGGCCCCCGCGATTACAAGCCGCAAACTTCTTAATTGATCAGCATTGCACTTCTTAATATAGCCATTAAGAAACGAAGGCGTTGCAAATAATACTGTACATTGATGTTTCGCAATTAATTCACCTATTTTTCTTGACTCAACCGGATTTGGATGATAGACAACGCCACTGCCCTTAAACAATGGCATCAAGAAATGTCCACAAAATCCAAATGCATGAAAGAACGGAAGATACCCCACAATGACATCATCATTATTAATATCCAAGACGCCTGCGAGCGCTGATAAATTTGATATAATATTTGTATGAGATAGTTCAATACCTTTTGGAATGCCTGTTGATCCACTCGAAAACAAGACAGTGATCGTATTATTCATTGAAGCCGAAAGTGTTGAGAATAACCGTTTTTTTGCCCTGCTCGTTGTCATCGTTAAAGCATCAAACAATGCCGCTATTTTATCTAATGCATTGATCGATTTGAATACGTCTTCAAGATATACATACTCTTTTCGATCCTCAAGTTTAGCTTTCTTAATAAACACCTTGCTTGTCAGAATCGTCTGAATACTACACTGTTCAATAGCGCTGCCAACAGATTCGGACGATGATGTGAAATTTAAGTATACCGGTATCTTATCCATGAACATGATAGCGACTCCAGCTAAAACTGAAGGAATGGCTGCTGGCAAAACAATGCCAATATGAGTCTGAACATCTCGATTTCTCAATTTATTTGCCAATAGATGCGCACGTACCAAAAATTGAAAATTCGATAATGAGGTCCCCTGTGAATCCTTGATTTGTTTTAAAAACATTTTCCCCCGCAACGAAGATAACACAAGTTCAGGCACTGTGCCGTTAAATGCGGGCAGTTGATTTGGATGATTGTCTTTACTGAAATCTGTCATAATTCGGTCCTGATTAAGAATTTAAATAAATATGGTTTATTATCATTTCAGAGTGATGCCCAGTAAAATTAGGTTTTTAGAAATAAAAAAATGACAAAAAGACTACTGCTTGCGACATCGTTCGATGTTTGCAAAAAATGATGTTTGCCTATTTTTTTACTTATAGAATAATAGAGATATAATCTAAGCAGTAATTTTGATTTGTATACTTAACCTGAATAATTATGCGGATTCGTTGTGAGAGCATTTATTCCGCAAAGCAGAACGCAGAAACGGTGGGTAAAATAAAAATAAGGATTACAATAAAACAAAAATACCTCTCGCCGCTATCGCTTCGATACTACTGTCCGATATAAAACGTAATGGGTGTCCGGATTGAACGGAATATGCATTTTATCAACGGGTACAGTCGGAGAGGCATTATGCTAAGAGAACCTATCAGATTATAGGGATGTGTGATTATGGTGAAATTCAATAATTAAATAGAAAATAGTTAGCCTGATTGATTCATGCGATTCGTCGCGAGAGCGCTTAACTCGCTCATAATAAATTGATTAGAGAATTTTTCACGGCGAAAGTGAATTTTCATTCACTGAGATGTGTTGTGAGCTAATCAGCTTATTTGAGCAGAGATTAGGGCTTGCAGCAGAATACTGATGAATTATTCAGGATAGATTGATCTTTTTCTGACATTTACCAATAACAGATATATTATCTATTACTCTTTTCCTCCAAAGAAAAAATCTAAAATTAAAGTGACGATGGGTATAACATACTTCTAGGTGTTGTCATAGATTTCCTTTATTACGTCCTCATTATTTCCAAAGTGATATATATAAATGGTAGTAGTAAAAAGTAGTAGAATGAAACATGCAATTAAAACCCCACAAGCCAACCTTAATTTTCCTGAGAATTTGTGCTTTTCAATAGACTCTTTTATGCCAGGATCAAATTGATTTTTTTTAATTTTATCTACAGGAATTACTGGATCATATTTTTCTGTTATTCCTTTATCAAATTCTTTTTAAATTCCATCTATGGGAACTGCCTCAAATTCTCCGCTTCCAGACCCGGTGTTTTCTTCCAATTCATCTATAGAATTTTCACGATTTTCCACCAAGTCACCTTTTAACGGAAGTTTGAACGGATAAATCCGTAACTAATTGAAAATAAGCAAGTTAACTTTTTCTTGCTCGATTTTGTAGGCAAGACAGTTGAAATTCTAATATGTCATGTTCTACTACAATTGTTATTTTGCTCTGCGCAGCAAATGTGAAGTAGGGTAGACAAATCGCTGTTTTTTACAATTTTGAGCGTAAAATCGATATTTTCTTTCAAACTTCCGTTTTAATGCGTATTTTATTTATTTTTGTAAAGGGTATATTTTGTGCATTTGCAGATTAGCCTGATTAATTCATGCGATTCGTCGCGAGAGTGCTTAACTCACTCATAATAAATTGATTAGAAAAATTTTCACGGCGAAAGTGAATTTTCATTCACTGAGATGTGTTGTGAGCTAATCGGCTTATTTGAGAAGAGATTAGGGCTCGCAACAGAATACTGATGAATTATTCAGGTTAGATTCTATTCAGCCTTACTAAAATCAGGGACTATCCTTAATTACTCAATTAGACTCTCTTCTTCTTTTCGTCCTAACGTGGACAAGCCACAACCAAACAGGAATGATTTAACATTGAAACAAAGGGATGCTTCACATCAGGCGTCAGAAAGTAGTTAGTTTACGCTTTTTCCCAGAATCTTCCTGAATATCGAATGTCGAACAAGGAATTATGAATAAACGAAGGAAAAAACTTCAAAATTCGACATTTCTTGTTGGTCCCGTGGGATTGATTGATATTATTTTTTTTGCGTTATCTATTACAGCATACTCAAAAGTGTAAACTATCCTGTAAAACATCTCAAAATAAACGTAAATAAAATGGAATTACTCACATCAACGTACAAAGAAAGAATTAGTGGTGTTCTTAGCTGTTTCGATAGATTGATAATAACGGGGACACTTCCTCAAATATGTTATGCCCAAGGGATGACATCCTACCTTTGCGGTCAAGGAGAACGTATTTTTGACTATCCCAAATTTGCGGAACCGTTTAAGAATCAATTGCGAGCCAATGCTCAACAGATAGCAAAAGACAATAATATTGAAATGGAATTTGTGGCGAAATCACATATCCGCAAAGAAGATTTAGTTAAAAAAGTTTTGGATAAAAAAGGGATTCATACAGGCTTGGGCCATATTATTTCAGCCATGGAAGCCTGTAGCAGTTATAAACCATGGCATGACAAAGAGTCGGGCAAAACATTCCTCAAAGGTACGCAAGGTAAATGTTTGCACTATTACTTCTATTTCATTGACCCTCTTATCTTGGTTACGGCTATGTCAGAGTTCCTGCCTGGCGCCCGTTTAAATTACAGATATATATTAACGGGCACAATATATTAGCCAACGAACTGGACAAACAAGGCATAAAGTATTCTATGATAGACAACGCATTTGATTACATCGAAGATTTTGACAAGGCGCAAACTGTCTGCGAGAATATGGACATTCAAAAAATACACAAAAGACTTGATGAACTAGCCAAAACATATTGTCCGGTACATGCATCATTCAATCAGGTATGCCATTGGAGCATAATGCAGACTGAATATGCTGCAGATATTGTTTTTAAAAACCAGGAAGACCGACAATCGATATATTCAGAACTGACTGCGACTGCTATACATACGGTAAAACCGGATAACATTGCCACTTTTCTCGGACACAAAATAGATCCCAGATGCCAGGGCGAAATAGGCAACAATTATAATATCCGTATCGAAGGGAGCCGCATTAAACATACAATGGGTAAAAGCTCAATTAAAATGTATGACAAATTCTCCAAATTGCTCCGTCTTGAAACCACAACTAATGATATCAGTTTTTTTAAACACTACCGTGAGGTTGAACACCGTGACGGCAGCAAATCCATGTGCTATGCCCCTTTGAAAAAAAACATTTACAGCCTTTCAGTGTTAGGTTTATTGTTCAGGGCTTCCAATAAACGATATCTGGAATTTATTTCTGCCTTTGACAACAAAACAGTCGGACGTAAAAGACTCGACAAAATCACACAAGCTAAAAAACAGAGCAACAGGAATTACAAAGGGTTCAATTTATTTTATCATGAAGACCTGTCCTTATTACTTACTGTTCTGCGGGGGGAATACAACATCACAGGAGTTAAAAACAAAGATATAAGGGCCAGACTACCCGCGTTTAATACCAGCAAAATATCAAGGCTTATTAAAAGACTTAATGTGTTTGGTCTTATAAAAAGGGCAGGTAAAACATACAAATACTACTTGACAAAGTTGGGAAAAGAACTGGTTATAACCGCTCAAAAACTTAAAGAAACCATATTGATTCCAGCTCTGAATTATTAAACTCTTGCCAGCAATTCCCGGTGAAACGGAACTCTTTTATTAGAAGTCAGTTACAAATTTTATACCATCTATAAATTGTCAAAATCTATTGTCGGCATTCTGGAACTGAGGCTGATAGCGACTTCAACCTCGGAGTCAGAACCTAATTTTAGAGGGTGAGATAGCTGTAATTTGCTTCATATAAAGATGTTATAGTTCACCGGGAATTGCTGAACTCTTGCCAAAAAATACACGAATATTATTGATAAGATACTAACGTGGACAAGCCACAACCAAACAGGAATGATTTAACATTGAAACAAAGGGATGCTTCACATCAGGCGTCAGAAAGTAGTTAGTTTACGCTTTTTCCCAGAATATTCCTGAATATCGAATGTCGAACAAGGAATTATGAATAAACGAAGGAAAAAACTTCAAAATTCGACATTTCTTGTTGGCCCCGTGGGAGTGATTGATATTATTTTTTTTGCGTTATCTATTACAGCATACTCAAAAGTGTAAACTATCCTGTAAAACATCTCAAAATAAACGTAAATAAAATGGAATTACTCACATCAACGTACAAAGAAAAAATTAGTGGTGTTCTTAGCTGTTTCGATAGATTGATAATAACGGGGACACTCCCTCAAATATGTTATGCCCAAGGGATGACATCCTACCTTTGCGGTCAAGGAGAACGTATTTTTGACTATCCCAAATTTGCGGAACCGTTTAAGAATCAATTGCGAGCCAATGCTCAACAGATAGCAAAAAACAATAATATTGAAATAGAATTTGTGGCGAAATCACATATCCGCAAAGAAGATTTAGTTAAAAAAGTTTTGGATAAAAAAGGGATTCATACAGGCTTGGTCCATATTATTTCAGCCATGGAAGCCTGTAGCAGTTATAAACCATGGCATGACAAAGAGTCGGGCAAAACATTCCTCAAAGGTACGCACGGTAAATGTTTGCACTATTACTTCTATTTCATTGACCCTTATCTTGGTTACGGCTATGTCAGAGTTCCTGCCTGGCGCCCGTTTAAATTACAGATATATATTAACGGGCACAATATATCAGCCAACGAACTGGACAAACAAGGCATAAAGTATTCTATGATAGACAACGCATTTGATTACATCGAAGATTTTGACAAGGCGCAAACTGTCTGCGAGAATATGGACATTCAAAAAATACACAAAAGACTTGATGAACTAGCCAAAACATATTGTCCGGTGCATGCATCATTCAATCAGGTATGCCATTGGAGCATAATGCAGACTGAATATGCTACAGATATTGTTTTTAAAAACCAGGAAGACCGACAATCGATATATTCAGAACTGACTGCGACTGCTATACATACGGTAAAACCGGATAACATTGCCACTTTTCTCGGACACAAAATAGATCCCAGATGCCAGGGCGAAATAGGCAACAATTATAATATCCGTATCGAAGGGAGCCGTATTAAACGCGCTGAATTGCTTGAGAAAGTCATTGCGTATAATTTTTGTCGGATGGGCTATATTCGTAAGCTCCGTCAAAAAGAAGCTGAAGCAAAACTGCGGCGAGTGGCTTAGGACGATCCCTACAAAATAGTGAAGTAAAAAAAACACCAAAGGGCTTCAACCGGGAGTACTGTGTTCAAAAATAATTATTTTTGGGTCTTAACGACAAGTTGCTCGCAGAAAAGCTGGCGAATCGGCAACGATTATGTCAGACCCATGTTTCACCGACATTAAAATCAACAAATTGCGCCAAAATGGCACGGCCAAAATTGAGCAATTTGCCTTTTCGAATACGGTCTAATTAAGCAAGCCGCCAAGTTAGTCGATTCGATTACAGATATAAATGAAGAATTCGAATATTTCAGAGAGATCATAGATTCAATGCATAACCACAGTTCTGAATCCAATCAATCGCCTCTGAGTAATCTGAAGCTTACAGAGGTAGAAAATCGCCTGCTCAAATTGTTGACACTGGGGGAATGTTCGATTGATGATTTAAATAAAAATCTTGAAATCCCCATGCAACTTTTGTTGTCATCGTTAATGAAACTGGCAACGGTGTTGGTTATTCCTGAAAAACATGGCTCATAATGGGGCCTTGAAGATGTTTATTTCATGCACTGAGAGCTCTCATCAAATCGCCCGTACTCCCGTACGACAGACACCTCCTGTTTAATGTAAAATGCCACTGCTATGACCGCATGGCCATATTGCAAGAGTCTTTCACGGCAATTCTATTGAAATATAAACTGCTTATTATTAGTATGTTATGGCTTTAAATTGAAGTATTATGTGCTCCCTTTGCAATAAGGTGTTTCATTAATAACAACAAATTTAAAGGAGGAAAAATAATGAATAGTAAAACACAAGCAACTACTGTCGAGAATGAATTCTACAGCCCGATGCTGCGAGCACTGGTAAAGGCCGAGGCAAAGAGGGATTGCCCCGAATTCCCCGACGAGCATTTTTTGAAGGCAGGGGTTGGGCGGTGCCTGAACGATGTACGTAGCGGACGAGACTGGATTCAAAAAGCAATGACGATTTTGAAGCTGGCGATCACCGTTAGCCGGTTCTTTATCAGCTTGAAAAGCCAGAGGCGGCTACGACTTACCCAAAACATTGCCTGTGCAGTTCGAGCAGAAGCCGATGAGATCGCCACGGCAAAAGACGATCCCTTTGCAGAGCATGCCGAACTTGATGGAGTCGCGATCTACGCCGCAGACGGTCATTGCCATGGAAGCTCAGCTCATGACCAGCTAATTGATCAGAAGCGTTACCCCGTCGGACATTTTTTTGCCATGAATCTTCGGACTCAAACGATGATTCATTTGGATGCAGCTCGTCCGAAGGTGAAAAAAGAGCATGATATAACCGCGTTGAAACGCTTGGAGGCAAATGCCCTGCGTATGGAAGAACCGACAGGGCGAAAGGTAATTATAGCCTATGATCCGGCGATCTACGACTTCGTCCAGTGGAATAACTGGAAGCAGTCGAAGGGGATTTACATCATCACTCGAATGAAGGAGAATACCAATTTACTAATCTGTGACGACCGTGAGTTTGACCGGGAGGATCCCCGCAATGCAGGCATAATCTCGGACCGGACGGGAGTAACAAATAGCGGTCGCAGGTTGCGTAAAATTGTTTACATTGAACCGGCAACTGGAAAGAGATTTGTCTTCCTGACAAACGAAATGACATTGCCGCCGGGGTTGATCACTTTCATATACAAGAAGAGATGGGACATTGAAAAAGTGTTCGACCAATTCAAAAATAAACTGATGGAAAACAGGGCCTGGGCAAAATCATTGAACGCTAAATGTGTCCAGGCGCAGTTCATGGTTCTGGCGCACAACCTCACCTTAATCCTGGAACGTAAACTTGAATCCGAAGAAGGCATATCCGATACCAAGATTGAAAAGAAGAGAACCCTGAGAATTCAAAAGGATCTGGCAAAGATCAAGGAGGCCGGAAGAAAAGAAAACCCGCTTGTTACACGACCCGATAAAGCCGTTCAGAGGTCGTTTCAGTTTATCCGATGGCTCAGGGACTCTTTGCTTGTCAAGACTCCCTGGAGGCAGGCGGTAGAGGCTCTGAGGCCCCTTATGACCGCATATTTGTCATGAAAAAACAAACACCGTTGGAAACTGGAAATGAAACATATAATTAAGCAGTTACCCGGCAAAAGATTTACTTTGAACACAATTTGACATTGATTACCCAGGCAAGGGTCATTATTATACAAAACGCGATCAGATTTTCGACCCCGCATCCGATCGAAAAACAGACTGCCTTGCAGTATGGTAGAAGCTTTTTTTGTTTTTCGCATATTTTTATTCTAAACTCTTGGGCTTCTTAACATAAACTCGTCATTAAATTTTGTAACTTGTTGATATTAAGTAGCATAATATGGATTATAAAAAAATGATAAAAAATATCCAGGCTAAGGGCTCACAAATAAATAAATTGGATAATTTCGCGCTCAGATTGATGTCAGGTTTGGGCGATCCAAATGGCGAAAAGCAGCAGGAATATTGCAATATTTCAATGTTTTTCGCCATTTGGATCGGACATAGATGACGTGAAGATGAGATGCGAAAAATCCAATTTATTTATTTGTGAGCCCTAAGAGTCTGTCGGGCTTTTGTCAAAGTCTTATAGATTGCGTAAGATGCTGAGAAGATTAACTTTTGTAAATTTGACATAATAATAAGGAAAAAACATGAGTGATGGATTAGTAATTGTTGAATCACCTGCAAAGGCCAGGACGATTAACCGAATATTAGATAGTTCGTTTTCTGTTCAATCATCAATGGGGCATATTCGTGATCTTCCAGAGAAGAGCTTTGGGGTTGACCTGAAGAATGAGTTTACGCCAACCTATCAGGTTAATAAAGGTAGAAAAAATATTATCGGCTCCTTAAATGACGCCGTTAAAAAAGCAAAAAACGTTTATTTGGCCACTGACCCGGATCGAGAGGGCGAGGCGATTGCTTGGCATTTGTTTGAATTACTCAAAAAAAAGGGTCGGGATGCAGAGTTTCATAGAGTCACATTTCACGAAATAACCCGCCAGGCTGTTCTCAATGCATTTAAACATCCGGAAAAATTGGACATGGACCGTGTGAATGCACAGCAGGCGCGCCGAATTCTTGATCGTATTGTTGGGTATCAGGTCAGTCCGTTGCTTTGGAAACAGATTGATAGAAGCGCCAGAAGCGCGGGACGTGTTCAATCCGCTGCATTACGTCTTATTTGCGAACGGGAAATAAAAATCAGGAATTTTGTTCCCGTTGAATACTGGGTTTTTACCGCTTTATTTTACAAGTTTAATCATAAAGATGATTCGTTTTCCGCTAAATTGCATGCAGTTGATGATGCCAAAGTGGAGATTGATAATGAGAAAGACGCACTATTTGTCTACGATGATGTGTTAAAGGGAGAATACATCGTTGCCAATGTTGCCCAAAAGCCAAAAATAAAACGACCCAGTCCTCCGTTTATAACCAGTACGCTCCAGCAAGCTGCCGGTTCCAACTTGAGATTTGGTGCAAACCGAACCATGATTATTGCCCAACAATTATATGAAGGCATTGATACCGGGAACGGCCCTGTTGGACTCATCACCTATATGCGGACAGATTCAGTCAATATCGCGGAAGAAGCAAGAAAAAATGCGAAAGAATTTATTACAAAAGCGTTCGGCGAAAATTTTGTTCCAATAAAACCAAATCGTTATAAATCAAAACAATCGGCACAGGAAGCTCATGAAGCCATTCGACCTACAGATATTTCCCTGACGCCGGAGATGGCCGCTAAGTTTTTAGATCGAGATCAGCTCAGACTATACCGGCTTATCTGGAACAGATTTATTGCAAGTCAGATGGCGCCGGCAAAACTGATTCAACACACGATAGATATCGTAAACAAACCCGGTTCATGTTCAAAAAAATATATGTTCAGAGCGACGGCGGTTATTACCCAATTTCCTGGCTATATGCGTGTCTATAATCTTGCGGACATCGAAGTTGAAAATGCAGAATCATTAATATCAAAACTTCCTGAAATGTTCAAAGATGATCAATGCATTCTCGATAAATTAGATAAAGTTCAGAAATTTACCGAACCGCCGCCTCGCTTTACCGAAGCGACCCTCGTACGTGAGCTTGAAAGCAACGGCATTGGCAGACCGTCCACCTATGCAGCCATCGTCAACACAATTCAAATTCGCAAGTATGTCGATAAAGAGAAGGGAAAATTATCTCCGACGTCGCTGGGAGAAACCGTGTCAACCTATTTGACAAAAAATTTGAATAACCTATTTGCTGTACAGTTTACGGCTGAGATGGAGAGTGAATTGGATGCTGTTGAGAGTGGGAAGGTTGAATGGAAAGATATGTTAGATTCTTTTTATAAAAAATTCTCATCCTGGGTAGAGGAAGTTGATTCAAAAAATGTCCCTGAATCGAATAACGTTAATGCGGTGCTCAATGTGTTCCCTGACGGATTTGCATGGAAGGAGCCGACAAACAGTGGGATACGTAAATATGATGACAACAAATTTGTCACCTCCCTAAAAAAGCAGATTGATTCAGGGAAAAAACTATCGGATAAACAGTGGCAGGCGCTGTTAAACGTCTTTGCCAGTTATGAAGAAAAAATTCCTGATTTTTCCAAAATTGTCGCCGAATTGGACGTGTCTGAACTTATCAGTGAAATTAAACAGAGGCGGAGCGAAAAAATTGCCAATCAAAAGCCACTTGATCCAAATGATATTTCACTAAGGATTTGCAACAGTTTAGCGGATATCAAGAATTGGGAAGAACCTGTCAAAAAAGGCAATCGAACCTACGACGATAAAAAGTTTTTCCATTCACTGAACACTCAGTTAAACAATGGAAAGGTACTTTCAGATGCACAATCCAATGCATTGAAAAACCTCTTGTTAAAATATCGAACTCAGGTATCGAACTATGATGATCTGAAATCAGAGGCAAAATTACCCTCGGACGAAGAAGTCAACAAGAGTAAAGAAGAAATTGCGTCTCTCGTAGTGCTGATTCGCGAAGTCACAGAATGGAAAACTGTAGAAAAAAAGGGGAAATCCCGAAGTTTCGACCAACAGAAATTTGTCGAGTCGCTATGCAGTCAATTTAAGCAGAAAGGCCGACTTAGTGAAAAACAGGTGAATTCACTAAAGAAAGTCATACGCAGCAAAAAAGATCAAATTCAAAACTACGAAGACAAAGCTGCAAAGTTGGGGTTATAGCAGCCAAGGATTGATCCCAAGGAAAACGATTTATATTTCCTTCTGTAAAAACCTGTTAAAAAACAGGATGGTAATATGAATAGACACGAATGATTTTTAATCAAAAGACATTCGTTAGATCAAACTATCTTAACACTGCGACGCCATAGTGTGCGAATCTTGAGTCATGGGTGACAATTTTCAATGTCTTAAGGAGCTGGAAATAAATAAGTCCTCGAAATGGCCCTCAGATTTGCGTCAGATTGGTTTGAAGCGATTGAACAAACCCGCAGACGTAGCTGTAGCTACATTGAGGATTTTGTGATTGAGTTTCAACACAATATGATGTGAAGATGAGATGATTATTTCGATGACTTATTTATTTCCAATTCCTTAGTTTCGCGGTGGCAATAATCAAGCAATCTGCAGGATCTTTATGAATTAAGGGAAGACTCGTTGATAACAAGCCGATTTCACCGGTAATGGGAATTTCAACCACATCATGGACATCCAAAGCCTCTGAATGCCACTCTGCAGCTTCCATAGACAATTCGTACGTATTCAGTGATCCACGTTGCCATTTATACTACCTTCATTCTTTCTTAAATCAAGAGTACATATCGGCTAAAGTATTCTTTAGAATTCTCTCCTGGCTTTCCACCTTAGCCATCCCTGAAAAAATAATAAAAAAGACGAATTTTTCATTGATTTAATTTCCGGTGGTGTTATTGCGTGTATTAATACGTGCAATTTAATTAAAAATTAAGGAATTATATCAGATATGAAAAAAATAGAGAGATTAAAAAAGGAACTGATGAGCAACCTTGATATTATTATTGGTTCAGTTGTCATGTATCGCTCAAAATGTGGAAAGAACTGCACCTGTAACAATGGAGAGAAACATATCTGCTATTATCTCAGTTCGAAAAAAGAAGGTAGAACTAAAAATCTTTATCTTCCCCCCGGATCAATCGGCGAGGCAAAAGAAATGAATGAGAGATATAGGAAAGTTAAAGCCCTGCTGCAGGAAATCAGCCAGTGTAATTATGAGAGTCTGAAAAAAAGAAATCTTACCAAAGGGAAATAACAGTTGCCGAAAGCGCAAAGGTCAATCAGACATAATCATTCTTACGGAAAATGTCCGGAAGCATGCAAACTTTCGCGACTGAGAGTAGAAAATGAGCAGCTGAAGAAGGAAAACGAACAATTCCGTCAGATTTTTGATGCTGCCGTGGATGAATTCAATAAACTCAAGCGACGGATTGAACAGCAGAAAGGGGAATTGAATTGTGAAAAAGAGGCGAATAAAGACCTGGAGAAAAGAATTCGGCAACTGGAACGAGAATTGAGTAATGAACGTGGTAAAGCGAATAAATTCGCATCTATGCTTTTTGGTTTGAAGAGTGAGAAACTGAAATTGTCAGATATCAAAGTTGAGGATAGGAATTCTATTGTAGTTGAAGAAATCAGCGAATCAGAAATCACTAATGCCGGGGAAGACGAATCGGCGGGGGAGAAAGAAAAAAAGACTGAAGCGGAGAAGGACAATGACACGAAAAAGAGAAAATCCGGAGGTCAGGATGGCCCCAAAGGAAATGGAAGGAAAATTCCTAAAGGGCTGCAGATTGTGGATAGAATTATTAGGCTGCCTGAGGGAGAAGTCATTCATGGAATTCCGGCGGAGAATTGGACGGAACAGAACGGCATGGATGAAGTATTATACACGATCAGAAAAAAAGTCGAATGGTACGTGGAACGTACTATCAGGCGTAAATATACTCCTCCTGCGAATTACGCCCCTGGCGTTCCCAAAATAATAACAGCTCCCATGCCGGCTAAACTCATTCAGCAGGGAAAATATGGGTTGGAAGTATGGATTGATATTCTTATCGATAAATATCAACAGCATATACCGATTCAGCGTCAAATTTTCGACATGCAGCAACACGAAGTCAATATGATTCCAGGAACTGTTTTCGGTGGTTTGAAAACAATATTTGGAACCTATTTGGAGCCTCTTTATAAAGAACTTATTATTGAATTGGAAAATGGAATAAGATGGCACGCTGATGAAACTCGCTGGTACATGCTTTGTGACGCCATGAAAAAATTATGGTATATGTGGGGATTCAAATCTGAAGATGTTGCTATTTTCGTTCTTGACGGCACAAGAAGCGCTTCTGTTCCTGCGAAAACTCTTCTGGGGATTACCGATATAGTACAACTAAAAGAACCAGTTGAAATTCCTGAGGAGAAATTGAAAATATTGAATGTAGACAGGTATTCTGCCTACAAAATGTTGGCCGGTTTGGGTTTGGTTCTTCTGGCCTATTGCTGGGCTCATGTGAGAAGAGATTTCACTGACATTAAAAAAAAATATCCCGAAGAGCACGGACTGCTCAGATGGGCAGAGGAATGGTTGTTGAAAATCGCCGAACTGTACAAAATTAATAATCAGAGAGTAAAACATCCTCCCGGAAGTGATATGTTTTTAGAACACGATTCGAGATTACGTGAAGCCATTCATGAGATGGGAAAAGAAATCAACGTTGAGATTAAGGCTGATGAAGATGAAGTTCATGAAGCCAGACTTAAAGCAATGATATCAATGAAAAATCACTGGGAGGGACTGATTATATTTGTTGGTAATCCCGAAATCCCGAAATCCCGAAATCCCGATGGATAATAATAAAATGGAAAACGGAATAAGACCATGTGCTCTGGGAAGAAACAATTATATTGGAAACCATTCACTTTGGGGCGGGGAATTGTCCGCCTGTATGTATTCGATCATTCAAACATGTAAACAGAATAATATCAATCCACGAACTTACTTGCAGTATTACCTTGAGAAGTGTATAGAAAAAAACGGCGATATGAGCCAGGAGGAAATAAATTCAATGTGACCAGGGAAATTAAAAAATAATATCATCGTGAAAAACGATTTGACCTTGAAAAAATTCTGATTTTTTGTTTTCTTTATATTTCCTGCAAAAAACGATTCAGTAAGAAGAAATTAGGTTTGAGGGCAAAACGGGGACCACTGAGTATGTACCATGTATATGACTTTTCTTCCAGCTTAAAGACTTCAAAATTATGGATTGATTCACATAATGAATCAGTGGATTTTTCTGGTTTATCCATCATATAATTCCACTTATGCGTTATGTCGTCTTTTGTAAATAAACGGAGTTGATGTTTCTTCATGGGGGCGTGTTCGCCACCGTTTATGCAGCCAAATCCATTGGTCTGGATGTTTCCTGATAAAGGATTCCAATTTGTGAGTCAGAATTTGTGTATTATTGATGATGCTTTGCTTGCTGTTTTCGGATTTTTTTTCTAACTTTATCTGGGCTTCTATAACACATTTATGGTGATAACAATCATTCTCTCTGTACGTGTATCCGGGTATGATTGGCGTTCCCGTACGCTCGGCAAGAACTGCAAGTGCGGTCATTGTGTTTGCCTTGTGACCGAAGAAATCAACAAATATTCCGTCTTTGCCGGTCATATTCTGATCTAACATAACCACAATTACTTCGTTGTTCTTGAGAGATTTTAAAATATTTTTCATGGAATGTTTCTTGGGTATGGTGTTGATGCCATTGTCATCACGAATTAATTTGATAATTATGTTTCCAATTTTCGATTTCATTTCCTTGCCAATGGCATTGATCTTTGATCCAAATTTTGGAAAAGCAATTCCGGCAAATTCCCAGCTGCCAATGTGACCCGTTAGAATAAAAACACCTTTCTTTTGTTTTAGAGCAGATTCAATATGTTCGATTCCTTCGATTTCGACGCGTTGAGCAAGTTTTGGTAAATTCGCAGCTGGAAGCTGCAAAATTTCAACCAAGGTTAAACACAGATGTAAATAAACTTTATCTATTAGAGATTTTATCTGTTCCTGTGATTGTGTTTTACCAAATGCGACTTCCAGATGATTTTTAATAATCGCATATCGAAACTTCACTAATCGGCAGCCTACCCAGCTTAACGCTTTGCAAAAAAAAATGACAATTTTCTGTGGTATCAATTGGAATGTTTTGCTGATTAATAAAATGACTAATCTAATGAATGTTTCCATCTGCTCTTCCGTTATATTTTTCATAATGTACCCCGTCTGTACGAAAATAACGGTAGTCATTATAAAAATTTTTGCTCAATCAGGATCACGAGTAGAGCGTATGATCTATAATATTGCCAGACTGTTATCTCGTTTTTTGTAGGCCTATGCCGATTGGGCAAAGGTAGGTAAATACCCATATCGCGCGGGTTTTTAGGTAGGTTATGACGCTCGATGGTGAGCGTCCTTCCTCCTTTCAGGAAACTACGGCGGATAAACTTTAGAGTGTACAGGACTGACTAAATCCCACTCAAACTTGGAGGAATTATTCGTGTTTTGGATGACTAATTTGCGAAGCGAATAGGCAATTTGGGATTAATCCACATTGCTCCTGACGACAATGATGTGAAAAAGAGGTCAGAACTTGCCGAAGAACTTACTTCGGACTTATCTAGACTTGCAGTCGTTCTTTTACTTGACCATGCAGAGTTTTGCTTGAAAATAGCCCCTCATTTTTGCTCTGCGAAGTCGCAAAGCGGCGTCAGGCCGCACGGTCTCCAAAGAATTTTGCGTTAAAACGCTTTCCACAGACCATCTACAATTCCATATTCTAATGATTCGTTTGCATCCAGAAAAAAATCACGATCAGAATCTTCTTCTATCTGTTTTAGCTTTTTCCCCGTAGCTTTTACAAAAAGATTATTGATTAATGCCTTAATTCGCAGAATTTCATCAGCTTGAATTTGAATATCAGATGCCGGACCAAATATTTGTCCTGAAACAAGAGGTTGGTGAATCATGACTCGTGCACTGGGCTGAATAAAACGTTTTCCTTTGTGACCTAAAGCAAGTATTACAGCTCCCATGCTTGCGGCTTGTCCCATGCAAATCGTACAAATATCTGACTTTACAGTGGTCATGGTGTCGATGATCGCCATTCCAGACGAAATCACGCCGCCGGGACTGTTGATAAATAATTTAATATCATCATGACCGAACGAATCAAGATATAGAATTCGCTTTACTACTTTTTCAGCAGATTCATCATTGACGCCGCCCCATAAATGGATGATTCTATTTTTTAAATTTTGTTCATCAATTTTCTCATCAATACGATTTTTCTTCTCCGCATCATCATCACATGCTGTCCTGTGCATTATTTTCTCCTTTAAACTGATTGATACTTTATAATTAAATTCGGTGGCGCAATTCGTGTTTAATTCTAAAAAAACCTGCTTCCCTGATTAATTTATGCGATTTTTGCTTTACTCATAAATCCTCACTATGGAAAAAACTCAGATCGATCGTGTTTTGGGTCTCCATCCCGGTTTGCGGGATGAAATGCCTTCTTAAAATGATTTACATGCGCATTCTAAACGTATAGACTGGCATCAATACCCAGCATATTTTGATATGCCTGTGCTCTTAATTCTTCAAAAAATATATGACGTTCTGGCAATCTATAAAAATTTCATGAAATTAACCGGGTTAATCTACTATGATTAAATCTGTTATCAAAATAGTGTTAATCAATTCAACCTAAATCCGTGAAAAAATATTTCGCAAATTAATACAACCATTTGGTCTCAAAGATGTTGCATTATTTATGCAAGACTTTCTAAATCAAGGCGTTGCATTAATCCATCAAAAAAAATCTCGAATTTAGTATCTTATCAATAATATTCGTGTATTTTTTGGCAAGAGTTTAATAATTCAGAGCTGGAATCAATATGGTTTCTTTAAGTTTTTGAGCGGTTATAACCAGTTCTTTTCCCAACTTTGTCAAGTAGTATTTGTATATTTTACCTGCCCTTTTTATAAGACCAAACACATTAAGTCTTTTAATAAGCCTTGATATTTTGCTGGTATTAAACGCGGGTAGTCTGGCCCTTATATCTTTGTTTCTAAATCCTGTGATGTTGTATTCCCCCGCAGAACAGTAAGTAATAAGGACAGGTCTTCATGATAAAATAAATTGAACCCTTTGTAATTCCTGTTGCTCTGTTTTTTAGCTTGTGTGATTTTGTCGAGTCTTTTACGTCCGACTGTTTTGTTGTCAAAGGCAGAAATAAATTCCAAATATCGTTTATTGGAAGCCCTGAACAATAAACCTAACACTGAAAGGCGGTAAATGTTTTTTTTCAAAGGGGCATAGCACATGGATTTGCTGCCGTCACGGTGTTCAACCTCACGGTAGTGTTTAAAAAACTGATATCATTAGTTGTGGTTTCAAGACGGAGCAATTTGGAGAATTTGTCATACATTTTAATTGAGCTTTTACCCATTGTATGTTTAATACGGCTCCCTTCGATACGGATATTATAATTGTTGCCTATTTCGCCCTGGCATCTGGGATCTATTTTGTGTCCGAGAAAAGTGGCAATGTTATCCGGTTTTACCGTATGTATAGCAGTCGCAGTCAGTTCTGAATATATCGATTGTCGGTCTTCCTGGTTTTTAAAAACAATATCTGTAGCATATTCAGTCTGCATTATGCTCCAATGGCATACCTGATTGAATGATGCATGTACCGGACAATATGTTTTGGCTAGTTCATCAAGTCTTTTGTGTATTTTTTGAATGTCCATATTCTCGCAGACAGTCTGCGCCTTGTCAA
>WLWD01005154.1_pt1 | contig 21822 bp, 17 predicted proteins | sample 6712731 | NCBI WGS metagenome assembly WLWD01 (sample SAMN12718690, study PRJNA576275) | sponge metagenome | isolation source: marine sponge | host: Mycale hentscheli | place: New Zealand: South Island, Marlborough, Capsize Point | collected 2014-11-01
TAGTAGTCTGGGTATCAGTATCACTTATGACCGGGTTCTCCAACTAGAAGAGAGCATGGCTCTCTTTCAATGTGCAGGCAATACCGCTTAAATGATGTTGTTTGTACATTGCATTTGCAAAAGGGGCATTTTATAGCTGATGCAATGGACAACATAGACCACAACCCGTCATCTACTACTGCTGACTCTTCATTTCATGGTACAGGTATTAGTATCGTTGAGTACCACTCTGAAGATACTGATACTATTGTTGAAGATGGTATCATACCTGCAGACGCTACTGATGAGCTTTCTCTTCCAGCTTCCTATGCCATAGTTCCAGCTGTAGCTGTGAATGAAAGTAAGACATCTGTGCCAGCTAGGCTCTGTTTTGAATTTCATGGTAACCTAGAGAGTGCAAGGTTACAGGAGCTGAAGTGGCTCAAACATGCTATGATGGCATTAGAGTCAACCATGGGAAGAGTACCAGCCAATGTCTTGGGCAAGTTTTCATGCTTCTTGTCAACCTGATGTACTTAACCAATCTGCAAGCACTGCTCTTTTGCCACTCTTCTATGAGAAGGCAGATAGTCCAGCGATGATTAAGCATGCTATGGACATTCTGAAAAATGTCACTTCATTTCTTAATCCTGGTCAGATTCCAGTGATGGCGTGCGACTGTCCCATTTTTGCGAAGGCTAAGTACATACAGTGGACTTGGCCTGCAACTCATGGAGAGGACAGGTTGATCATTATGTTTGGAGGTTTGCATTTAGGGATGGGGATGTGGACTACGCTAGGAGACTACCTGGCATGCTCTGGGTGGACTGCAGCCCTTACAGAAGCAGGTATTGTTACATCTGGTATAGCTGATAGTTTCCTAAAAGCCACTCATCTAACCAGAACACGTCGTGCACACCAACTTACCTGTGTGACCCTTGCAAACCTTCAGAGAGAAGCATTTCAAGTAGCGAACAGTAGTTGCTCTTTTGAGGAACGGAGGCATGAGATGATAAAGAAGAGTCCTACTTTTCAGTATTGGGACTCAATTTTGTCTCTTGAATTGCTCATACTTACCTTTATAAGAGCTCATCGTGAAAAGAATTTCCCTCTGTATGTGGAAGCTTTGGAAGCCTTTGTTGGATATCTCTTTGTTTTTGACCACTATAACTATGCACGTTGGGTTCCAATCCACATACGTGACATGCTATCACTCCCCGACTCAATTAAAGAGAACTTCATGAAATACTGGGTGGTTTCCAAAATGAAGAACAGGTTTTCAAGTATTCCGATTGATCAGATGCATGAGCAGGAAAATGCTAAGGTAAAAGAGATAGGTGTTATCGGCTTAACAGAAAATCCAGCAGCATTACGCCGCTGGATAATTTGTGGTCCTGAGCTTGCCAGGTGCATTTCGCAGTTTGAAAATCAAATGTTGAGTGAAAGTACCGACCCACAAAAAAATTTTCACCATGAAGAAGGACTAGCTGTGCAGAAGAGTTTCAAGCAACACACAGAAAAGCTTATTGGAGTCATCAAAGGATTTAGTAATCCTTTTGAGAATGACTGTCCAGAGCTTCTCGTACTGAACGCTAGAGATTGTGCAGATGACTCTGTTATTGAAACAGTGCAAACCATTGAAAAGTTGGCTAGTGCCAAATATGAACAGTACAAAAAGCAAGTCATTGTGGACAGGACAAAGCCCATTCATGACACGATAACCAAAAATTCTCTGTCCCTCTTCAAATCTTCTAAAAGAAAAGTGAAATCAAAAGCATCACAGCAATTAGTACTTAAAAGAAACAACACCAGTCTCTTTGGTCGTCTTTATATTGCTAATTAACTACGTGAGGGTGACCCAGCGAGATTTTTCTCACATGAAAATCAAACTTGTCCTCCTTCTCTTTCAGATTTTGGCAAGATTCGCAGAAGTCAGTTCTTCTTGGTTGCTTAGACTTGAGCAATCAGCCACCACATCCTGAGTTTGATTCCAAAGTGTTTGATGGTGCAGCTGTTGTGCACTTCTTGCCTACAAGTACTGCAAGTACCTTCACTGAGTATGCTGACTGCATCTTTATACCTTTTGTCTTGCAACAGTTGCAAGATACACACCGAGTTGACTGTGTTTGGGATCGTTACCTAGTCAGTAGCACTGAAGATTCTACCAGGGTGCACAGGGGTAGTGGGACATGGACGAAAGTGTCTGCCAACACAAAAATTCCCAGAAATTGGGGAGGATTCCAGAAACAAAGCTGAATTGTTTGCTTTCCTCAGTGAGAGAACCACTAACACTACTGTACCTGAAGGAAAAGTGATTCTGTATGATTGCAGAAGAGAAGGTAATCTCAAAGTGGTACTGACTCTACTATGGCTGACTGTAACCACGAAGAGGCTGACACTCGCATTGTTATTCATGTGTATGATGCACTAAAGAAAAGAGCAAAGAAAGTCTTGGTCCGTACTGTGGATACGGATGTTGTTGTCATCCTAATTGGCCAGTTTTACAACATTGTGAGTCAGGACTCTGAAGAAGAGATATGGGTAGCCTTTGGTATAGGCAAGCAGTTTCGATACTACAGCATCAATCATATTTGTGCAAATCTGGGTACAGAAAAAAGTTATTGCCTTCCCCCATTTCATGCATTCACAGGATGTGATATGACATCATCATTCTTTGGAAGAACCAAGAAGACAGCGTGGGCTACATGGACTGCATACCCAGAAGTTACTAAAGCTTTTATGTACATATCAAACAATCCCTATTGTCGAACCCTTTTTACGTCTTCTTATTTTGAATTGCTTGAGAGATTTACCATTATTCTCTATGACAAGAGCAGTGTCTTGGGATCCATCAATCAGGAGCGTTTGCATCTTTTTACTAAAAAGAACAAGACTCTTGAGCATCTACCACCAACAAAGGTATTGAGTAACATGTGTACAATAAGCTTTGTAACTCTATAATGATATTTTACTAATTTTAGGATGCTCTACTTCAACATGCGAAACGTGCTGTATATCAGAGTGGTATTTGGACCACAAGTCATCAGTCATTACAGGCTAACCCTTCACCTGACGGCTGGGGGTGGACTGAACAAAATGGTATCTGGAAGCCAGTATGGATGACCATTCCTGAAGCTGCAAGTGCTTGTAGTGAACTAGTGAACTGATTAAGTGTGGCTGTAAGTCAAGCCGGGGTTGTACCATTTATAAATGCGTCAAGGCTGAACTTCAGTGTACTGAACTATGCACATGTAGTTGTGAAATTTAATTATTCATTACATTTTTATTATTTTTCAAAGTCAATGCAATTTTACAAATAAAAGGTTGCTCACTTTCAAAGTTATGATGGTAAATATAAATTTTGGTAGGATCAATATAGACCACTCAAATTCAAATATTGGACACAAAGATATATATTTTTAAAATAAAACTTTGGCTCATTTTAAAATTGAGCTTGCAGCCTTAGATTTGGGTAGTCTATGGATATTCAAAATACTAAGAATGTATTTAGACTTTCATTCAAAGTTTATCTTACATAAACTAATTTTGATCATTGAACGTCACTAAATTGGTTAAATTGGCTAATTTCCGTGGCTCCTTTCAAATTTGTGCTTGCAGCCATGGATTTTTCTAGTTAGTATGATCATATAGACCACAAAAAAAATTGGGACTTTTGTCAAAGATGTAACTAAGTCCCCACTTTTTTCCTCTAAGCCACCCTACTACTTCATTTCCTTCTGGCACCATCTATGGAATGTTTGAACTAATTAAATGTACCAATTAGGCATTGCAGTCTCTTGTGGTGAACTAACTAATTAACCATTGCATTGCATCATCTGCACACGTATGAAATTATGTATCGCATCATTCAGAACTTTCTAGATTCATTCACCACGTGGTCAAAATATATTGACTTCTTCTTGATAGCTGGTTGTGATTTAGCTAGTTTCAGTGTAGATTATATTAGGCTAGACACTACATTGGTGACCCTGACAAAAGTTTCCTCAACATCATGACCCATCCAGATCCACCAGACCCGCCAGTGCTCGACCCAGCACCTGTGGTAGCTTCCACCTCTGTGAACATTAAACTCCCACCCTTCTGGCCCGCAGACCCTGCAGTGTGGTTTGCTCAAGTAGAGGCAACCTTCGCCACAAAGCGGCTCAATGCCCAAAAGAGTAGATTCGACTTCGTAGTTGCATCTTTGTCGCCGGAGGTGGCAACAGAGGTGAGAGATTTGGTGCTTCGACCACCGGAAGCCAACCCCTACGATGTACTCAAGGAGACCCTCATCAAGAGGACAGCTGCCTCAGAACAGAGGCGACTCCAGCAGCTGGCCAATCGGGTCACTGAGGTTGCTGCTCAACCAGTGTCTGTTGTTACTGGCTCTTCTACCCAATCCCAGGTTACCCCAGTCGCAGCTGTGGGAACTAATCAGCCCACCACATCTGACTTTGAACGGATCCTGAGTGAGCTAGCCAAGCTCCAGACAACTGTCAAGTCTCTCACCAGACACGGGAGCAGAACTCCAAGCAGACCCTCCAGACGCCAATCGCCCTCCCCCAATCCCACAGCCACCAACCAACTCTGCTGGTATCACCAGAAGTTTGGAGATGAGGCTCGGAAGTGTAACCAACCTTGCTCTCACCCAAACTAGCAGGCCAGGCACTGGCGACGACGAGTGATCCCGGCCTTTCTACCAGTCGTCTACTTCACATACACGACCCCACCAATCACCTCACTTTCCTGGTCGACACCGGCGCCGCCGTCAGTGTACTTTCTCCCTCCCCTACTGACAGAAAGCACCCACAACTTCACTTTAATCTCCAAGCTGCCAACGGCTCACACATTACCACATTTGGAAGGAAGTCCCTCACCCTTAACCTGGGGCTCCGGCGCTCCCTTCCCTGGATCTTCGTGGTAGCGGACGTCCGCAAGCCTATCCTTGGAGCTGATTTCCGCCATCACTTCCACCTCTCAGTGGACCTCAACAAACGAGCCGTGGTGGACAACACCACCCAGCTCACCATTGCTGGTGTGTTAGCATCTACACCATCTCTCAAACCCTCCATTCCACCACCACCCAATCCTCCCAATGAGTACACCGCTCTCCTGGCTGAATACCCTCAGCTAACCCAACCCCACAACTACAACGATCAACCCACCCACAACGTCACTCACTCAATCGCTACAAACGGTCAGCCTGTTGCAGCCAAAGCCAGACGCCTGGCTCCAGAACGTTTGCACTCAGCAAAGAAAGAGTTCCAGCACATGCTAGACCTGGGGATTATCCGACCCTCCAAGAGTCCCTGGTCTACTCCTCTCCACATGGTGCCTAAGAAATCAGGTGACTGGAGACCCTGTGGGGACTATAGACGCCTCAACCAGGCCACAGTACCCGACAGGTACCCCATTCCCCACTTACACGACTTCTCCTCGTCCTTGCAAGGTGCCACCATTTTCTCAAAACTAGATCTGGTCAGAGCCTACCACCAGATCCCAGTGGCAGAAGCTGACATCCCAAAAACAGCTATTACCACCCCCTTTGGGCTATATGAGTTCGTTAGGATGCCTTTTGGCCTTAAGAACGCCGCTCAAACCTTCCAAAGATTCATGGACGAAGTCCTCCGAGGCTTAGACTTCTGCTATGTTTATGTGGACGACCTCCTGATAGCCAGCAGAAGTCCGACTGAGCACCTTGCACACCTCAAACTGGTGTTTGAGCGACTCAGCCAGTATGGCATTGTCATCAATGCACAGAAGAGCGTTTTTGGAGTTAGCAGTCTCACATTCTTGGGACACCTCGTGGACTGCAATGGCATCCGACCCCTTCCTGAGAAAGTTGAAGCCATCCACATCTTCCCCAAGCCTAACACTCAGAGAAAATTGAGGGAATACCTCGGACTGGTCAACTTTTACAGGAGGTTCCTGCCCGATTGTGCCAAGCTCCTTCTAACCCTCACCAACCTCCTCTCAGGAAAGGCCAACTCCAACTCCCCCATTACTTGGTCCACCACTGCCGAGTCAGCATTTGAGCAAAGCAAGGCCAGCCTAGCTCAAGCTACCATGCTCCACCACCCACACCATGATGCCCCAACATGCATTGCTACAGATGCTTTGGACCACGCTGTGGGAGCAGTCCTGCAGCAACTGATCGACGGTACCTGGTCTCCAATCGCCTATTCTCAAAAAAACTACAACCGGCAGAGACCAGGTACAGCACCTTCGATAGGGAGCTCCTGGCGGTGTATTTAGCCATCAGACACTTCAGGCATTTCGTGGAGGGGAGACATTTTCACGTTCTCACTGATCACAAACCCCTCACCTTCTCTCTGAAAGCCCACCACGACCGCCATTCCCCCAGACAGGCCAGACATCTCGACTTTGTAGCCCAGTTCACTACAGATATTCGCCACATCAGCGGATCGGCCAATGCCCCAGCAGGTGCACTCTCCAGGATGGACACCAACTCTATAATTCCCCTGGACATCCAGAACGACATCAATTTCGAGACCATGGCTCAGCTCCAAACAACTGACCCTGAGCTACAGTGGATCGCCAGTCACCCTGAGTCCTCCAGTCTTACACTGGAATGTGTTCCCTTGAACCCCACAGGACTCACCATCATATGCGATACTTCAACTGGCAAGTACAGACCCTTTGTACCCCACTCTCTGCGTCGTCCGGTGTTTGACATTCTACACTCCATGTCACACCCAGGCATGAAAGCCACCCAACGACTCATTACTGCCAGATTCACATGGCCTCACATCAAGCGTGACGTCAGACAGTGGACTAAGGCGTGCACCAGTTGCCAGCGAGCCAAAGTCAACAAGCACACCTCAACTCCACTCTCCACCTTTGCACTTCCCAGTGCTAGGTTTGATGCCATTCACCTGGACTTAGTGGGACCACTACCACATTCCAATGGCTACACCTACCTCCTGACTGTCATTGACAGGTTTACTCGCTGGCCAGAGGCATTCCCTCTCCCAAACATTACAGCGGAGACAGTGGCTCGAATTTTTTTGCAAGGATGGGTAGCCAGGTTTGGGACCCCTACTACAATCACCACTGACAGGGGCAGCCAATTTGAGTCTGGACTCTGGAGTGACCTCATGGAGGTACTTGGCACCAAACGCCTCAGAACAACTGCCTACCACCCCCAAGCCAACGGGTTGGTGGAGAGATTTCACCGGCAACTGAAAGGGGCCCTCAAGTGTCACAAACCACAGGACCAGTGGACAGAAGCACTACCTTGGGCATTGCTGGGCATCAGGTCAGCAGTCAAGGAGGACAGCAAGTGCACTGCTGCGGAGATGGTCTATGGCAGCTCTCTCAGAGTCCCTGGGGAATTTGTACAACCATGCACCCCAGACACCATCATGGACCCTGCCGCCTATGCTGCACGCCTCCGATCAATCATGGCCACACTCAGTCCTGCCTCAAGTCGCCGAACGCCTCCAACTTCAACATATTTCCCTGCCGCCCTCGACTCATGCACCCATGTTTTTGTCCGAAGGGACTCAGTTAAAGACCTTTACAACCCCCCTACGATGGACCATTCCGAGTCATTAGCAGAACCCCCAAGTACTACCACCTTGCGATGAGAGGCAAGGTGGATACAGTGTCAGTGGACAGGCTAAAACCTGCTCACAGGGATACACAACCTCCCCTGCCTCACCCTATAGCAGATGCTCAGCAGCCTCCTCCACTCGCACGACCTCCGTCACCACCATCCACTCCCGCAGCCACAACTACCTCGTCACCAACCCCCCTACCCAAACCACCTTCCGCATCAACGCAGGTATCTACAAGAGTTGGTCGACGAGTTCGCTTTCCCAAGCACCTTCAAGACTACATACGTTGACACTGGCGGGGGAGTAATGTGGTGAACTAACTAATTAACCATTGCATTGCATCATCTGCACACGTATGAAATTATGTATTGCATCATTCAGAACTTTCTAGATTCATTCACCACGTGGTAAAAATATATTGACTTCTTCTTGATAGCTGGTAGTGATTTAGCTAGTTTCAGTGTAGATTATATTAGGCTAGACACTACACTCTCATTCATTCCTGCAAGTGAGTTATTAAGTAGTACATTAGTACTTACAAGACAATGACAATGATGATGATAGATATAGTAACAATTGTTTTTGTTTTTGTTTTTCATAATAATACTCCCCCTCCAAGCTTAGTTGGGCCTGACTACCTCCAAGTCTAGGTTTTGCTGGAGTGCCACGCGGACACTAATGTTAAATGGTAAAAGGTCGCTCTAAGTGTAGAGCTGTTCGCTCTCCCATCAATTGCTATGGCAACCTCAGACACCCTTACTGCTCCCTCAGGTGCTCTTTCTGGACTCAGTTCTGACGGTGCTCTTGCAGTGAACAAGTAAGTGATGTTCCCGTCTCTTTTGGTAGTCGTCGATGAATTTTACTGGAATTCTATTTAGTACGCATCATTTTAATGAATGCATTTAGCTATAGCGATGAGCCAGTCTGCACTTTCCATTATATTTCAGGAGGTGAGATGGGGCATGACAGTGCCTTAAGGCCAGGCCTTATTCACTTTGTGAAAAGCCAGCATTTTTAGTCAAGAGCAGAACTGTAATGATCGCTATGCCATTGAAATCCCTTTACCAGTAGAATTAGTTGCGAAATGTTGCACGATGTGTTAATGGTACAATTTCCTTTGACTAATTAGATACTTCAGACATATATATTCAAGTGATGCTGGTTATATTATTATTATTATTATTATTATTATTATTATTTGTTATGGCTTTGATACATTTTAAAATCGCAAAACTCAGCCAGTGTTAGGAGCTATATTCTAATCATCTAATTTTCCATAAACATTGACTAATCCTAATTGATCAGATAAAACATTTGCTGTTACAAATACATTAAACAGATGTTGCTGGTTGCTCTTGCACCACGTAACAATGATTATTTACCAAAGACAACAGGGTTTGGTCCAGCATGCTATAGCTGCAGATAATCATGTTTGTTTTGTTTGTATATGTTTGTGTGACCAAAGTTTTTGATGAAGGTCTCGTTAACCAAACTCCTTTCAAGCTTACACGATACTTTCAAGCATGGACCTACTTGCTTTAGTTGCATAGTTCAAGTAAATTAGGCAAATCTTAACCAATTTGAGCTAACCACACCTACTGCCACACCCACTGTTGAATTATTGATTATTCGTAACAACAAAACAGTGACCATTGCAGTAACATTAAAGCAAGACTAACTGCTCTAACCACTGAGCTACGACAACCCACGACTTCCAAGACTTTCATCACATTTTAGGGTTGTCGTAGCTCAGTGGTTAGAGCACTGGTGACTAAAGCCAGTGGCCCTGGGTGCGAATCCCCGGCAACAACTAAGATTTTTTCACATTTTTCCTTTGCTTTCCTTCAGACCCCTTTAGGTGAGCAAGTTTCGGGTCAGAACTTGATAATTTCTTAGTTGTTATAGTCCTAGGTTACACAATCATACATGAATTGTACATGTATGTATGTGTGTATGTATGTACGTGTAGGTTTGACTTGATAGGTTCCGTTCAGCAGTTGTTGTGTGGTGTCAGTTCAGAAATAGACTTGGCAACAGCCAGTGCAGGAGAAATGGAAGAGTTTCTGGTCAATCTGGAGACGACAGATAATAAATTTAACAGGTATGATACAGCAGTGGATAGTGAATATGGCCTTCATGTTGTTATGGATCATTTCATATAGTGGGTAGAGATTATCATATGGTGGGTGGAGCCTATCACATTATGGGTGGAGCCTACCATATGATGAGTGGAGCTTATCATATAGTGGGTGGAGATTATCATATGGTGGGTGGAGCTTATTGTATGGTGGGTGGGCCTATCACATTGTGGGTGGAGCCTATCATATGGTGGGTGGAGCCTACCATATTATTGGTTTATTGATTGCTGGCTATTGGTTTATTGATTGCTGGCTATTGGTGTATTGATTGCTGGCTATTTGTGTATTGATTGCTGGCTATTGGTGTATTGATTGCTGGCTATTGGTGTATTGATTGCTGGCTATTGGTGTATTGATTGCTGGCTATTGGTGTATTGATTGCTCGCTATTTGTGTATTGATTGCTGGCTATTGGTGCATCGATTGCTGGCTATTGGTGTATTGATTGCTGGCTATTGGTGTATTTATGTTTTGTTTTGTAGTTATGACTTGGTACGTGTGCTACATAGCAAGGTGGAGGTTGCTGTAGGAGGCCTGATTAAGGATAAGTTGGAGGGGCATGGCTCCACAGGGAGTGGCTCTAGTGTTGGGGAGGAGCATCAGAGAACAACTCAGGTCACTCAAGATGTACTGCAGTCTAAACAGTTGAGTTTTCTTATTAATGTGCATCATATCTAATAAAAGCAAGTGTGTACAAGTTCCGATATATATATATATATATATGTATTGTATATGTGACCAGTTTTGGGGAAACCAGCCTGAATGCGGTGAATAATTACTATTTTTTCATTATCCACTGGTAAAAACCTTCCGGGTCGATTTTTTTCAAAAAAATTTTTTTTTTTATGGCAGAAATGGTTTGACAACTGTTAGCATGAGCTTATGGCGCAGTTGTAAGTTCTGGCAGGATCTAGAACTCACACTACGAGGCTAGGAACACAGACTCATGCATTGCTGAGAAATCTTTTGGCAGCTATTCACTAACCATGGGAAAAATAACTGTGTCTAACTAGTTCACTTGCTTGTCTGTACATGATCCACGTACTCACGCAATTCTCGCCATAATATAATTTGAGCATAGTTCTCAAAGAGGTTAAATGAAGTCCAGTTAACTCTTTCAATGGGCACCAGCAACTGGATTTGTTTATAGTGTCGCGGGAGACATGCGTAATTGTATATAGAAGACAAGACACGCCCCTCGCCTTAGCAACTCTTTTACTCAGTGTTTTCTTGAAACCAGCAATAATAGATTGGATAAAAATACTGAATTATTGTAGTGTGTAGGGTGACAACTGCTTGTGCTACAGCTTCCAAATTTGGAGAGCAGCATCCTGAGGCCCCATGCAACCTACTGGTAGAAAAAGGAAAAAACAGTTAGATGCTGTGTTTAGGCAGATTTTCCCAAAACCAGTCATGTGTGTATGTGTGTGTGGCCAATATATAAATTACTATAGTGAGTTTATATGTATTGGTCACACACACACACACACACACACACACACACACACATTGTCAGTGTTAATGTAGCTACAACCATGTGCCATAATTTATTGGCGAGCGAGACACTCTAAGGAGTAACACAATTGAAAATCGGGGATGTTTGTTTGTTTGTATATATGTTTGGACGTACGTATGTCATTTTGTACTTTGACCCTCGATCGTATTTTCATGTTAGCTCAGTGTTCAACCCCATCCCAGACATCACTAAAAAGAAGCCTCTGGTTTATCGATCACCGTATCATCCTAGAAATTGAATTGTTTACCGCTTTGAATTCTGGGGTGGGGGGGGGGGGGGGTGCAGTTAAACAAAAACTTACGGGAGTTCCGTTTCTATTCGAATTAGTGGCTATGGTAAGTTCATACGCTATATAACACAGTTATAAGCCCTACGCAGCGGTATTTTACTTGAAAATTCATTGTCCATAAGTCTTGCGTAGGTATGTTCAGTTGTGTGAAAGTATTGTGCGTTACAACTACTAGTGATGTGCTTGAGCACAAATGGCGAGCGAGCTTAAAGACTATACTATTTTTATATGAATGATTTTGACTTCTAACACTGAAGCTACTGAAAATAAGGTCCAGTTTTTAAATTTAGCATACAGGGTAAAGGGATTTCAGTGCCATAGTAACAACTCTCTGCAACTGCTTGAATTGAAGGAAAAAACAACAACAAAACAATACACGTTATTTAAGTTTTCTTTGTGATATTCTTTAGCTAAGTAGTGGTTGTAACAATACACAATCAGGGTTTCATTTAGGGGGGGGCGAAAGGGGGCATTTGCCCCCCCTTGGGTTCTAAATGCCCCCCCTTGGATTCTAAGTGCCCCCCACCCTTTTGAAAGAACCGATATTTATTAAGAGAAAAATGTAAACCAAATTAATAATAAACAATATTCACACAGCAATTCGTCTAGGTTTTTTGTTCCATACTGTAATAATGTCATTTAATTGTGTAGATGAGAGCGTCTCGGGTGTCTCCATGGCTATTTTCATCAAATAGGATAATTGTGATTGCCCAATTCGATTTCGAATTCGTGTTTTAATTAGTTTCATTTTGGAGAAGCTCCTTTCCACTGAAGCAGTGCTGACAGGGATAGATAGACATATGTTTGCCAGGGTGCTAATGTTTGGAAAAATTTCACTAAGCATATCACTTGTGGTGAGCTCTTTCAACTGCAAGTGCAGGTTACCTTTCGGCTTCTTCGATAAGTAGCTTCGAAATGTTTTCCACTCCTCTCGGGTTTCGCGGGAAATAAGAGCTTCTTTGGTGTATTCATCTCCACCAGCAGTCTTAGCAGGCAGCTCTGCACCATAGTGAGCTAATAGTACATCTATTAAGTCCTCACCATATGTATGGAAGTCAGAAGAGTCAGCAGCTGGCACTTTCTTCGGATCAAAGATGCCAAATGAGGAGACCATATCTTGTGAAATAAATCTGCTGGATATGTTTGCCTTCAGCATCCTGATAAACGGTTCAGCCACTTGTCCTTGGAATGTAGCAATGCTTTCCGTGGTTACCGTGATGTCAGTGACTTCTTCGATCTCATTCTTTGCATCCATCAGTTCTAATACCCAGTTAGCAGCAGGTAACATGGCATCATCAAGTGTATTGAGAGTGGCATCAACAAGAGGGGTGATAGCTGTCAAGTCTATTCTCTCAGTCTGGAGAGCTCTGCTCAACTTCGCCACTTGTGGCAGAACATAATCAAGGAGGTATATGGCCACTAAAGTTGAGGGCCTACATAAGGCTTTACTGATACCTAGAGCTTCAGGTGCATGTGTCTGCTCATAGATATTGTTTAGAGCAGTCACAATTGCACTGTAGCTAGCTTTGACTGCCTTCACACAGCGTTCATGGGACAGCCAGCGAGTATCTGATGGTTTCACAACTTTCAGCTCAGGTAAGTCAAGCACCTGCTGTACTGCTTTGAGACTCTCAGCTCGCTTAGGAGAATAGTGGAAAAATTTCCAGAGGGTGGTGAGTGTGATGTACACATGTTTTATCCCACTGGTAGCATTAGCTGCTTGAACGCATGCTAGCTGTAGCAAATGGCAATGGCAGTGTACGAAAAGTGCATGAGGTGAAATTTTCTTCAGGAGACTCTGCACACCATTGTGTTTCCCAGAGAAAGTAGCTGCTCCATCGAATCCCATACCCACCAGCTTGCTAATCTGTATGTTTTTATCTTTCATGAATTCAACAAGGGCAGAATAAATAGTCTTTGCATCAGTAGCTTTCAATGGAACTATATCCAAGAAGTGCTCAACAGGTTGACCGTCCATGTTCACCCAGCGGAAGAAAATTGAAAGCTCTTCTGTGGTCGTCACATCAGTGCACTCATCTGCCATTATGCTGAAATGGGAAGCTTGGCGAAGCCGTTTCAGTAAACATTCTTCAGCCCATAAGCCAACTGCCTCAACAAATTCAACAACAGCAACTTTAGATGTGTAGGTTGCATTTAATCTAGCTCTTTCAAGGAACCCCTTTAAATCTTCTGCACCACCACTTACGATTAGATCAATAAGTTCATCAAAATTTGTTGTGTGGGGAATGTGGCGACGAGCTAGAAAATGGGTGCAACGAATTAGAGCTTTAATGGCCATTCTGTTCTTCAACTTTTCCTCATCATTAATTTGTTGGAGTTGCTGAATGACTGACCCTTCTTGTAGTGCTGTAGCTGCAGCCATCTCTGCTTCACATGATAGGAGGTGAATATCACTCTTTGCATGAATTTTCATCTTCTCTATTGCCTTCTTCCAGTTCGTGAAAGGTTTTGAGATCCATGTTCCTCCTGTTCTTTGAAGAGAAATTCCTCTCTTCCTGCAAACCTTACAAAAAGCTCCTTGGAAATTTTTATCAAACATCAGCCAATTGAAGCTCTCTTCCCATTTTTTGTTGTATTTTCGACTGCTTGCAGTGATTTTCTTGCTTTTCTCATGTGTAGTTAATCTTTCCTTTGCATGCTTCTCATGGACAATTAATCTTTTCTTGGCAGGACTTGGCTCCAAAAACTCAGTATCAGATTGATTGCTGTCAATTTTATCTTCTGTGTCACTGCTACTTGAGTGGCCAGGTGACTTTGAAGAGCTTGCACCACAGAAGAAAGAGCGAATATCCATTTGAGACTATCTTAAGCTGTCAGGGACTACGAGTGCTTAGAGTTCTGGTTCTGGAAGTTGTAGAATCTGTATAGATCAAAACTCAACAACTGCTACGGTGAGCTGAGGGCTGGCCTTTTTATAGCCAGCCAGCAACCGTAAGTGTGAATCAACGTGTGATAAACCTAAGGGGAGGTGAGAGTCAGAGTTGAATAGTGTGTGAAAAGCATCTAAATAGTGAATGTCACAGTTGACTGAAAATTGCTAGACGGTGGAGGTGAAAATGAGTAGCTGAATTAACTTGTCAGGATCTGACATATGCAGACCTCATTAGATAAGATTATGTTTTTTTAATGTAGGACATAGGCCTTCCAATAATTCTATTTCACTCCCATGGTGACCAGTGCCGCCCGCCCCCCCTTACATTTTCAAAACTCTATTTTGCCCCCCCCTTGCAAGAATGTCTGGATGAAACACTGACAATGTTTTTGGACACGACTGGACATGCACCACACAGAACTTACCTTAGCGGTAGTCAAGTGGACAATGTATTTTCAAGTAAATACTGTTGCGCACGGCTTATAACCATGACAAAGAGCGCATTGACTTACCACCGCCACTAACTCGAATATAAATGGAAGTCCCTTAAGTTTTCAAGTTTTAATTGCACCCGCAAAAGAATTCAAAACTGTAAACAATTCAATTTCTAGGGTGATACGGGTACTGATCGATAAACCAGCGGAATTCTGTTTAGTGCAATTTGGGACGGGGTCGACCACATAACTAACACAAAAACGCGAGGGTCAAAGTACAAAATGACATACGTACGTCCAAACATATATACAAATAAACATCCCCGATTTTCGATTGTGTTACCCCTGTAAGTGTCTCGCTCGCTACGCTCGCTCGCCAATTAAGAATATCACAAATAAAAAGTTTAAATAACGTGACTTGTTATTTGATGCTTTTTTTTCCTTTTCTCAATTCAAATAGTTGCGGGGAGTGGTTACTATGGCATTGAATGCCTTTACCATACATCAGGGTTGGGGTCAAATACTCTGAATAGTATTTAAATACAAATACTTGAAAGAATTCAAATACAAAATACAAATACAAATACTTTCTTAGATATAGTATTTCAATTACAAATACAAATACTTTTTAATTGCATCACCATTAGCGAAAGTGTTATGTGGATTATTATTATATTTTTTGATATTTATTGTGAAATTAGAGCTATTAAAAATGAACGTTTGTATTTTAACATCACTACATCTGATAAGTTAAAAAGTCACAAAAATTGATTACACCTGATAAACATCAGTTCTTCAAATGTTTTGTCCTTTAAACGGCATCTGTCAGGTCGAAACACTTTTCCCGCTATGCTAAACAATCTTTCAACTGGAGCCGAAGATGCGGGAATGCATAAATGCACTGGAACTAGTTTAGCTAATGTGGGATATTTCATTTCGTTGACTTTCCAAAATTCAAGGGGATTTTCTTCCTGCGGTAGCAATGGAGCTTGAAGGTATTCATCAACATTTGCATCAACTGTAGAGGAGCTACTAACCTTGTCTGCTATAAGCAAATCATCAAAAAAAAGTTTTCATTTTCTTATGTGGTGGTGGTTGTGGGCATGATGACGGTTCAGCAGGCTCATTGGCTTTCTCTATTACTTGGGTATGAGACATTAAGGAAGCACTTGTGCTGGGTTGGGATTCATAGTGAAGCTTAGACACAAGCAGGCCCTTTATTCGTAAACATTCATTTGATGAACACCATTTAAGCTTGAATCTAGGATCTAATGCCGATGCAAGCAAAAATTCATCGATATCCTCATACATAGAAAGCCTCTTGTTGATAGATGATTTTAAAGTTGTTACAAATCTTGAAGTGTACTTGTGGCTGAGATCTTCAACTGTGGACTTTAGTACCCTGATACATGGTACAATCATGCTGCTAGTAATAACCTTATCTCCTTGAATACAGTGGGTTGCTGTTTCAAAAGGGGTTAATATTTCCACAAGATCTTCCAGAATTGTTCGATCATAGGCAGACAAACTAACAGTATTCAGAGATTCTAATTTATCAGTAGGAAGGCGAAGAATAGAACGAATCATAATAAGTTGTGAATTCCATCTAGTAGCATTTGCTGCTGCAAGTCGCTTTTCAGACTCCAAAATTTCAGAGGAAAGTGTAGATTTTCTGACGTGAGATACAATTGCAGAAACCCTGTTCAGGACTTTAATTATACCTGGAGCTTGCTTGAAACCATCTTTAATCACAAGCTGTAAGACATGTGCAAAACATGGAACATGTTGCGAACTAAGATCAGTATATGCATCACTATCATTAGGGCCTTCATCACCATCAGGATCAGGATTATCCGGTTCATCATCGTAGTCATCATCTGACGCGTTTTCAGTTTCTACTTCAAAACTAGGAAGTGAAAATGCTTTCATCATGTTACTTGCACTGTCAGAAACTGTAAAAGAGATTTTTTTGGTTAAGTTAAAGGAAGCAATAGTCTTTTCAAACTCATCAGCTATAGCATAGCCAGTATGTGACCCATGAAATCGAGTGCAAGAAAGCATCGCTGACCTTAACTGCCAATCAACAACAAAGTGAGCTGTCATCCCAAAGTAGCTTCTCATTTGACGGCTTGACCAAAGGTCTACAGTAACACAGACTACTTGTGACTTACTTAATAACTGCTGAAGTTTTGCTCTTGTTGCATCCATGGTTTGTGGCAATAATTTGGTAGTAAAGTGTTTTCGACTAGGAACCTGATACTTCGGGTTGGAAATCTTCATAAGGTGACGAAAATTGGTACTTTCAACAGTAGAAAGAGGTAAAAGATCGCCTGCAACATAAGATACTACTGCTTTGGTTATTTCAACTTGATGGTAATCATTCGCTCCATATTTTTTTGTACTCATAACCACTGAATCAAGTCTTGTTTGGTGTAGGTTACTACTACCTCCACAACTATGTGCGGTATCTCTTGGAGTTTCCTTGATTTTTTGATACACTAGCTCATGCTTTCGCTAAAAATACCAGATACAATAATGGTAGGTATGGAGTATTCAGTTTTAATTTTCTAGTTACCTTAATATGCAACAAGAAATTGGATGTTGCTTTGGTAGATCCCGAGATAGTGGCAGAGCAATGCTTACATTTAGCTTTGAAAGTGCCCTCTTCAACATTGTCAGGAACATCATAGTACTGTAAGACAACTGGAACTGACTTCTTCTTGCTTGCCATAGCTAAAAGATGGTGGCTCACAATTAGAATAAACAGCAGCTGCACTGTTTAATTAAGCAGTTGCTTTTTTTAACCTTATGATTTTTTTAAAAGTATTTTAAATACAAATACAAATACTTCACTCTTTAAATCTGAAAATACAAATACAAATACAAATACTCCAAAAATGTATTTAAATACAGCATAAATACAAATACTCATGTATTTGACCCCAACCCTGCCATACATACGTAATTTATAAACTCGACTTTTTTAAGAGTGTTAGAAGTTTAAACCATTAGTGTAGTTTTATGCTCGCTCGCCATTTGTGCTAAGCACACCACTAGTAATAAAGCTGTGTTGTAAGTTCTGCTGTTGATTTTGTAAAAGTTGAAATTGACATGTCACACGTGTATTATGACTGCTGTTGTACAACAGGAATCATTAGTGTGGTATAAATGTGGGTGGAGTCAGGAATAGTGTCACCTGATCAAAAAGTGTATGGGTAAGAAATTGAGGAGGAATTTTGCATATACTGTACGTATGACTAGAAGTTGTTATAGCTCATTCACTTGTTAATGCTGTGAGGCACTACTAGTGTATGGCCTATTGTCATACAGACAGCAACACAGTGAGTTATAGCTCATTCACTTGTTAATGCTGTGAGGCACTACTAGTGTATGGCCTATTGTCATACAGACAGCAACACAGTGAGTTATAGCTCATTCACTTGTTAACCCTTTGCGGACGAACCCGGGCGAGCAATTATGTAATTAAATACGCGCACGCCGTAAAACCAATTAGTTGCCCGAGACGACGACGTTTTACCAGTGGAGTTCGACACGTGGAAAAAGAAAACGGGCGAGTGTTTCTTTTGTGTTAGGCCTCAAATAATCTGCCTCTAGCGTTGTAGCTATGGTAATTCGTTAGTTTATAGTTTATAGAGTTGTTTTGAATACAAACTTAGTTGGAATTATTGAGTAGGCCGTAGTTTGTTAGCTATTTTTTCTTATATTTATGAAAGGAGAAATCACACCCAAATGTAAGTTCTAGCTTTAGTTTGCTTATTTTTAGCTACTTTAGGCCTTTACTTCTTAGTAGATGTTCTATTTGAAAATAGCTAGACACAAAGTGTAGGAAAAAATTTTTTTTTTATTTAGTTGGTGCACTTGATATAAGTTATACTTATTTTATAAGACTTATTTTGTAGAATAGAGATTGCAAAATGTATACTATGTAAGCTACTGAAAGTTTTAGCGCTACGCGCTCTGTAACTATAATAACAGAGCAAAAAAGAGCTTGTCACGAATTCGTGACAGCCGTATTCTCTTGACGCACCCGGTGTGTCACAGATTCGTGACCATCGTACGCGCGCGTTAAGTTACGGCGGTCACGAATGCGTGACGATCGTACGCAAAGGGTTAATGCTGTGAGGCACTACTAGTGTATGGCCTATTGTCATACAGACAGCAACACAGTGAGTTATAGCTCATTCACTTGTTAATGCTGTGAGGCACTACTAGTGTATGGCCTATTGTCATACAGACAGCAACACAGTGAGTTTGTTTTAGGATCTGACCAATACAGTGGGAACGTCTCATTCTGTCATGATACTGAAATAAACACATGAACTGCATAGCTTTGAGAAATTATAATCTAATAACCTCACAATGAACCTGTTATGATATCTCTTACGGTATAGTACAAATCCCAAATTAGTGAGGCACTTTCATTGTATGTAGGTGTAGGTACGTACATACAGGTATGTATGTATGTATGTATGTATGTATGTATGAATGTATGTGTGTGTATCTGTGTGTGTGCATGTCTGTGTATGTATGTATGTGTGTGTGTTTGTTAACAGATACAGCAGCATGCTGCAGTCATTTCTGGCGGACCTTCGATCTGCTGTGGATGAAATGGTAAAGTGATTCTGTAATAAGTACAATACCACCTGAATCATATCCATAGCATACACACATGCACACACATGCACACACATGTAGATAAATGTACACACATGCACACACATGTAGATAAATGTACACACATACACACACATGTAGATAAATGTACACACATGCACACACATGTAGATAAATGTATACCACATGCACACACATGTAGATAAATGTACACACATGCACACACATGTAGATAAATGTACACACATGCACACACATGTAGATAAATGTACACACATGCACACACATGTAGATAAATGTACACACATGCACACACATGTACATACATGTGTGTACAGCTCATACTCTGCATAGAATAGTTGGTAATACACTCAATGCCTTTACTCACAGGCTTGTCAATACCAGAGTTGGGGTCAAATACTCTGACAATATTTAATTGCTATTGCAAGCACTGCTCTTTTTTCAAATACTATTGCAAATATGAATACTTATTTCAGACGTGTATTTAATTGCATTGCAAATATTTAACAAAATTATGACACATGCAAGTGTATTATTATATAGATATACAAACAACAAAATCACGGAATACCATTAAGTAGTAAATATTATTAATTCATGAAATTCTGGGGGAGGGGGAGGGGAATCCCAGGGCGCCCCTACCTCTGTATGAAGCCCTGTTAGGTGTGCATCAAATAGAACTCACTTTGTATTAGTAGGTGGGAGTGAGTATGTATGTGTGTGAACTGTTAGTTGGCGGAGGAGAAGCTGTTGTCTCGGCCATTGTCTCAACAGGAGCAGGAATATCTGTCATCCTCACGATCGTCAGCCACCACTCAGTATCTGAACCTGGACGAGTCTGCAGCGTCAGGAATGTCCTCCTTCAACCAGACTGGACTCATGTTCATGTCCCAGGACCAGTTACAGGCCATCGCTGAGGCTCTCTCCGAGTTCCAGTCCAATGAGGTGTGTCCAGAGGGTGTGGTTTGTGAATATGTTGCTGTTTTGTGGTGTGGTTTTGTGATGGGTGAACGGTATAGGATAGGAATGCAGTGGGAATGCTATGGGTGTAGTCTAAGACACAGTGGGCTTGACTTATTGTGGCCTGTAGGATGTTGGGAGGGACTGATTGCAATAGAAAGACGTGTCAGTGTGTGTGTGTGTGTGTTGGCTGTGTGGTGTAGTGTTTGTGTCCTTGGCTCAGGGCATGAGGTCCTGAGTTCAAGCCCAACTCTGGCAATTTTTCGCCTCCCGCCAGCCCCACCAGTCCACCCAGCCGTGATTGGGTACCTGGAATTTGCTGGGGTGCAAATTCAAGGCCTTTTCTCATGAAACAGCAATGGTCCAGGTGGGACTTCGGGTGCCCACACCACTTGCTGTGAGGAAAGGCCTGTTCTCCTGCGAGTTCTTAGCCCAGCTCCAGGAGTTTTGCTTGCATGGTTCACACTGCCTGCTTAATGCACAGGCATCCTGGCTCTGCCAGGTGGGCGTGACCACCTAGCGGCAGCTAGAGAATTAGCATTTGCATATGTGTGTGTGTGTGACAGGTGAGATTGGATGCTATGCGTCAGTTGCTGCAGTTCCCTCCAGGAGACCTAGTGAGCTGTGAGAACTGGTCTAGTCTGAAGGATGCGGTCAGCACTGCTCTGATGGATCGCAACACAGAGCTGGCTGTGAGTGGCCGGGACATTCACTCTGTACTCTGTGTCAGGTCACATGACGTGCATGCATTCAACCAGACTTACAGATATTGTATGGTGCTATACTATAATTAAATGTACTTATGCACATACGTACATATATCCATGTACATATGTGCGTGTGATATGATGTCTGCCCACTGGTGTGTTGTGTAGGACCTGAGTTTGAAGTTCCATTATCGCATGTTCACCACACGATCCTCTCAGACCAGCAGTATCGTATACCTCAGTCTAGTAGACAAGCTAGTGCAGTACTTCCTCAGCCAGAATGGAGGTGCAACTGTCACTGTTGCCATGGGAATAGACCCAGCAGATGACAGGAGTGTCAAGTTGCTCACTAGGGTGAGTTGGATATGGTGGGCGTGGGAGGGGTGGAGCCTAACATAGTAAAGTGTAGTAGTGATCCTGAGAGGGCTTATATGTACATGCCTTTCTTTCAATGTGATTAGAATGGGGGGCACTGGGAGGCTGATGCTCTCCTAACTTAAAGGTAGTGGGCTTAGCCCCTCCATTATCTATTTGTCAATAGTATGAAAGTATCTAATATGTAACAGAACAGCAAGCAACTCATAATATCATGTCACTCCCTTCCTCTCCCCTCCCCTGTCTTCCCTCCTCCCACCTCCACTCCCCCCACCCTCCCACCTCCACTCCCCCCA
>WLWD01005033.1_pt1 | contig 21816 bp, 12 predicted proteins | sample 6712731 | NCBI WGS metagenome assembly WLWD01 (sample SAMN12718690, study PRJNA576275) | sponge metagenome | isolation source: marine sponge | host: Mycale hentscheli | place: New Zealand: South Island, Marlborough, Capsize Point | collected 2014-11-01
TTGTTGTAGCTCAGTGGCAGAGCGCTTGTGCGCTATATAAGCGTTCCTGGGTTCAATTCCTGGTGGCAATCAATTTTTTTTATAATTCTGTGTTGTTTTAAAAAAAGCCTACATCTAATATTAAATGTTACATGTACAAAACTTGAAGGTTTTACCACATGGGATATTTATCTGACAAATCAATACCCTGACATTAAATACTACTAGTACTTACCTTCGTACAGGTGATGCAACGTGAACCGTTTGGTTAGTGAGTTCACAGTAGATAATATTATAACGAAACTTCAACTACAGCCATAAAATTTTATGTGAAGTCTAAAAAAAACAACATAATTATAATACAGCTTGAAGGCAAACCTGCCTTCCACATTAAACTAGCTACTATTTGACTATGCTATTGGTTTTGTGGTTGTATATATACTTATTTCACTTGCTACAACATTCGTACGTTCCTGCAATATAAGTAAATCTTAAGTTCATTTTACAAGATGCTTTACTTTTAAACCTGTGGAGTTTATTAGCTATTCCTTTAGCTTCAGTAAGCTATAATACAGGAGGAATATAACAATATGCTGTAGTTATGCTTCAACATAGATAGCAAGTAAGCAAACCTGTATGGAGGAGGGGAGGGGTCAGATAGATTTAGCTAAACTGCTCCTTTAGGTAAAACACATGCAACCAATGACTATCACAAGAAAATGCTAATAAAGAGGAAGTAACTGTAGGCACCATAGAGGCATAAAAACAATACAAACATACTCCTGTTTTCTTTCTCAAAGTTGTGTGCTCCCCTGGTAGTATGTCGTCTCCACAAATGAAACAATTTTACGCGTGTTCCATGTATTACTAAAAAATAGCCTATCAACGTTTTCCCCATGAAGGTTAAAATATCCTTTTAATAAAAGTTAAAAAAAAAAAAAATAATAATAATAGTAAAAATTGCATAAACAAAAATTTGAAGCGTTTATTCAGCGAGCGAGCGAAGCGAGCGAAGCTGACTCTCAGTCGTGTTCAATTGAGATTTCAGATATATATTATATAGGTATGTATGCGTACGTCAAAAATTTCGCCCGCGCTTCTAATTACGTATGTTAGGTAAAGCATTCACAGTTCCAGTATTTTTCAATTAACGAGAACGGAGAATCCTGCTGCAATGCCTTACGCAACTTTGTTTCAACAAAAACATTTATAGCTACTCTCTTCTTGAAACAATTGTGAAGTCTTTGTCAAGCTGCGCTTCTTTGCCACTGCTTTCTAAGTTTATTCAGGTAATTCTGTTATTGTTAACTCTTCATGCCTAATCATTGCTATTAATTAGCGATTTCCTTCACAAATCATCTTTACCTATACATACTCATATATTTACTCGCTCGCCATGCATTTGCGCTATTCGAGCGCACCACTAGTTATATATACTAATGTTATTTTCACGTACACCAACTTCCTAAGCTTAAACTTACTTTTGTCTAGCTGACGATGAATATTGGTGTAAAACTTCCTTTATTGAGTATTCAGTTGATACTACTTTAGCAACACCTAAACTATAGCCATAAAATTATTAGATGAAGTCATTAAAAAAACACCTTCATGCCAGAGCTAAACATCACTCGTCAAACTAGAGTCAAACTAAAAATAAATAAAACAAAACAAAAATAATAATAATAAATCAATGTTTACACTTATATAAAATGCATTTTGTGTTATATTTATTGCATATTTCTACCCTCACATACACTGATGTGTTTGTTCAACTATTAGTGAAATGCTGAGATTTTACTGAAGGTGTCAGAAACGAAGACAAATTATGGAGCTTGGGGCTGAAAACCTCTGTGAATTATTACTTAGCCAGGGTTTCCAAAGATTGAGTAAGAGAGAAAGTATCAGGAAATTTCTGCAGTCCTAAGTGCTTTAGGTCCCTGTTCTATCCTAAACCAATTTTTGATTTGGAGTTATAGTAAGGGTTACTCCACGACATAACATTTAACGTTGCATTTAAAATGAAGCACCAAAGATGCGAACCCTCAGCACTACTAAATACTTCAATATAATCACAGACAAAAAGAACAAGCAATATATTAGCTAATCAATACCTCAAGCAATAAAAATGGTACATGGAAATGCTGTCTTAGTTAGAGAAGAGGCAAGAAATACGAAGTGGTATACATTTTCAAAATGAAACTACACTTCTTTCAACTCTGTTAACTTCCCTGTGGATTCAGCAGCAAACTACACTACGGGCTGCAAGTAATTAATTGCTCATGTGATTATAATGTGATGCTAGGAGGCATTATCCACAAAAGCTGGTACGTATGTGGAGCTGAAAGCATTGCGTTTTCTCGACAATTAGCCTGAAATTCAGAAAAGTAGCACAATGAAAGGTCTTAAATCTTTATTCTGAGAAGTTGATACCTAAATCAACAATTAATTGTCAGTAATCTCCAAAATCAGAGTGTGACAGACACAGACAAACCGACAGAAACGCTGAGGGTTAATATAAAATTGCTGTACTTTTATATGATGCACAAAAAAATACTTATTACTTAACGGTATTCATTTTAGGATAACGGCATTTATAAGTAATTAAATAATTTATGACCACTATGTCAACATGTCTACTGCCATATATGGTCATCTAGGAAATGTGGAGTGGTACTGTGTCGTTTTATCATCTAACCTCATTTTCACTTGTAGCTGGCATGAGGTCAGAGTCTGCAAAATTAAGTCTGAAATTTAGGCTATATATATGTACAGTGGCAATACAATTCTATTTTTCATTGAGAATCTTCTAATTAGGTATGTTTACTTAGCCTGTAGCAATTACAATAGTCTTGTAAACAAAGAAATAAAGAGAGCAAGCCTTAGCTCCACTGCCTTCCTTGTGCTTCAGTAATTCTTACCAAGTGTACATCACAAACACCAGTTCTATGAAGAAAGGTTGCAAATATAATACTGCTCAGAAAAAATCATGAGTATGTACCGACTTCTGTACACTTTGCAATGAAAGAAAGTTAAGTAATGATAACTACAAACCTTATCTTCGCAACTAAAAATTTCAGGGTGACGAGGACTAAATAATGCTAGCCAATTGTTGTGTGAACAAACAAATTATATCATTCAAGTGAAGCACGGTGATTTTTTTGCATTAGTTTCTCTCAGAGTGTTAACAACCAGAGAAAAGAATGCTAAGTTTCATGTTGTGGCTGAATTCATAGAGGCCCCAAAAGACAAGGGAAACTTAAGAGTATCAATTTGTTGTCAAAACTTAGTTTGCTGGTATATTTGTGAATAATTTACTACAGCCAAGTAATCTCTTGTCCCTTTCTTGTTTATCCCAACCAACCAATCAGTAACATATAATGTAATAAATGAATGTGGTGTAAAATGGCATGGCCCAATAATTGCTATAGATATTATTATGTTTTGCCAGATGATATGCCAAAGTCACCTTTTGATTTATTGGCTCCATAGAATAGTTGTTCTTGGAATATACTATTGTAGGTACAGGGAGCTAAGGATAAAATTTTTCATAGAAAACTTGCCAGCTTGCTTTATCAAATCTACTACCTTTAGAAAGCACAAGAATACTAATTGCTTACTTAGTCGTGGTGCTGTTTTTTGTCGCCGATGTCTTATACAATAAATACAATAAGACGGTCCCTCCAGTAGGACTTTATGGAAACTAAGGAATTTGAGAGGCAACAATAACCAGAAGTATACCAAAATTCCGGATTGAGCAAAAAGTTGTGAGGTTACAGTCCACTCCATGCAGCAAGAAAAGAAATTCAGCTTAACAAACATAACCCCCCCACCCCCCCAAAAGTAGGTCGCACAAGCACATCAATACTTTAAATGAACTACTAATACTCCAGGCTGGCATAATATAACTGGCTAACTCATTGCTTTTCTGATGTCTGTGATAACTTTCTAGCATGCTATTCCAAAATTGCAACATCTACAAAACATTCTTTTTGAAGATTCCAGTAAGAAATAAGATGCTTTCTGATCAAGAAAATGTTGCTGCCTCCACAATATACAACATTAAGCATAATAATGGAGAAGTCATAGTCAGCCAGCTGCAAGTGCCATCTCTGTGGTGGGATGGAGAACAGGTAGGCTGCCACCAGAATTCTGATGAGCACATAGAGAAATCGGTAATGGCTCACTGGTGTCAAGAACTACCCAGGTTAGCTCAAGGTTCTCAGGCTATCTTGGGTTCCCCAAGAGTTGCGTTATAATTTGTAACGGGCCTTGACAAAACTATGCATGAGGTCAGAACTGAGAAAATTGTATGATACGAGAGAATATGAATAAGTTTGACGCATGCATGGTGTGTAGAATGTTACATAGCAAGTTCAACTATATTCAAGATGATCCGTGGGTGTATGCACACACTTAAAAATTAATGAAATGGGAATAAACTAAAGTACAGGAAATGAACTAAAATACAGGAAATAAAGTAAAATTAGTGAATAAATACACGGGAAATACGGGGATGTTTGTTTATTTCTATATATGGACGTATGTATGTCATTTTGTACTTTGACCCTCCGTATTTTTGTGTTCGCTCCGCGTTCGACCGCGTTCGACCGCGTTCGACTCCGTCCCAAACTTAACTAAACAAAATCCTCCGGTATAGCGACCATTACCTGTATCACCTTAGAAATTGAATTGTTTACGGCTTTGAATTGTTTTGCGGGTGCAGTTAAAACTCAAAATCTTATGGGAGCTACATTTCTATTCGAGTTAGTGGCGGTGGTAAGTTAATGCGCTATTTGTCACAGTTATAAGCCCTACTCAACAGTATTTACTTAAAAATGCATTGTCCACTAGACGAACCACGAAGGTAAGTCTTGCGTAGGTATGTTCAGTAGTGTGAAAGTATTGTGCGTTACAACTACTAAGAATATCACAAAGAAAATTTTTAATAACGTGATTTGATTTTATTGCTTCTTTTTCAATTCAAACTGTTGCGCGGTTGCTATGACATTGAAACCCCTTTACCTCATACGTAATTTAAAAACTTGACTTTACTTTAATAGCTGAGTGTTAGTTGTTAAAATCAAATTTAACAATAGCGTAGTTTAAGGCTCGCTCACCATTTGTGCTCAAGCACACCACCAGTATTCAGATTATGAGGTATAATGCAGGAGCTGTAACACAGGAGAAATTTATTTTAATGTCCTATAGTCATGCTTCAGCAAAATAGCAAGTAAAAAGCCTATACATTGGGTAGTGTCGGTGGGGGAGAGAGACAGGGGGTTCAAATGGGTTTGGCTCTGAATGCCCACCCCCTTGAAATTGATGATATTTATCTCCACAAATAACTTTATGTGAGTTCCATTTTTATCTAAAAATTAGCTTACAACCTTCTTTCCATAAATGTTAAAATATTGTTATAGCATTACTTTTGGCGAGCAACATAATAATTGTAATAAAAGATTACATACACTAAACCATAAGCTAGTATTCTGTATGCTAAGTTAATTTGACAAACCAATTTCCTACACTTAATACTTACTTTTGTAGAAATTTGGTGTAAAACTTCCTTTATCGAGTATTCAGTTGATACTACTTTAGCAAGACCTAAGCTATAGCCATACAAATCTTAGATGAGTCATTAAAATAAATACAAGTCAAACTAAAAGATGAACAAACCCAAAAATATAACAGCAAAAAATAAATAAATATACAATGCATACACTTGTATAAAATGCACTTTAATGTGTTTTATTCATTGCTAATTTCTACCTACACACACACTAATGTTGTTTGTACAACTATTATTGAAACACTGAGATTTTGCTGAAGGTGTCAGAATCTAAGACAAATGCTGGAATGCCTGATTGAATTGTTAACCAGCAAAGATTGCCAAAGATTGAATAAGAGAGAACTATCAGGAACTCTCTGCAGTCCTAAGTGCTTTACATCTCTGTTCTATTCTAAACCAACTTTTAATTCGGAGTTATAGTATAGGTTGCAACACAATGTGAAGGTCGGTACAAAATTTATGCAACCTAGGGCTGAAGGCCCATAGATAATATAAATCCCATACAAAACGAAAAGAGTGCAGGTGCAACCAACTTGTAACATGGCAGTATCTAGGCTATGCAAATGATAATTTTAATTGGAGACAGATATGAAATATTCATGACACCCCAAATTCATATACCTTCAACGCAAAACTCCACTGCCAGCAACTCTGTTAAAATCCCGTGGCTTAAAGAAAGCTACTGCAGACAACAAGAATTAAATTAGATTGAATTAAATTATTATCTCACATGATTACGGTGTGATGCTAGGTGGCATTAATTCCAAAAGCTAGTACTGACGTGAAGCTTAAAGCTTCAGGTTTTCTAAAAAATCAGCCCGAAATTCCGAAAACTAGCACAATGAAATGTACTAAATCGCCATTCTGAGTACTTTCTGATGTAAATCAATGGTTAATTGTCAGTAATCTCCAATTCTGACAGAAAAACAGAAAAACAGACAAGACAACTAAACCATCTCGCGCATGCGCATTGAGGGTTAATAAGGAATAAAGTTGCTATACTTTTACAGGATACACAAAAACACTTACTTAATGGTATTCATTTTAAGATAACAGCATTTATAAGCAATAAAAGAATTTATGAGCAATAAATATGTCTACTGTCATATACGGTCACAGGAAAGGTGGAGTACTGTGAATGCCATTTTATCACCTAATCTCATTATTACTAGTAGCTGGCATGAGGTTAGAGTCTGTAAAACCAGTGTCACAACCTTGACAATAATTATACCAAAATCATTCATGTATGCTTTAAATTCGTATAAAAATAATTTTAAGATGTATGGGCATAAAGTATGGAGTGGAATAATTTAAAGTCTTACATTGAGGCTTCATATAATATTGACTGGAAATACAATTCCAGTTTTCACATTTGAGGGGGCTTCTAATCAGGTGTGTTTACTTAACCTGAAGCTTCTAGAGTAGTTTGGCAGAAAAAGTAAAGAGAGACAGCCTAAGTTCCACAGCCTTCTTTGTGCTTAAAAATTATTACCATGTGTAAAGCACATACACCAGTTCTATGAGAAAAAGTTGCAATTTTGATATTACTCAGGAAAATCATGAAAATATACTGAGTGCTTTACATTTTGCAGTGAAAAGAAATTAAGTAATGACAACTTACCAAACTTATATTCACAACTAAAAACTTCAGGGTGGCGAGGATTAAATATTGCTACGCCAATTGTGTGAAAAAACAAGATATATCATTCAAATATAGCACACATGATTTTTTGCATTAGTTTCTCTCGCAGTTCTAACTGCTAGAGAAAATAATACTAAGCTTCATGTTGTGCCTTGATCCCAAAAGGCCTAGAAAGATAAGGGAAACCTAGTAGTATAAATTGTGGTTAAAACTTAGTTTGCTAGTATATCGTGAACTACTACTACAGCCAAGTAATCTCTCGTCCCTTTCTTGTTTATCCCAATCAACCAGTCAGGATCCTAAAATGTAATTAATGGGTGTGGTTTGAAATGGCATGGTCCAATATCCCTATTAATATATTATAATGTTTTGCCAGATGATATGCCAAAGTCACCTTTTGATTTATTATTATTTATTCAGGGAAATCTGGCTAACAAACACTCATACACCCGTCCCCTCCAAAGTATGTCACGCATGCGCATCAATACTTAAATGGACTACGAATACTCTAGGCTGGCATAATGTAACTGGCAGACTCGTTACTTCTCCAATGTTTGTGACAACTTTCTGACAAGCTGCAGCCACTGTCTTTGTGGGGGGATGGAGAACAGGTAGGCTGCCACCAGAATTCTGACCAGTATGTACACAAACTGGCAAAGGCTCACTAGCGTCAAGAACTTCCCAGGTGAACTCAAGTTTCTCAGACCACTCTAAGAGTTATGCCATAATTTGGTAACAGGTCTTGACAAAACTACGCACGAGGTCAGAACTGAGAAAATTGTATGATATGATGCATGCACGGTGAGTAGCGATGTTCATAGCAAGTTCTACTGTATTATAGATAATGCACAGGTGTATGCGCACACACAAAAAAATAATGAAATGGGAATAAACTCAAGTACAGGAAATGAATTAAAATACAGGAAATAAGATAAGATAGGGAATAAATGCATATATTTAGTAATGTTCAGATTATGAGGTATAATACAGCAGAATTATTTTTATTAATGTCTTGTAGTCATGCTTCAGCAAACATAGCAAGTAAGAAAGCCTGTACACAGGGGGATGAGGATGGGAGAGAGGGACTGGGGGTTCTGATGAGTCTGGCTCAATGCCCATCACCTTGAAATTGATGATATTCATCTCCACAAATGAAATAAATTCATGGAAGTCCCATTTATTATCTAAATATTTGCTTACAATATTTTCCCATAAAATGATTAAATATCATTTTAATAGAACTTTTGTTGAGTAACACAATACTTGTAATAAATGATCATACAAAACTGGAAGCTAATAGGCTTATGCTAATTTGACAACAAACTTCCTAAACTTAAATACTAATAATTACCTTTGTAGAGCTGGCGATGACCTTCAGTGTAAAACTTCCTTTATCGAGTATTCAGTTGATACTACTTTAGCAAGACCTAACCTATAGCCATAAATATTTTAGATGAGTCATTTAAAGAAATACATTCATGCCAGATCTAAAGATGTGTCCAACTAGATCGTCAAAAAAATGAACAAAATTAGCAAAGATCACCTAAGATTGAATAAGATATAACTACAGGAACTTTTCGCAGTCCTAAGTGCTTTAGGCCCCTGGTCTATCCTAATCCAACATTTGATTTGAAGTTATAGTATAGATTACACAATGACGTGGAGGTTGGTACAAAATTCACACAGAATATTGTAGGATTGTATGCTTTGAACGTACTGCAATAAGCAAAGACTGCACCAAACATTAAACAATGCATTTATAATAAGGAAAAAAAGTTCCTATACTTTACAGGATACACAAGAACACTTACTTAATGGTATTCATTTTAGGATAACAATATTTATAAGTAATAAAACAATCACGAGTGGTATGTCAAGATGTCTACTGTCGTATACGGTCATAGGAAAGGTGGGGGTGGCACTGTGAATGTCATTCTATTATCTATCATCATTTCCAATTGTAGCTGACATAAGGTCAGAGTATGCAAAATTAGTGTCACAACCTTAATTGACAATGTACCATAATCATTCTTGAATGCTTAAAATGTGTATAAAATGATTTAAAATATGTGGGCATGATATATGGAGTTGAATAGTTTCAAAGTCTTATATTGAGGCTTTATTATATCTCAAGTGGCAATAAAATTCAAGTTTTCATATTTGGGGGGGCTTCTAATCAGTTACGTTTTCTTAGCCTGTAACAATTTGAGTAGTTTTACAAACAAAGAAATAAATAGAGCCATGCCTTTGCAGCACTGTCTACTTCATGCTTAAGCAATCCTTACATAGTGTTAAGCACAAACACCAGTTCAAAGAGGAAAAAGTTGCAATTATGATATTGCTCAGCAAAATTGTGAGTATGTACTGACTGCATAACACTTTGCAGTGACAAGAAGTTGAGGGTGCCGTCACACCCTTTGAGTGTGAAACCCCCGTGGAATAGGCCATTATTAATAATTTGTTTACCATTTTCTTTCCCTTATGTATGTCATAATGATGAGTTTTTGTTGAATTCTATTTAAGTTTTTTATATACTCACCTTACCGTGTGAATTATTGTCGATTATTTATGTAAAATACCGTATATTAAAAATATCTCATCATTATAGGGTCAACACCTTGTGACCCTAAGTCTTGGCCAGTTTGGACCATGGTTGCTTGTCCATTTCCGAGCAATCACAAGAGTAGACTCTGGATCCATTACTTTTATTATGTGTGAGGATTTTTTATTGTAAGTTGATTCCGCCCCTCCCCAATAGTATGTGTGCAATGGTAAGTGATTCATAGCTGCATTACACAAGCACTAATTTGTTGCAGTGTAGCATAACTTTGTGATATACATGCGACTACTCAGTTGGAGTGTGCCACTAAAGGCACTCAGGTGTTTCCATGTGACGGCACCCTTTAAGTAATGACTACTTATCAACCGTATCTTTACAACCAAAAACTTCTGGATGACTGAGGACTAAATATTGTGTGATTAAACAAATTGTATCTTTCAAATAATATAGCATGGTGACTTTTCGCATTAATTTTTCTCGAGTGCTAACTAACCAGAGAAAAGAATGCTAACTTTCATGTTGTGGCTGGCTTCCTAAAGGCCCACAAAGACAAGGGAACTTAGTAGTATCAATTGTTGTCTAAACTTAATTTGCTAAATATGTTGTGAACTACTTGCTACAGCAAAGTAATCTTTCATCCCTTTCTTGTTTATCCCAACCAACCAGTCAGTATCATATAACGTAATTAATGGATATAGTTTAAAATGGCATAGCCCAATATCCCTATATAAATAATAATGTTTTACCAGATAATATGCCAAAGTCACCTTTTGATTTATTGGCTCTAGTAGTGAGGATTTATTCTGGGAATATACTAATGTAGGTACAGGGAGCTAATAATAACAAGCTTGTTTTATCGAATATACTACCTTTAGAAAGCATAAGAATACTAATTGCTTACGTAATCCCAGTGCTCTTTTTGGTCGCTGATATCGTGTACAATAAGACGGCCTGACCAGTAGGATTTGAAGGAAACTAAAGAATTTGAGAGGCAATTTACACCCAGAAGTATACCGAAATTCCGGAGCGAAAAGTTGCTACTTACGGTCCAGCAGAGCGAAAGAAGGCAATCTGGCAAACAAACACGCCCCCTAGAAGCAAATCGCGCATGCGCATCAATACTTAAAGTGGAGCTGGCATAATATAACTGGCTGACCGCTTGTTTTTGCGAAATCTGTGGTAGCTTTATTCCAGAAATTCAATACCAAAAAGCCATTTTTTCAGTTTATACGATACTTTCTGATCAAGCACTGTTGATGCCTGCAGACGTAATCAATGTCGACTACACGCGCCCATTTTTAGACCTTGTGCGATTACCTCATTCAAAATTACGTCATCCCAGCAACGGTCGATACGGCGTCATTTTGAGTGTCTATTGAGTGTACACGTGGAGTATCTGAGAAAGTAAGCGGTGCGGCATTTTGATGAGAATCAATGGCAGAGCATGTGGTCTACTCAGAATATTCTTCAAGCATGGACATCAATGCAAGATCAAGGTACAGAGAGAAATTAGGAATGCTTGGGGGTATTTCAGACCCTATCTTACATGGAAAAAGCACTGGAGGGCTTGGAATGACAGGATTGGCCAGAAGTTGAGAACCCTGGCATTTATAATTACTTGATCAATACTCTTAGCCCTTATACTAAGGAAGAAATGAAAGCTTACAAAAGTTTGGAGGGATGCAGACAGTTTGTTGATGGTTGGATAAGCAATATTCGTGTGTTATGTATTGAGTCTCGTGCGAACATCTACCTAGTAACAGCAAGAGTGAGACATTCCCAAAAAATATCTGCATGAATTGCTGTCGAAAAAATATCTGCTTCCCCAGCTAAAGCATGAATTGCTGTCGAAAAGACAGAGGTGGTGCTGTGTGTCCATTGTGATTGTATGGCTGGTCTGGGGGAATCTTGCTCTCATGTAGCAGCAATTTTGTTCACACTCAATGCCAATGAAATAGCAAGGAAATCTCTCTCATGCACATCTGTACCTTGCTCTTGGCTGCCACCATCATAATATAACACTGTGCCATTTGCTCTCATCTCTGACATTAATTTCACAGCTCCTGACAAGAAGCTTTTGGCTAGTGCTGAGTGTAGCAAAATAGTACCAGCTTCAGACAAAAACTTGACACCTTCTTCAAGTGAACTTGAAAATTTTTTTAAGAAACTTTCTCAAACTGGAAAGCCAGCTCTCTTGTCACTTATTCCTGGTTACTGTAATGCATATGTATAAATGTATGACAAGGGTACACTACCAAAGCCTTTAACAGACTATTTTTGAATCTGCACATGCCCAGCTTTCATACCCTGATCTGTTGTTCCAATGTGGTAAAGGTATCTTTAAAGCAGGTTAAGGCAGTAGAAGTAAGCACTCGAGAGCAATCTAAGTCTAAAGTTTGGTTTTAACAAAGAGCAGGCAGAATTACTGCTTCCAGATTAAAACTAGCTATTCGCACAGATATCACGCAGCCATCTCAATCTCTCATTAAATCAATATGCTACCCTGAAAGCCAAAACTTTAAGTCTAAAGCTACTACATGGTGTTGTGAGCATGAAGAGAGTGCAAGGAAAAGCTATATTGAGATAGCTAAATGGAGAAACAATAAATTGAGTTTTCTCAATGTGGACTGGTAATTTCCACATCTTTTCCTTGCATGGATGCTTCCCCAGACAGCATTGTGAACTATGAATGTTGTGGAAATGGTGTTGTTGAAATTAAATGTCCTTACTCTTGTACTAATAATTTTTTTGGAAGCTTGTGATGAACAAAGCTTTTGTTTAGAAAAATGTGGTGACACTTACAAGCTAAAAAAGATCACCTCTTGTATAGTATTATCAGATACAAGCACAAATGGAGATATGCAGGAGTACCGATGGCGACTTTGTTGTGTGGAGTGAGCAAGAACTGATTGTGGAAAGGATCCATGCTGACCCAGCATTCATTGAATGTGCATTTGACCAGGCAACTCAGTTAAATATGCATTAATCCCAGAACTTTAGGAAAGTATTATTCAAAACCAATCACTACTCAAGATTATAACGATCTAAGTCAAGTTCATGTTTTACTTCTTGTGAATTCTCTATTATTATTGAAGACATCACAAGTGAAGGTGTTGAGGCAATGGCTAGAGATCTAACAGCTGATATTAGATTTGACGAGTTGAGATTTAGAAATACTACTTACAGACATGAAGATGATACACCTGCCACTAGTGAATCTGATGGCAGTACTAATTCTAGTATGATGTCAGTCAGTTATTTCTGAGGGACCAGATAGTTTAATTAGTTCATTTAAACATCTTAGGTATTTACGCTTACTTAATCTAACACACAACAACATTGGCAGTGAAGGAGTAACAACTCTATCATACTTATTTCTTTTTGTCACCAGTATTGAAAAACTACGTCTATCAAATAACAACATCAGTTCTGAAGGAGCAACTATTTTATCCAGTTCATTGCAATACCTCTCTACTCTAAAATGTCTACATTTGTTCTGAAGGAGTAATTAGTTTATCTAATGCATTTCAACATATCTCTCAGGTACGGAATCTAGATTTATCACACAACAATATTGATTATGAAGGTATTCTGCATCTGGCTAGAAATCTTTCATATGATTTCTTGTATGAAATTAACATTCGTCAAAGTAGTCCTTGTATATTGTTATTTGGTGTCTTTGTAGTACATGAGATTGTGACAAGAGATGATTTAACTGCTATTGACAAGTTAAAAGAAGCTGCACGATGTAAGAAAAGAAGAGAAAACTACATTTAGGCTTTGAAGTTTTTTATATTTCACCTTCACAGGATGATAGAAAACTGGAAGTTTCTGACATTTCACCTTCACATGAAGGTAGAAGTTCCCATTGTGTCCTATTATAGGATAGTTCACACTTCATTGTAGCATTTCCTTTCAAGAATATTTCTATTTTTTTGTTTTGTGGTTCCAATCAGAAATATATTTTACAGTTAGTTTTTAAGTCACTATGTACTAGTTTTATGTTTCAGAATAACAACTATCAGCTATAGTTTATTTACATACATGAATTCTTTTATTACATTTGAAAATTGTTTACGTTATAAATCAGCTACATGATTATTGACAGTCAAATTTTATTAATATTATTGACTCTGAAGAGTATTTAGGAAATCTTTCATACTATGTTATCAATTAAAACATGAAATAATTTATACTGATGAGAACAAAAAAGTTATGAAGTCATTTTTGTGCTAACGGCTACACTTGCTACTTGTTCATTTCACTTAACCCAAGAAACATTTATTTCACTTCTTAGCAATTCTATTAGCAGACAAACTGCACAGCTGGTAGTTAAAAATTGACATTACTGAAATTAATATTCAAGAATTTAATATACTATTTACAGAGTTTTCATAGATTGATAATATACACAGCTTGGTTGACTAAGCATGACTAATAGTCAATTAATTGGCTTTTGTTTAGGACATACTTTGTTACATTGCAATAGTAACAATTTCTCAAACCATACATGATACTGTGAAGCCAGAGATTGAACAAACTATAATGGAATTGGTAGAAAAACAATGGGTGGAAGAAATGGACTCACCGAAGTTTCTGTCCATTGACCACTAGCTATCAATTAGACTCTATGTGTGAGTTATCACAGCATAGTTACGCCCCAGATCCAGTTTCAGGTTCCACTAATGGAGGAAATGTTTTTAAGTTGGCAATGCCACACATCAATCAGCAGTCAGAGCTTATTTTGTGACAGTATTATATTTCTCAGGAGAAACAGTCTAGATAATTGATGGCATCTGCAGCTCTGTAGTTGTTATTATTACAAAGTCATACTGTTTGGTCTAATATATTCCTCAACTATTTTCCAGTGCATTATGACCACAGTGTTGATGAATTGTAATGATTTGAGTGTCGTATGATGTGATACTATTTCGAATAATGTACATGAATGACTATATCCATGATTTTAGGGTGGTGCTGTGTGCTTTAAGATTGGCTGGGCTTACAGTTAGAAAGGGAAAATAGTGTGCTCAAACATGTTGAATGGGTTGGGTACCAATTTTGAAATGGGCAATTAGCAATACCGGCTTATAAATTTGCAGCAATAAGGCTTTAAAGAAGAGTTTTGTGCATTTGAGACACTAGCTAATTGTTCATGGTAAATCTGGGAGCCTCAATGGCAAAACCCTTCATTAGCCTAATTTGTGCAGGATTCCTAGATGTAAATACAGCTTCAACTATAAAACATCTATCAGCCTGTCTAATCTCTATTCCAGGTGAAAGCTATACTCGCCCTATACCTGGTAACCAATTTTATATTATATTATTTTTTCTCATTATTATTACTGGAACTATTTCACCATAACAAAGCCTAGTTTTAATCAAATATTGAAACATCTCTTTAAAAATCATGGTTATCTGTACAATGAGTGTATTAATATTGCTTATACTAGTAAAAGCAAAAATTTGCTAACGACAAAAAAACAACAACATTTGGTATGCTTTCTAAGCTATAAGCTGACAGAGCGAATAAGTGAAAAGAAAACTGAAATGTTTGCACTTCAATGGAATAATAAAATAAGAATAATCAACTTTCAATTTGTAAAGATTGTGTAAGTTCAGCAAGTGAGGGAGAGCAGATCTAACAGCGTGAATCAAGTGGGTGATAATTATTCTGCAAGTGAGTCTTAAATAGCTACATTTAAAGAAGTTATGATTAAATAAAGTGCAAAGTGTTGACTCTAGCGGCTAGCTATATTTGTGGCCATGGCTCCAACAATTTGTTATCAGTTCATACAAGATCAAATGCATGGCTAAACATCAGATATTCTAATTGCTAATGAATTTGATGGGTTTACAAATGTTACATACTATGGTCATATCACTAGCAGATGAGCGAGCCGTTATTAGGTGCAAGACTAATCAATTTTTGATTTGAACCTTTCACTGTTTTAGCAAATTCTTCAGCAAATCACTAATTAAGAAATTCCCTGAATGAGACTTTTATTGAATGAGACTTTTATTGAATGAGACTTTTATTGAATCAACAAAAATATAGAATAATTACACTCTTGTTCATCACAGTTGTGTATTGCTAATAAAATACAATCATCATATGCATTCCATTACAAAATATCCTTATCCCACCACTACTAATTAGCTACTCATCTCTGTCAGTTTGTTGAATTGTGTTGATTACCTTAACAGGACAATATGTAGTGGGCATCAAGTGTGGCAACCTCTTGAAATTATCGCTAGAGTAAACATTGGACCTCTAATGCCGGGATGGTCTAGCTCACAAAGACCTTAATCCAAAGTGGCCCTTACTAAATTTGTTCACAACTTAATATATAACTCTAGGCAAATAGAAGAATTATACTGTCATTGCTCAAAAAATGTTTAATTTCAATATTTGTACTGTTAACATCTGACATGGGGCAAAGTACTTTGGAAAGTATTTGGGTACTTTACGAGTACTTGTAAATTAGTAATGAGTGGGTATGAATACAACTGCCTCGAGTTTGTGATGGTTTCAACAAGTATGTGTACATTAATCTTGTACTTTACCAACTGAAATACATAATGAACAATTTTTTATACTGGGTTGATCACAGATTGAATATTGAACACTCTCCGAACAAAATAAGAAAACAATAATAGCAAGCTGGAGTCACAATTAAGGTTTAAATGAATTGAATTTCCCATTTCTATGTTCATTTAAAAAAAATGCAGGAAATTTCTTACATACACTATCCAAATCTACAACAAATCAACAAAACTGTAGGACAATTTCTTTCTTAGTTCCCAGGATATACAAATTACACTGTCAAAATGCAGGAAAGATTCTTCATATAATCATTACAATATACAAGAATGAGAGTATTACAAGCAAAATGTAGGAAGGATCGCTCATAGAGTATATTCAATATAAAAATAAGTGCATCAAAACGTTGGATATTTATCACATTGATACTCCAAATATGAAAATGATAGCAGCCATGTCTTGAAAAATACTTACTATAATTTTCCTACAGTAAAAAGGGTTCTGCAAATGCAGACCTTTTACCTCAATAAGATACCAAACTTAATGATAAAGTGAAAGAAATTATGATGAAGAAAAAATACATAAAGGAGAGTATTAAAATGTAAGGAGTATCTTTGTCTGCTATTTGTTTGCAAGAAACCCACACATATGGTCACCATAAAACTTTTCATATTGGTTGTAGGACATGAAAGTTTGACGAAATATGTCCCTTTAGCATAAAATTTCCTCTACATATTTCGCAAGAAAAATACGTACGCTTGGTGCACCAGAAAATTTCCTGCATTATTTTTTGCATGAAATTTTCCTGCATTTAATTTGCCAGAAATTTTCCCGCTTTATCTTTTTGCAGAAAATTTTCCTGCACTTATTTTGCCAGAAAATTTCTTGCTTTTGTTTGCTAGAAATAAGCCATGGAAACACTTAAGTGAGATAGCTTGAAAGAATACTTTCCTTGGAGAGCTTTTTGAAGGGTTCCTCCAATCATCAATCTTTCTTTTTGGCCTTTTAACTTTCCCAACTCATATCTCCTTAAAACATCCTGCATTTTATGATAGACTGCAGCAGGCTGTAGTGCCATCTGTATGGCCTATGCTCTATAATTGTTTGATTCTGTTAAATACAGCATATTATAATTAAACATAGATAGCAAAAAAAATGACCTTACAATTTGGGAAGGTATCAATAAAGCCAAACATTCTTGCTGAAATGCAATATATATTTTTGAGTTATATCTCTCCCTGGGTAAGTCAGTTTTACCATCATCTGTCCATAGCAAAATGCACGAAATATAACTTTCAACAACGTGCCGCCAGTTCTGCAAATCCAGTGGAACAGTGAATACTGTTGAATTTGTTGTGCTGCTTTGCCAACATCATGGCCGCCATCCTTGGAATGTCATTTCCATATATTGCACATTTCCTACTGGCTATGTTGCGCGTTCCCATAGTATTAATATTCCTTATGGCATGCCAACGCCGTACTCCTCCAATTACCTATTATGTTTATAATGTATACTTAACTTTAATAGCTTACTGAACGACTTTACCTCATAAGTATAATTATGTCCATGTACAGCCCTTAATTCATTGGCACTGCATGATGCAATCACAAGTAGGGGATCAGTTAGTCTTCATGGTCAGTCTCCTCTTTTTTAATACGTTCACTAAATATTGTACAAACCGTTCCTTTACCTCCCTGACTTGGTAGTAATCAGAAGGCTCCTTCAGCAAATCAAAAAAAAATCGTACACACCTGCGATAAACAACAATCTGGCTACATGGTATTTCAGGGTAATAATAATGTCATGTAACTAGACATAAATGCTATGTTGTCGTGACAACTACCTTACACAAAATGTTAAACTGTTATTCAACAGTTCATACTATTATCCCACAATCTCCTATAACAAACACACCATAACTATAAACTGAAATAAGATCAATCTCTGAAGGAACTTTCTCCCAGAGAATGTAGTTGTGCAGGTACAGTGGGGATTCAGGGGGGGTTCTGTGAACCACCTTTTCAAAGTAATGATATTCACGAGCTTCAATATGTAGAAATTGAAGCCAGTCACATAATCTAAATAAGTTCAAGGGCATAATTAATTATATCCATGAGTGTTAGTACAGAGTAATTAAAACAAGTCACATTTAATTTACAAGTCTTGGAAAATTGAAGAAGCATAAAGGTCATTGCACTAATTAAAGCAACAACCTTGAATATTTGTGTATAAATATATATGACTGACTGGCCTCATAATCTTCTTAGAGTAGCGAAAGTTATTTAGCAACACGATGTATGTGAAAGCGAAGTATTTGTTGCATAATATGGCTGTACCACTGGACTAATACGTAACTCATCTGACACCTTGTCCACGAGATTTGCTTTCACACTGGTAGGATTGGACGGTTGATACTTGTTCTCCACCTCAAAGGATGTTTTCATACGACTTGGTTTCAGTGGACATCCTTGTGCTCCTTTCAGTATAGTGGTTGTCTTTGTCTTTGGCAAACCCCAGTCGAGTGGCAACTCTTGTGGCTAGCAAGGATGAAGTAGCTCCAGTATCAATCAGGACACGTATCTTCATTCGATTCCCATTATCTGCTCGCACAATCGCTTGGGCAGTCATCTGCAGAGTGGGCAGGTCGTCTTCCTCCATGGCAGCTAGAGCCATTTGGACAGAGGTAGACTGCTGAGGTTTAGGTTCATTCTGCAATGGGGGAGACTCGTGCTGTGGAACAGGATGAATGGCAGCTGGTTTGCTTTGCTGTACTGGGCTCTTGTCCTTATGGAGCATAGAGTGATGCTTGCAGTCACATCGACTACATCTCTTGCTGGAGGGACAGTCCTTGGTGCGATGTTCAGCAGAAAGGCAATTGGTACATTTCCGGAGACGCTTGGCCATTTCAAACCGCTCCTCAGCACCTGCATTCTTAAAAACAACACAATGATACAAAGGATTACTATTACAAAGATCACACTTGACTTCTCTACAAGGTTGAAGGCTGCTCTGAAAGGCTTCTTCTTCTTCGGAAATGAAGAGGTTGCGAATGGATTGTCATCGTGAGAACTTGGATCACTGTCACTCTTTCTCAGAGACTTGACTTGTTCCTTCAGGAATTTCTGAAATACTGATACAGGAGGGACGTCTTCATAATCTGCCGTGTACTTGGACCATTCAGCGTAAGTCTTGTGTGGCATACAGAGAACTGCCATTGAAGTGAGAATGCAATCTGCTGCATATTGCCCGGTAGCTTTTAATCCAGTAACATGTTTCTCCCAGTGTGCACTGAGCTTCATGAGATCGTCATAGTTGTGTCGATAGCCTTTGGTATCACTCAAAGCCTTGATGTGTTTACGGTGTATCTCCCGTTATTGTTGTCAGCCTCATTGCGTGGTAAGAAATTGAGACATCAGTTGTATGCCATGTATTTAATTTTTTTCACTTGACTACTACTTACTACTTTTGCCTTCATCATCAAGTTTGGCTTAAATCTTTCCAATTGATTGAGTAATATATAACTTTGTAGTCCTGGCAAATCTTGGAAAAAGAATATGATATTGTTTTTAATGAGTGCATCACAGTCCAACCAGCTGCCAGGCACACATGAACTTTGTGGCTATTGTGGTTTATGAATTGGTTAAGCCTGAATACAACTTGTGGCTTGATAGCAAACCCTGGCAAAAAAAAAATTTCTCTTCCTTTTCTCCATTAGGTAGGCCTGGCACCAATCAGCAAAGATTTCTGATTTCATTATGATGCAGGACAATTAGGAAACATCATAGAGAAATAGTTGCATAAGTACCCAGTGACTAGTTCAAACCCATGAAACCTCAATTATCTGTGTCAATATTAACTACAATTCGCCTTATTGGTATGGTTACCTGCTGTCATCCTCCTAAAGCAGATTGGCAGTCTGAGCTGATGTGAGCCCGCAGTCATGTGTGCGCATGCTCCTTGCGTGAGGCAGCGGTATGACCTTGGACCCACCCCCCTGTGTGGCCTTGGGGGTGAGAGACTCGGCAGGTCAGTGGCAATTAGCATTAATTTCCCTGCATCGCCGGAGTCCCCCCAGCTCAAATCACATCCAAAGAAATGGATGGAGTATTTCTAGCTATCCTTAATTAGGTGGTTTGAAATGGGGAGGTGGTGGGACTGAGAACAGTGGCTATCAGTAGCTGCTAGCTATCAGGACTAATATACTGGTGCCCGGGTGCCATTGCTTCACGTGTGACCGCTTAGCGCATGGTCGCCGTACTCACAGGTCCTCTGCCGACCTTTTCCTGGGTGCGTGTGATGCGTGGGCTACATCTTCGTTAACTACGTTTAACTACGTTAAACTACATTTAACTACAATTCGCCTTATTGGTATGGTTACCTGCTGTCATCCTCCTAAACTACAGATTGGCAGTCTGAGCTGATGTGAGCCCGCAGTCATGTGTGCGCATGCTCCTTGCGTGAGGCAGCGGTATGACCTTGGACCCACCCCCCTGTGTGGCCTTGGGGGTGAGAGACTCGGCAGGTCAGTGGCAATTAGCATTAATTGCCCTGCATCGCCGGAGTCCCCCAAAGGGCCGCAGGAGGCGGCCTACACCCCCAAGGCTATAAGTAATAGGTTAGGAAAGGGGGTTGACAGCTCTCTTACCAATGGTAGTAGGCTGTATACCTGTGAAAGTAAGTACAGAAAAGCATACACAGTGAGAACTGAGCGTTATGACAAGAGTAATGATGAACTACCCATGACCCCCAACCTTCTCCCTCTCACTGGCTTTGTGATGTGGCCATCCAGTGACTACGTATTGGTTCCTTAGAGAAGGGAGTGGTGCCACCGACCTTGGAGTTGTGATCAGTGCCTGGTACCTGGATGACTCCAGCCACCATGTCTGTCTCGGGTAACCCGAATGGGCACAGCTTCAGTAAACCAGGACTGGTGAGTACTGTATACTCCCAACTCACCTGCTTTCACTGCACACTGAAGTCTAAGTAGACTCTAGGAACACAACCAGGGTAGTGGCCGTCAAGTGAAGGAGACAGTAGTGGTTAACACGTGACTGACCCCATACCCCAGGTATGATCTGTCTGACCGCCACACCCCTATTGGGTGGAGAATCTAACCTTACGTGCTAACAGTACCATCACTACTCTCTACGCACTCTTGCCATAGTCAAGTGGCGTGTGACTCCAAGACTTACTCCTGTATCCTAGTACTACTGTTCAACCCTCCCCAAGCCGGCATTAGCTATTCAGTCAAGTGACCGTGTCTTAGTAATAACAGTGGGTGTGCCTGGTGGAGGCAGCAACAGACACAAGTGAGAAGGAGCATGTCCTGATTGCGTAATGGGGTAATTGAGTGAGCGCCGTGTAGATGCATACGAGAGCCTCAGTACAAATAGGCAGCGAGCCTGAGAATACATAGGCAGTGAGCCTGAGATTACATAGGCAGTGAGCCTGAGAAAACATAGGCAGTGAGCCTGAGAATACATAGGCAGTGAGCCTGACAATACATAGGCAGTGAGCCTGA
>WLWD01003698.1_pt1 | contig 21799 bp, 17 predicted proteins | sample 6712731 | NCBI WGS metagenome assembly WLWD01 (sample SAMN12718690, study PRJNA576275) | sponge metagenome | isolation source: marine sponge | host: Mycale hentscheli | place: New Zealand: South Island, Marlborough, Capsize Point | collected 2014-11-01
TCTCTTACTTGTAGATGTCTCTCTTACTTGTAGATGTCTCTCTTACTTGTAGATGTCTCTCTTACTTGTAGATGTCTCTCTTACTTGTAGATGTCTCTCTTACTTGTAGATGTCTCTTACTTGTAGATGTCTCTCTTACTTGTAGATGTCTCTCGTACTTGTAGATGTCTCTTACTTGTAGATGGTCTCTCTTACTTGTAGATGTCTCTCTTACTTGTAGATGTCTCTCTTACTTGTAGATGTCTCTCTTACTTGTAGATGTCTCTCTTACTTGTAGATGTCTCTCTTACTTGTAGATGTCTCTTACTTGTAGATTGCTGTAGTAGCACGACCTTGATCAACACTTTAGTCCTCTTTGTTGATGAGGGTATGATAGGGCCCCTGGTACTGATAGGGCCCCTGGTACTGATAGGGCCCCTGGTACTGATAGGGCCCCTGGTACTGATAGGGCCCCTGGTACTGATAGGGCCCCTGGTACTGATAGGGCCCCTGGTACTGATAGGGCCCCTGGTACTGATAGGCCCCTGCTGATAGGGCCCTGGTACTGATAGGGCCCCTGGTACTGATAGGGCCCCTGGTACTGATAGGGCCACTGGTACTGATAGGGCCCCTGGTACTGATAGGGCCCCTGGTACTGATAGGGCCCCTGGTACTGATAGGGCCCCTGGTACTGATAGGGCCACTGGTACTGATAGGGCCCCTGGTACTGATAGGGCCCCTGGTACTGATAGGGCCACTGGTACTGATAGGGCCCCTGGTACTGATAGGGCCCCTGGTACTGATAGGGCCCCTGGTACTGATAGGGCCCCTGGTACTGATGGGGCCCCTGGTACTGATGGGGCCCCTGGTACTGATGGGGCCCCTGGTACTGATGGGGCCCCTGGTACTGATGGGGCCCCTGGTACTGATGGGGCCCCTGGTACTGATGGGGCCCCTGGTACTGATAGGGCCACTTGTCACTTGTGCAGCTGGTAATTGAGTCAAAGTGTATTATTATTAACGTTATTAACAACGCTCTCTCTCTCTCTCAGAGCTCAACAATACTTGAAAGATGCAGAAGAGGAACTCTCCATTACACTGGCACCAAGAACAGGCAGGAAGTGACTCTATTTCTCTCATTGTAACAACAGGCAGGAATTTTCTATTTCTCTTTACCACACCTCCAAACCACTCATCAGGCAGAACATTTCAATACACAATATCATTTCATTCATTCATTCATCACTTTTATTTTGTGTTTGCTGCTCAATGTATATATCCGCCATATTTATTTGCCCCTTCATCAGCTGGCAATGTAATACAGTTCCCACAATAATACAATTTCATTATAATAAGTTAATTGAGATTGGGGGGGGGGGGGGGGAGGAGGGGCAGTTACTTGATCATCCATCACATGATAGAGGTACCTGTGCATAATGAATCATGTTAGTCTGGTTGGCATGGAGATGAGGGAAGATGAGCCAGATGGAGAGAGATATAGCTGAGGAGGATTGAGAAAGTCTTAGTAATAGGCAGTTATTCCACTGGTTGTCTTACAGGAGTGACAGATGGTTATAAGATCTCGGCAATGTCGATGTGTGTGAAGTGAGGTTCCCCGCCCACTATGATCATACTATCAGGTAGCATGCACACTCCACACAGCTTGCGGGGAGAAGGCATCCCTTGCACTGGAGACCAAGTATCATCAGCTCTGTCGTAGATCCAGATCCATTCTGACGGCTCAGCAATGGCAGTACGGGTGAGCTGCTCCCCGCCCAGAGTCAGGAGCTGATTGCCGCTGCACACTGCAGTCATCTTGGTAAAGGGACAATCATGGAGTTGTTTCCAAACTGAAGATTCCTTCTTGGAAGAGATACGAGAATCAGAAATGAAACGCTGGCTAGCAGAAATTATCTTTTTGACTTTTGCACACTGTACAGATTGTATCCAGGTCACTCGCCCGACCCCGCCTACCAAATAGACGATATTCTCACACACAACTGTTGAAGCTCCTGCCGCTGGTACAGGAAGAGGCGGGGCACTGTACCACTGTTGTGTGGGTAGGTGGAGCACATCCACATCACCCACTATCTCTCCCTTCTCATTCTGACCGCCCATCACCACCAAATACTCCCGATACACAAATGCCGAGGTTGATGAACGTGGAGTGGGGAGAGGGGGATGTCTCTGTACCCACAGCTGCGAACTAAAGTTGTACGAGGAGATGGCTGAGGTGAGTTTCTTATCTCCTGCACTAATACCACTGATGAGGAGGAGCTCGTCCTCCAGCATGACAGATGGGCAATACATTTGAGGTACACCTGATCCAGCCTTGGACCACTTGCTGTAGTTCTTCATGGAACAATAGAAGAGGGCATCATTTGGAGTGTTCATGTCCGTGACACCTCCACACAGGTACAAATGGTCGCCTAATGGGTGAAGCTGGAGGGTGGAGCCATGCACTGGCACAGGGAGGCATCTGTGTGTGTACCAAGTAAGTCTGTTCATTTTGAAGTCATGTTTAGTGCACTGCCTCAGAGACTTAGCTAGCTCCACCCCCCTGGCTAGCTCCACCCCCTTCTCTATAGGACTCGCCTCCCCTTCCTCCTCTTCATACAAGTCATCTTCTCTCTCATCGTCATCGTCTTCTTCTTCCATTACCACCTCAGTAATGTCCGCTCCGCCAGCACGACTCAGGAGTTTGTTAGTTGTGAATGAGAATCTCTTGGTGGCCTTTCTCTTGTCCTTGTCCTTGTGATGGTGCTTCTTCTTAGACGTGGTGACTGGAGATGACGGAGCTGTTGACTTGGACTGACTGCCATCACCTACAACAACAACAACAACAACAGTTAAAATTGTTGTCATAAAGGTAATAATAAAACAAGTTAATAAATAGGAAATACATAAATAGGAAATGTACTATAAAGTAGAAGCATTAACCCACACAATAGCCAACTACAAGTGGTGAAGTCTCACTGTCTAATGATGGGGAATATCCTGACCTGGTGGTCACACCTAGCCATCACTAAACACACACTGCACATGTGCAGCTTCAACCAACTAAACAAGTTAAGGTGCTACTCACTGCTGGTGGAGTCACTGTGCTTCCTCTTGGATGAAGGCATGGACTCAGTGCGCTTCAAACTTTTGGTGGGTTTCTTCGAATTGGTAGACTTATGCAGAAATTTTTTCAGCTTGATAAATTTTCTCTTGCTCTTTGGTGAATCCTTGGGGTCTTCCTGCTTTGGAGGAGAAGTACTAATGCCACTGTCAGCACTCTAACACACACACACACACACACATCACATGACCAGTAATGGAACAGTAAGTTCTGACAGAGTCACTACTCACAGTTGCACCAGCAGCCATTGCCAAGTCATACTGCAGTCTGTCTCGCGCATTCTATTACAAACAACAACAACAACAACAACAACATGGTGAGTGGAAGATGAAGGCCACATGCAATCAATTACATATGAAATGAAAACATATTTTGAATTTGTCAGTTAAAATTGGAATGATTTCCTGCACATACACACAAACGTACCTGTTCCAATAAGTGGGCAGTGTACTGTCTCTCTCTCTCCAAGTCTCTTTCTAACCTCTCCACTTTACCAGACTACAGACACACACACACACATCATCATCATCATCATCATCATCAAACTAGCAAGTAAGAAAAGAGAAAGTGTGTATGTATGTGTGTTAACATGTACGTACCTTGTGAGCCAGTTCATCTGTGAGCTGCACAATCTGTTGCTCCAGTAGCAGGACCTGGTCTGCCAGTCCATCCACACAGTCACTCTATGAGGGACACATTCACAAGCAAAACAAATGAAGGACTGCCGGAGAGTGTGGGAAGACGTAGCAACTCTCCACCACATCACAGACACTCCATTCACATTAGCAATTGAAGTTCTTAGAAACCCCCCAAAACTTTATGAGCTACTTCTAATTACAATAATACAAATGCATTGATTCATTAGAATTACCTGCTCACTCATGCACACACACACACACACAGCTAAGGTCTGGCCACAAGCTAGGCAGGGCTCTCAAGTCTAGTGGTCACATGACCAACTCCACTGGCTTCTGCAAACATGGCACCTAAAATGGGCAGGCCAATTAATGTGGACATCCAAGTCAAAGCTGGTCAGCACAGCACCCACCCAGGCTGCTGGAGAAGGAACATACAATGTACCTCAAAACAGCTGCCATCCACCACCCTCCCATCCCACCCGTACTCTGCACCACCCTCCTACCTCTCACTGTACTCTTCATGACTTCCATATGTACTCTCTTATCACACACTGTTAGTCATGACCACCTTCCTTCACTACCTACCACACCATTACCTCACCAGTCAACTTGTCACCTGGGCAACAGAGAGCTCACCTCAGCTGTCATCTTGCCTCTCTGCAAACTGTCCAAGTAGTCGTGCTCAGTCTTGATCTTGGTCAATCTCTCGCAGAGCTTCATGCCTGTCGGTCTGTCTCGAGGATTGTCACGAATGCAGTCCAGGATCAACTGTTTGAGACTGTTACTTCGTGCTATTAGATCCAAATGATCCCTTCGTCTGTCCTTCTCAGGCACCATCTTGCTGAATCCTAATCGGCCAGATATAAACTCGGGTCCCGGACGAGGAAACCTGTGCGTTTTAATTTGAATCATGTTGACGCCGATGGCAAAGATGTCCATGGCAGGCGTGAGATCAGCCGGCACCTTCCTCACCTCCGGGGGCATGTACACAAGAGTACCAGGAGCAGGGGTGTCATCCCAGCTGAAGAAGGAACCCTTAGCCACCTTGGCCACGCCTAAATCTGTGACCTTAGCTCTGTATCCTTCAGTGAGGAGGATGTTATTGCTGGATAGATCTCGATGAACGATGGGCGGTCTGAAGGAGTGCAAGTAGGCCAGAGCCTGGGCCACATCGTGGACTATGTTCACTTCCACGTGGCATGGGAGGACTTTGGTCCTATGCAACAGTCTTGAGAGAGACTCGTTCATCAGCTCCATCACAATGACAGGCAGTCTAGTCTTGCTGTCAGAGAACACTCCCAGAAGCTGCACCACGTTGGGATGACGAACTCTGCTCATTTTCTCACACTCATTGTAGAAGCTCTGCAGAATGAGCTCAGTCTGCTGGTCCAGTTGCTTCATTCCAGCAGGGAACATGGAGGGCTTGAGCTTCTTCACAGCGCAGTCCAGCCCGTAAAAACGGCCCGACTTAACCACGCCATAGGCCCCCTCACCTAACATTTTCTCTTCTCTGACCTCCACGTCAGTGATAATATAGTCCCTCGGAAGAGTACTGTCGCTTTTTCTGTCTGCCATGGCTACCCGTCTGAGAAGATGGAGACAATAAACAAAGGGAGCACCAAACAACGAGTCCAAAGCTTCAGCGACGGACCCTTCAGCTTACAGTTAACTTTAGCACCAGAACGAACAAAGCCCGCCGCTTTCCTCTGAACTACTCACAGTCTATAAAAAGACACGGCCGTCCCAAGATAGCACAGGACTCCTTAGGTGATAATTAATGTATGACCAGTTAGTGGGTGTGTCAAATAATTAGCGCGCTAACCTTCGCCAAAAAAGGCGCACCTCATGAAATGGAAAGAATCGTTAAAATTTGTGAAATACATAGTTCACAAAATGTCAACTGATAAAGCCAACATTACCGAGAGCGCTGGAGACTCTCCAGCTAAAAAGGGGCTGTTGTGGAGGGCTGCACTGTTTTTTATGTTTGTTTTCTGCATGTTAGCTTCTTTAGCACAGGTGAGGTGTTCTCCAGGAGCTTTGACCTTTATTTCACCTTTCTCATGTTGCAGATGAACGATCCTGACCCAGTACTGTGGATGGTGAGTACCTCATTAGACTGTATTCTAGCCAGTTGGAATTAGAGGCCACACCCACAACTTACTGACAAAATTCAATTGCCACACTTACATTTTATTGAATGCCATTATTTTAAGGTGTGTGTGTGTGTGTGTTGCTACAGGTCATCTATTCTATCCCAGGTGTCCTGACTTTCCTGGCCTTCCTCTGTCCAGGCTTCATTGGTAAGAGGTGCTGGTTTTTCAGTTCCTTAACAGCTGCCACCATATTAAATTTGTAATTACTGGCTTTTTGAAATTCACTTAATGGGTGATTTTTGAAGCAGCTGCAATTGTATCTGGCTTCTCTTTCTCCCAGCCAAGCTCTTGTTGCCACAACTACCCACTAAGTGGACCAGCATCAACACCACCCACAACTAATTGAATTATCTAATATTAATATAATAATGGTCTCCAGTGATTGAAGGATTGTTTGATCTTCTTCTCTGTGGGTGGGTGAGATTAAGCTTGGACCACCGTGGCTGCTTACAGAGTAAATCTGAGGGTTGAAGTGTCAACGGATTCAACATACAGTGTAACCTTCTCATCAAGCACAATGAGGCATTGGGTATTGGATGTTGGCCTTATCTGTCCTTGTATTGGGGCCTATGTGTACATGTACTGTCATCTTAATTGATTGGCTGTAATAATCTTCATTAGTTAGTGCTAGAGTGTCAGAGTGGTTGGTTACATAGTTAGTCGGTTGGTGAACTGCCGGTCTTGAAGACAATGGCCACTCAAACGTGTCATCAGACTGCAGCACTCAACTGGAAGATCACTGGTCATATGAGCATCTGCTCAGCACGGTCCTGGTCACGCCCCTTTGTACGGTCCTGGTCACGCCCCCTTGAATCTCAAGTGAAGGTTGTGGATTTTCTCATGTTGAGAAAATCTGCAATTTGGCCGTGTCTTTATTTTAGAGCTCAGTCTTAAGTTTTGAAGAAGAGGTTAGTTCAGTTTGTTTGCTGTTGTCTGTTTAACACGGAATGATAATGTTAGTATAATCACATGACACTTGCAATGTGATTATACGGTGGGCGTGTCTGTTAAGGTGCCCCTCCCCATTGGAATGATTCGTATTGTTATCTATTCTAGAAGATGCCCTTCATACTAACTTTAGATTTAATTTATGTACTTGTACTGTGGTTCATTGATTACATCATTTATTTGCAAGCCAGCTGCGTATGAAAGAGAACTAGAGGTCAATCTGTGCAGTAGTGTGTTGCTGTTCCTATGGAGACTGTAGAGGTAAAGCCAACGACTAATCTAGTATTTAAGTAGCTAAGAATGAAGATAGAGATAGCAACAGTTTTAGAGACACTCCTCATAAGAGAGTTGAGATTCACAATGTCCGCTGTGATACCGTCTCTTGCAGACTCTCGCTGGTGGCGTGTGAACGTGGCAGGTGTGTTGGGGGCTCTGTCTGCTTACACCATCTCCTTCATGGCCACTGCCGTTCACAAAGGAGAGCTGCACTTTAATCTCGTCATGACAGAGAAAGGGAGGGAGTCTGGCGGTCTTCTCATCTTGCTGGTGTGGCTGTCTCTTCTCTTGTGCTCCAGCTACAGGAAGCTGCAGTGAGTCATCTGGGAACAATATGGTAGACTGTGCTTATATGCTAGTAGTGGTGTGCATGATATAGAGTGGGCTAGTCTAGCTTAGTGTGTTCCCGTAATGAAGTAAGAAAGTATTTGTTTGTCTGAGTTAATGTGTCATGACAACTCTCAGCTCACAGATATGCCAGAGTTATTTAAACAGATGATATTAACGCTGATTCAGCAGTAAGGCTAACTTTATTAGCTAAACAGGCTCTCCAGTCTTCTTGTAGTCTAGCTTAGCAAGCATTCAATCTGGTTGAGGCACACCTAAACTATGTCTTCTTGATGGTTCAACTATATATCATTTAGTCATTATAAATATTATAATTATTATTAACTTCGACGCCACACTTCAATAAACATCACTGATCCTCAGCACACATGCACGAGAAGGTTATAGTAGTCATCCTGTCTGTCTGTCTGTCTGTCTGTCTGTTATGCTCTGATTTTGGAGATTACTGACAATAAATAGTTGATTTAGGTAACTAGTTCAGAATGACAATTTAAGACATTTATTTTGTTGTGCTACTTTTGGGCTGTAATGCCCCCTTTTGTCACGTCATAATCACGTGAGCTAATAATTTCTTGCAGTATGTGGTAGTTTTGCTTTATGCTGAGAAGTTAACCAAGTGTACTGGGAAGAGTTTTGTGTAGAAACTATCAGTGAGTGTCCCGTGCATGCTTAGCTTCTCTTATGAACTGCATTTACATATTCCTTGCACAACTATATTGATACCAGATTGGTTTAATACTAGCTAGGTGTGTAGTGGCGCTGAGGGGTGCTTAGGTGCTTCATTCTTCATGCAATGGATCATTTTGATCAAAATTGGTTAACATAAAGAAGATAGGAGTGGTGTACAAGATTCCCTGTAAAGTATAGTAACTAAAAAAATAGAAGAATGCCTTCATGATATTTCCTGTGAAGAATGCCTTCATGATATTTCCTGTGAAGAATGCCTTCATGATATTTCCTGCCCTCGTGGTTCAGTCTGTGATAGTAATAATGTACACATATTATGTAACTATAGTAACGACAGTCTCCTGTTGGCAGGCGGTCTTCTGGTGTTTGCCGTCATCCCTCTGTTATGCTGGGTGGCTTACGAGCTCTACTGGAAGATGCACTGCCAAGTCCCCCCACACTGCACTGGCATAGTCTAACACCATCAGCTGGCCCCTCCTACATTCATTCATCTGGTTTAAATTTCCCATCCACTCGTTTAATTATTTCATTCAATGTATAACGTTTTAATTAATTGTAAAAAATAATTGATTAAAAATAACTCGTCTTATCAACTTTCTCACAGTCGTATGTTGAGAGTTTTGGTTTCTATGAGGACAGAGAAAACCATGAACACAATGTACACGTACATCAGCACCAGGCCAAACTCCCTGCAAACAAACACACATAGCGTTACCATGGCAAGTGTTGGTGCTACTAGTTAACCTACTTGGGTGGTTTGAACTTGAAAGCCATGAAGATGACAACAGAGGGCAGTAGAACTATTCCCAGAAATATCCACGCCAGCTTCACGTGAACAAACTCGTGGCTGGATATTGGAAATTCATAAGCAGCTCCTCCATTTTCTGATATTCTGGTCTATAGATATTAGAGTCTATCATTATCAATTCCTCACGTTAGTTTCGCTGAGATTACGAGGCAGTGAGAAACTTTCACTTACTATGAGTGCAAAACTTAGGCCCATGACACTCGTGATTAGAGGAGCTCCGAAACATGAGGCAAGTCCCATCTCCGGACTTCCTTTGAGTGTGACAGAAACATCTGCCACCAAATCAGCCACAGAGTTGCCAATGGCCAGCACCGTCAGTCCCAGGATGGCTGTGGTGTGTGTGTGTGAGAGAGATGAATTTGGTATGTCTTGTATTCACATAGTATTTACCAGATATAGAAACTAAGATATCCATTTACAAGTGTACTTAAAAACAAACAAACAAACAAACAGCCACTTTGCACCCAAAATCTTCTTTGAACTGTTTTATGTTACTGGTGCAGGTATCACCGCACCGAGTGCAGGTATCACCGCACAGAGTGCAGGTATCACCGCGCCGAGTGCAGGTATCACCGCACCGAGTGCAGGTATCACCGCACCGAGTGCAGGTATCACCGCACTGAGTGTAGGCACCACACTGAGTGTAGGTATCACCACTCTGAGTGCAGGTATCACCGCACTGAGTGTAGGCACCACACTGAGTGTAGGTATCACCACACTGAGTGTAGGCACCACACTGAGTGTAGGTATCACCACTCTGAGTGCAGGTATCACCGCACTGAGTGTAGGCACCACACTGAGTGTAGGTATCACCACACTGAGTGTAGGCACCACACTGAGTGTAGGTATCACCACTCTGAGTGCAGGTATCACCGCACTGAGTGTAGGTATCATCGCACTCAGTGTAGGTATCACCGCACTGAGTGTAGGTATCATCACACTCAGTGTAGGTATCATCGCACTCAGTGTAGGTATCACCACTCTGAGTGTAGGCACCGCACTGAGTCTAGGCACCACACTGAGTGTAGGTATCACCACACTGAGTGTAGGTATCACCACACTGAGTGTAGGTATCATCGCACTCAGTGTAGGTATCACCACTCTGAGTGTAGGTATCATCGCACTCAGTGTAGGTATCACCACTCTGAGTGTAGGTATCACCGCACTGAGTGTAGGTATCACCACACTGAGTGTAGGTATCACCACACTGAGTGTAGGTATCACCACACTGAGTGTAGGCACCGCACTGAGTGTAGATATCACCGCACTGAGTGCAGGTATCACCGCACTGAGTGCAGGTATCACCGCACTGAGTGCAGGTATCACCGCACTGAGTGCAGGTATCACCGCACTGAGTGCAGGTATCACCACACTGAGTGTAGGCACCGCACTGAGTGTAGATATCACCGCACTGAGTGCAGGTATCACCGCACTGAGTGCAGGTATCACCGCACTGAGTGCAGGTATCACCGCACTGAGTGCAGGTATCACCGCACTCAGTGCAGGTATCACCGCACTCAGTGCAGGTATCACCGCACTCAGTGCAGGTATCACCGCACCGAGTGCAGGTATCACCACACTGAGTGCAGGTATCACCGCACTGAGTGCAGGTATCACCGCACTCAGTGCAGGTATCACCGCACTCAGTGCAGGTATCACCGCACTCAGTGCAGGTATCACCGCACTCAGTGCAGGTATCACCGCACCGAGTGCAGGTATCACCACTCTGAGTGTAGGTATCACCGCACTGAGTGTAGGCACCACACTGAGTGTAGGTATCACCACTCTGAGTGTAGGTATCACCGCACTGAGTGTAGGCACCACACTGAGTGTAGGTATCACCGCACTGAGTGTAGGTATCACCACACTGAGTGCAGGTATCACCGCACTGAGTGTAGGTATCACCGCACTGAGTGTAGGTATCACCACACTGAGTGCAGGTATCACCGCACTGAGTGTAGGTATCACCGCACTGAGTGTAGGTATCACCACACTAAGTGTAGGTATCACCACTCTGAGTGCAGGTATCACCGCACTCAGTGCAGGTATCACCGCACTCAGTGCAGGTATCACCGCAGTCAGTGCAGGTATCACCGCACTGAGTGCAGGTATCACCGCACTGAGTGCAGGTATCACCACTCTGAGTGCAGGTATCACCGCACTGAGTGTAGGCACCACACTGAGTGTAGGTATCACCGCACTGAGTGTAGGCACCACACTGAGTGCAGGTATCACCGCACTGACTGCAGGTATCACCGCACTGACTGCAGGTATCACCGCACTGACTGCAGGTATCACCACTCTGAGTGTAGGTATCACCACACTGAGTGCAGGTATCACCGCACTGAGTGTAGGTATCACCGCACTGAGTGTAGGTATCACCGCACTGACTGCAGGTATCACCACTCTGAGTGTAGGTATCACCACACTGAGTGCAGGTATCACCGCACTGAGTGTAGGTATCACCGCACTGACTGCAGGTATCACCACTCTGAGTGCAGGTATCACCACTCTGAGTGCAGGTATCACCGCACTGAGTGTAGGCACCACACTGAGTGTAGGTATCACCGCACTGAGTGTAGGTATCACCACACTGAGTGTAGGTATCACCGCACTGACTGCAGGTATCACCACTCTGAGTGTAGGCACCACACTGAGTGCAGGTATCACCGCACTGACTGCAGGTATCACCACTCTGAGTGCAGGTATCACCACTCTGAGTGCAGGTATCACCGCACTGAGTGTAGGCACCACACTGAGTGTAGGCACCACACTGAGTGTAGGTATCACCACTCTGAGTGCAGGTATCACCACTCTGAGTGCAGGTATCACCGCACTGAGTGTAGGCACCACACTGAGTGTAGGTATCACCGCACTGACTGCAGGTATCACCACTCTGAGTGCAGGTATCACCACTCTGAGTGCAGGTATCACCGCACTGAGTGCAGGTATCACCGCACTGAGTGCAGGTATCACCGCACTGAGTGTAGGCACCACACTGAGTGTAGGTATCACCGCACTGAGTGTAGGCACCACACTGAGTGTAGGTATCACCGCACTGAGTGTAGGCACCACACTGAGTGCAGGTATCACCGCTCTGAGTGCAGGTATCACCGCACCGAGTGCAGGTATCACCGCACCGAGTGCAGGTATCACCGCACCGAGTGCAGGTATCACCGCACCGAGTGCAGGTATCACCGCACCGAGTGCAGGTATCACCGCACCGAGTGCAGGTATCACCGCAGTCAGTGCAGGTATCACCGCACTGAGTGTAGGCACCACCGCACTGAGTGTAGGCACCACACTGAGTGTAGGTATCACCACACTGAGTGCAGGTATCACCACTCTGAGTGCAGGTATCACCGCACTCAGTGCAGGTATCACCGCAGTCAGTGCAGGTATCACCGCACTGAGTGCAGGTATCACCGCACTGAGTGCAGGTATCACCGCACTGAGTGCAGGTATCACCGCACTGAGTGCAGGTATCACCACTCTGAGTGTAGGTATCACCACACTGAGTGCAGGTATCACCGCACTCAGTGCAGGTATCACCACTCTGAGTGCAGGTATCACCGCACTGAGTGCAGGTATCACCACTCTGAGTGTAGGTATCACCACACTGAGTGCAGGTATCACCGCACTGAGTGTAGGTATCACCACTCTGAGTGTAGGTATCACCGCACTGAGTGCAGGTATCACCGCACTGAGTGTAGGCACCACCGCACTGAGTGCAGGTATCACCACTCTGAGTGCAGGTATCACCGCACTGAGTGCAGGCACACACTGAGTGCAGGTCTCACCGCACGCATTGCAGGTATCACCACCGGCAGTCAGTGCAGTATCTACCGCACTGGAGTGCAGTTATCACCGAATGAGTTCAGGTATCACCCCTCGAGTGCAGGTATCACCGCACTGAGTGTAGGCAACCACCTGATGGTAGGTATCATCACCGCACTGAGTTTAGGCACCAACTGAGTGCAGGTATCAACACACCGCACTGAGGCAGTATCAACCTCCTGAGAGCCGGTAGCACACCGCACTGCGTGCAGGTATCACGCACTGAGTGGCAGGTATCACCGCACCGAGTGCAGGTATCACCGCACCGAGGCAGGTAATCACGCACCGAGTGCAGGTAATCCCCCACCGAGTGCAGGTATCCACCGCACCGAGTGGGCAGGTCTTCACCGCACCGAGTGCAGGTATCACCGCATCCGATGCAGGTATCACCGCACCGATGCGGTATCACCAGCACCGAGTGCAGGTATCACCGCACCGAGTGCAGGTATCACCGCACCGAGTGCAGGTATCACCGCACCGAGTGCAGGTATCACCGCAGTCAGTGCAGGTATCACCGCACTGAGTGTAGGCACCACCGCACTGAGTGTAGGCACCACACTGAGTGTAGGTATCACCACACTGAGTGCAGGTATCACCACTCTGAGTGCAGGTATCACCGCACTCAGTGCAGGTATCACCGCAGTCAGTGCAGGTATCACCGCACTGAGTGCAGGTATCACCGCACTGAGTGCAGGTATCACCGCACTGAGTGCAGGTATCACCGCACTGAGTGCAGGTATCACCACTCTGAGTGTAGGTATCACCACACTGAGTGCAGGTATCACCGCACTCAGTGCAGGTATCACCACTCTGAGTGCAGGTATCACCGCACTGAGTGCAGGTATCACCACTCTGAGTGTAGGTATCACCACACTGAGTGCAGGTATCACCGCACTGAGTGTAGGTATCACCACTCTGAGTGTAGGTATCACCGCACTGAGTGCAGGTATCACCGCACTGAGTGTAGGCACCACCGCACTGAGTGCAGGTATCACCACTCTGAGTGCAGGTATCACCGCACTGAGTGCAGGTATCACCGCACTGAGTGTAGGCACCACACTGAGTGCAGGTATCACCGCTCTGAGTGCAGGTATCACCGCTCTGAGTGCAGGTATCACCGCACTGAGTGCAGGTATCACCGCACAGAGTGCAGGTATCACCGCACCGAGTGCAGGTATCACCGCACCGAGTGCAGGTATCACCGCACCGAGTGCAGGTATCACCGCAGTCAGTGCAGGTATCACCGCACTGAGTGTAGGCACCACCGCACTGAGTGTAGGCACCACACTGAGTGTAGGTATCACCACACTGAGTGCAGGTATCACCGCACTCAGTGCAGGTATCACCGCACTCAGTGCAGGTATCACCGCAGTCAGTGCAGGTATCACCGCACTGAGTGCAGGTATCACCGCACTGAGTGCAGGTATCACCACTCTGAGTGCAGGTATCACCGCACTGAGTGTAGGCACCACACTGAGTGTAGGTATCACCGCACTGAGTGTAGGCACCACACTGAGTGCAGGTATCACCGCACTGAGTGCAGGTATCACCGCACTGAGTGCAGGTATCACCGCACTGAGTGCAGGTATCACCGCACCGAGTGCAGGTATCACCGCACCGAGTGCAGGTATCACCGCACCGAGTGCAGGTATCACCGCACCGAGTGCAGGTATCACCGCACCGAGTGCAGGTATCACCGCACCGAGTGCAGGTATCACCGCACCGAGTGCAGGTATCACCGCACCGAGTGCAGGTATCACCGCACCGAGTGCAGGTATCACCGCAGTCAGTGCAGGTATCACCGCACTGAGTGTAGGCACCACCGCACTGAGTGTAGGCACCACACTGAGTGTAGGTATCACCACACTGAGTGCAGGTATCACCACTCTGAGTGCAGGTATCACCGCACTCAGTGCAGGTATCACCGCAGTCAGTGCAGGTATCACCGCACTGAGTGCAGGTATCACCGCACTGAGTGCAGGTATCACCGCACTGAGTGCAGGTATCACCGCACTGAGTGCAGGTATCACCACTCTGAGTGTAGGTATCACCACACTGAGTGCAGGTATCACCGCACTGAGTGTAGGCACCACACTGAGTGTAGGTATCACCGCACTGAGTGTAGGCACCACACTGAGTGCAGGTATCACCGCACTGAGTGCAGGTATCACCACTCTGAGTGCAGGTATCACCGCACTGAGTGCAGGTATCACCGCACTGAGTGCAGGTATCACCGCACTGAGTGCAGGTATCACCGCTCTGAGTGCAGGTATCACCGCACTGAGTGCAGGTATCACCGCACTGAGTGCAGGTATCACCGCACTGAGTGCAGGTATCACCGCACTGAGTGCAGGTATCACCGCACTGAGTGCAGGTATCACCGCACTGAGTGTAGGTATCACCACACTGAGTGGGGGACTTGTAAACTACTTGAATCGGTAAAGAGGCAATATGTTGACACACCATCAGAGTGTCTCGCTTGCTATCATGGTGAGCCTCTTGCTGTCTTCTAGTTTTGTACAACTCATTACAGCAAGTATTGCAACCTAACAATAAGGAGTCAATTTTAGTTAAAAACAAAACAAAACAAAAACAACAACAATAAACAAACAACTGGAGTAGTATTGTAGATACTCAGGAAAAATGAAGCATTTTCCTACAAAGACTCCAACTGGCACAACACGCATCCTTGCCATGTGATGTGCTAGTTCTCACCTCATCTCTGGCTTCACTAGAGAAGAACTAACTGAGGATGAAATTGTAGTTGTCGTCATGGAAGTATTGTGCAGAAAGTGGTATAGAGAGCAAACTACATTTTCTAACATAGTCTGTGAAATGTGACGACTTCTAATACACTATCTTCATTTTAAATGACATTATAGTAAGTATAGAGTGGTCAGAATTTCCCATTCTAAACTGTAACACTCTTCTCCTCCTTTCTTACTTCCTTCCTCTGCCCCACCCCCTCTCCTAACCTGTACTGATGCCAGAGAGAAGGCCCAGTGCCTGCAAGATGCTGACCACCTCATCTGCAATGACCTTGAGCCACGCTATGGACATAGCAAAGGCCAGCACTAGAAGAATCCACTGCAAGATCCAGTGGGGAGGGTTCTTACGGGACAGGACAAAGAACAGCACCACTGACAGAGGAGACACTGTGTCAGGAGAAAAACAGAACAGAACAGAGGTGACCATCTGTGTGTGACAGCATATAAGGGCTATTGGGACTAAATTAAGGAAGAGGGCTTCATGTATTCCAGTGGCAAAACAAGGTCTTGTTGTCATTATGGTTATTGTCACCCACCATAGAGCAACTGATGTCGTGGTGGTTATTGCCACCCACCATAGAGCAACAGGAAGCTGTGAACTCACCACAGAGAATGATGATGACAGAGATGGGGAAGGTACCGTTAACCAATGTAATAACACCCTCCCATTTCTTGGTGACGATGAGGAGAAATATAGCCATTGGTACTGGAGAGGAAACTGCAAAGATGAAGTGGAATACGGACCACTGGCCGTCCTATACCACAGATACAAATATATAAATGGAATGGAATACAGACCACTGGCTGTCCTATTCCACAGCTACAAATATACAAATAGGAATGGAATACAGACCACTGGTAGTCCTATTCCACAGCTACAAATATACAAATAGGAATGGAATACAGACCATTGGTAGTCCTATTCCACAGCTACAAATATACAAATAGGAATGGAATACAGACCACTGGTAGTCCTATTCTTATTACTTTAGTTCCTATAGACTCCAAGTAAATAAAATGAAACATTATCTCCTAGTGTGAGTTTGTTCAACTAGTCTATTGTACTCTCATTAGCACATAGCAGATTGTTTTAGTTCAGCTGCATTTCATATAAAATTATTGCTTTAATGCTTCATATAGAAGTTATTGTCAAAGCACTGGTCACGATGAATAGAGGGTTAATATAGAGGGTAGAAGTTTTGTAGTATAGTATTTTATTCAATAGAAACAAGTGAGTTTATTAGGAAACCTTACCTTACCGACCCAATACTCACATGACAGCAAGGAGGGATGGTCAGCCATCTCAAGAAACTGAAAGGCCACAGAAGTACAAACTGGATATTCTGTAATATTCCTTTTGGCTTTAAATAACAAGAATAGAAATAGTAATTAAATCAAGAGAAATGGAATGTCTTAATGCTGATAAATTATTGTTTAATTTTCTAAGATAGTACAAAAGATTCAAGTATGGAATTTAAATTTAACAATATGGTACATTTGCTTTCATTGAGAGAAACAGGCGAGAAGGCTAAAGCCATCTACTTTAATTCTTAGTCTCACGAGCCAGACCCTTTACCGACCGCACGGTGAAGGGTCACCATCCATACAGCGTTTCGTTCTACTGGAATGTAATTAATGTATTTGTTTACTTACTGTTAGGGTGTCACGGCTAACTTTAAAGCGTCGCGGTTAACTTTAAAGCGTCGCGGTTAACTTTAAAGCGTTGCGCTAAATTGGCTTTTGCAGAAGTCTGCTAAAAGATTAATAAACTTGCAGACATCAAAAGGTAGAGACAACAAGAGAAAAGGGCATGCTAGCCCTAAGAAAAGCCCTGAAGGCTATAATATAGAGCAAAGAAACTTCTCTAATATTGTTAGAAGTGAGACAAATAATCCTTTCCTTTATTAAATTATTCTTTGATTAATTTTATTAGTAGCTTAGCTAGCCCAGCAGCAACATCCTGTGTTCATTTCCTTTCATCATCACCATATATCCCAAAACTTAATTCCACTCATCAGCAGATCACAATATGTCTCTAAACTTTCACTGATAGAGGTGGGGACCTGGGCGCCACACTAAGGTAGAGCTGGTACTTGAATTTCTATAAGCTAGGGCCTTTTCACCTTCAGAACTTCAGCCGCGCAATTCTATCTACATACCAGTGGGTGCCTGTTAAATTGCTCTCAACCGGATGTAAACAAACCACACCCCATATGCTATACACGCTAAAGTATTGTTCCCCATGAATCATGGGGAATGGAACGAAACGTTGTATGGATGGTGACCAGACCCTTTCCTTCACCGTGCGGTCGGTAGGTAAAGGGTCTGGCTCGTGAGACTAAATTTCTCTCAGTGACAGTTTATGGGGAAGACAGCAGCTAATCTGTACACTTATCCTGGACTCACTGGACACTTATCCTGGACCCACTGGACACTTATCCTGGACCCACTGGACACTTATCCTGGACCCACTGGACACTTATCCTGGACCTACTGGACACTTATCCTGGACCCACTGGACACTTATCCTGGACCCACTGGACACTTATCCTGGACCCACTGGACACTTATCCTGGACCCACTGGACACTTATCCTGGACCCACTGGACACTTATCCTGGACCCACTGGACACTTATCCTGGACCCACTGGACACTTATCCTGGACCCACTGGACACTTATCCTGGACCCACTGGACACTTATCCTGGACTCACTGGACCTGATTATCAGTTTACATTTGTTTCCTCTTTGTATATTGTAACTAGTTTACAACTAGTGAGGGAAAAGAGTTATTAATGTGGTGTTTTCTAATTACCATGGTGAGTCCAACTAGCTCCAGTTTCTTCTTCTTTTCCTTCTTTGGAGGAGGAGGAAGAGTCTTGACAGACTTAACCTTTTCGTCTTTCTCCACTGTTTCTGATGCTCCTTCTATTCCATGCATATAAAGTATAAGGACACACATACTAAATCTCAACTCTCCCTCACCGTCGATGGTTGTCTCTTGTTCTTGCTGAGACTTGCGGCTTTGCTGAGAAGCTGAGAAAGAGGCTTTGCTGAACACGATAGTCTCATCTTTCTTTGTGAACTTTATCTTCTGAGATGCATCAAATTTTTTGAACCAAGAATACTGAACTAACTGCTTCTGTAGAATAAACATTTAAAAAATACTTTACTAATGGCTGAAAGAAAACAACAACAACAAAAAAAACAAACTAAAATGATTAGTTTTGATTTTTGATTACTCTCACAAGTCATGCCATTCCCTTCCCCTAGTTTCATATGTTCCTACCTTCAGGTAAGTCAGTGCTATTACTGAACCAATGTAGAGAATATAAAGAAGAGGAAAGCATATAGCTTCAGCCAGAGTAACCTGTGCATGGAGTACAAACACAGCAAGATAAATAATGATGCTCGAAATGGACAGACAGACAGACAGACAGACAGACAGACCAACCTTTCCATCATATGCAACTACAACAATCAATACTAACACAAGCACATAAGCAACGACGTCACGCAGATAGTCCACTGGATCTACAATACACAAGCAAGAGACGATCAGTTTAGCATCAGCAAATGGACAGAATCTTCTCACTAATGTTGTATGACTTTGTAGGAGAAACCATGAGAATCGTCCCCACAATCACTGAAGTTATGAACAAACCTGCCCCCATGAGAGCCCTGGAGAATCAGTGACAGGTAGATATGATACTTCTACTAGGAATATCTGGTATCTTACCCTAGTGTTAAAGCCACATCGTCATCCTGGAGAGCAGAAAATGCCACAAAAATATCCGGAGCACCTACCAATATGCAAGTTTCAATGTTGACATTTACAAATGCAGCAAACCAAATAGAGATATAATTGTACTACAGTTTGTAGAGGAATGTGTTATCAGATGAACATTTAACTCCCTATATAGTAATACTTACACTTGAAAGGTACCAATGTACTTTAAGGTAACAAAACAAACAACTTCCAGGTTTACTCAGATACATAATCTGCTTTTAAACTATTCACCATTGCCTAGAGCACTCACCATTGCCTAGGGCACTCACCATTGCCTAGGGCACTCGCCATTCCCTAGGGACTCACCATTGCCTAGGGCAAGGAGTGTCATTCCAGCAATACTTGGAGGCAGTTTTAATTTATTTGATAATAGTTGCAGAACTGGAACAAAAAAGCGATCGACCTGCATAAGAAACGACAAGTGAAAATGATTGTAATTTTTGTTTAGTTACTGTCAATGATTGTAGCCATAGCTATACTGATTATGAGACAGTGCTGATGGTTTAAAATATTCAACTGAGGAATGAATTGTGCAAAATATAAAATAGAAATGTCAAAACAGCAATTCTACAATTAGCTAGTCTGCTTATACCTAGCTGGTTTTATTGCAATGTTGCCCAATGGCCAGCAAGGAGATTCACTTACAGTAGTAGACAGCAGCAGTAGAAGATAGCACAGCCATAACAAGAGAAACACATATCCTGCACCCTGCAAATTATACTAATAAAATCTGTAACCATCATTTGCTGGTCTGCCACTTACTGTGCCCAAATCACAAGTGACGAACTGCAGGTAGTTGAAGAGTTCATAAGTTCCTTCACACTCTGCCTGCACCACCTGGCAGCTGTTATTGTATAAGGCATTAGGGACGTCTCTGATGTTGCTGCAGTTGCCATCAAAGTCAAAGTCACCATCATTGTCTTGGTCCCGACCATTCACAGGGCCAGGTCCTCCAGCATCACTGGACCTCTTGTGCAGCTCATGCTGCCATTGCTGCACTACTTCATGAGAATATCTAGAACCAGGATAAACTGGCACTGCAGCGCTAATAGTTCTTAGAGCCAGCAAAACAAGCGAAAGGCAGTGGAAGTGGCCACCACAAGGTCCCTTGCTTACCACCTGCATTGCGTCTTCTCCTAAATCTGGGGGTGGGGCTAATTATCTGTTATCTTATCTCTTTCGTCACATGATGTTACGATAATGTGAGTTGGTAAAGAATCGACAATACGAATTGAACGGTGTTGGTGTATGTATCGCTTGATGATAAATTAGCTCTTTGTAACTTGACGTGTCATGCAATTTGATGGGTGTGATATAGGGATGGAGAAGAAACTGAAAGAGAAACACAAGTAGTAATTGTGCACGTTGTATGTATGCGCAGGCATATATAGTATACGTTTAATTAGATAATGAACTGAGGTAAGTAAAGTTGCAACGACCATATAAGGTAGCAACCACACAACCGACACCAGAACACCCGATCCTTTTCGACATTATTGCTGTGTGTGATAGAACCTTGACCGTGTAGACTGACCAGAGTCCGCGGTCTCGTTGGAAGTGTAACTAGTACTGTACTGCTGTAACTATGCCTGAGGTACACGAATTGATCGTAGGACCTATCTCGTGCCATTGCTGGAATGGAGACAGGTCGAGTGAGTACTTCTCTCTCTCATTATAGAAATATTTATAGTACCTGTGTTTATTAGAATTTGCCATGTCCCCAAACAACAACGAGGTTCACATCTACTCCAAGAAAGGAGGGAAATGGGAAGTAGAGACAATCTTGAAGGATGTAAGTTGATAAAGGAGTGTAATGTTTGATGTATTCATAATAAGTAATTTTGCAGCATGGACAGCGAGTGACTGGTATGGACTGGGCAGCTAAAAGCAACATGTTGGTGACATGTGCAGCTGTAAGTGATGTGCTTGACCTTGCATAGTGGGTGTGGTTGTAAATGGTGGGTGTGGTGGACACCGTCTTGTATGCTGAATGTATGGCATGGCCTGACTGCAAGGTGCAGTATGGCATGGTGAGTGTAGTGGGTGTGGTCTTGCATAGTGGGTGTGGTCATTGGTGTGCAACTTGAACAGTCCTGTAAGCCAAGTTTGTGTTTGTGTAGGACCGTAATGCGTATGTGTGGACATACGACGGAGCCAAATGGAAGCCATCTTTGGTCATTTTGAGGATCAATCGCGCAGCTACCATTGTCAAGTGGTCTCCATTGGGTGAGTGGTGAAGTGTGAATTTTTGTTTGTTTGTTGCAAGGTAACAATATGGTGTTATTAACCTGTGTAAAACAAACAGTTTTCATTGTGTTGTTTATTTTGTTTATAGAAAACAAGTTTGCTGTTGGCAGTGGAGCACGCGTGGTCTCAGTGTGCTATTTTGAGGAAGAGAATGACTGGTAAGTGGGTGTGTCCCTGAGCCAGCTGACAGAGAGAGGTG
>WLWD01003531.1_pt1 | contig 21784 bp, 17 predicted proteins | sample 6712731 | NCBI WGS metagenome assembly WLWD01 (sample SAMN12718690, study PRJNA576275) | sponge metagenome | isolation source: marine sponge | host: Mycale hentscheli | place: New Zealand: South Island, Marlborough, Capsize Point | collected 2014-11-01
TAATAAATATTAACACAACTAACGTCACAGTTACAGTGAAACACCACACCATTGTTATTAATGTACAATGTTCCATAGCAACCAACTGTGGTAAATGTACTTGCCGTCTTTGGTGAACATGACTGTCTTCATTAATTCCCAGTCAGCAATATATACATAGTGACAACACATGCACCATCCATGGTTGTTTCAATAACTCGACTTCATTCTGGACTCGATTGAAAGTGTTGAGGATATTTCCTTTCATGTCAAAGACAGCAATGGTTTTGCTGATATACAGGTTTCCATGGTTATCAGGATACATGTGGCGTAGCAGAGTTTTGCTGTTAATAAAGATACGATGGACAAAGTTCAGATCTCTGTCATACACTGTAATCTGTCCTTTGTTATTCCATTCAGTGACAAGTACTTCATTTTCTACTACTGTTATGTCATAATGGCCGCAATCTTGGAGTTGCTTGACCTCCTGTACTTGGACATTGTTGAAATAGCGATCACATTTCCCTATAATATTATTAGATAATTGTCCATTATAGACACTGTCTACATGATCACCTGCTAAATTGAGCAATTTATTTACTTTGAGTTTCTTTCACATCCATATATCTTATTCTGTTTCCATCTTCATTAAATACTTCAATAGCCTTATCGTATTCTACAATGATAAATTCTTTTCATGAGTTTATGGTTAGGGTTATAGTTCCAATTTTAATAGTATTGTTTAACTTCATTGGACTTAAACTGCCTGGTACAGGGTGGTCATAGGCATTGGCAGTAACTTTGTATCATCCACGCACTGGAGGTGTACATGTGATTTCATATTTGTTTGCACTAATAGCATTTGTATTGGCTGATTAAACTGCTGCAGTGCCTATGCACTGAAACTGACATTTCAGATTTATTGCAGAGATTTTCCCCCAAAATTGTTTTGTATCGTAAACTTGAGTTCCTCACCAGCCTCCATAGTCTTTGACGCTTCTGCGTAGTCCAACATGTCTACTATAGTATTGTTTGCTACCCAGGTATTCTCCTCACAAAACTGTTGTAGACCCTCCGCACAGCCCACCCCCACTATCAAGTTTGCCTTTTCTGATAATTCAGTGTCAGTTTTTTGTTTTTCACTTTCTGTAATCTGTGCGACTTCACTGTGCATGCTCATAACCTCATCATCAGAACACAATTTAACACACTGCTCTGTGTAGTTATCTTATACTGCGAACTTCTCCACTAGCAATGGATAGTTTCTCTGCTATTTTCTGAACATTTTTTGTTGGTTGCCTAATCCAGTTTGGTTATTTTTTATTGTAATTTTTCTTTATTATTATCATGGATATGTACCTGTCTTTGAATTCCTCTGAGTCTGGAACCATAGTTTGACTCTGCTATGTATGTTTGCAGTGCTACAAACATAAATAGCAAGGCCAGCAAACAGTGATTTCTGCAGTTGACAAATAACTACACACCCCACGTCCCCTTCATAAACAAATGCAAGTTATTAAATTGATATAATAACAAATTGAAATTATGTATAAGCTAATGTAATAAACTCTACAATTCACGACGCTAGCTTTAGGTACAGCCATCACAACAGCATTATTGTCACTCAATCTTTATCAATTCATACAAACTCGTAGCACAACTAAATAACTTGATATGATACATAGTATAATGTGTGCATAACAATGACGATTATTACCAACAAAATGAAGTCTCTAACAGCTAATAAATATTGACACAGTCACTAAAATAGTCACAGGAGAACACCACTCCATCGTTATTAATGTGCAGTGGTCCATAGCAGCCAAATGTGGTAATGTACTTGCCGTCTTTGGTGAACACGACTGTCTTCTTTAAGTGTACGTCAGCCACATACATGTAGCGATCAAACACATGCACCATCCATGGTTCTTGCAATAACATGACTTCATTCTGGACTCGATTAAAAGTGTTGAGGAAATTTCCTTTCATGTCAATGACAATTATTGTTTTGTCACTTTTGCTGACATACAGGTTTCCATGGGGATCAGGACACATGTGGCGTAGTGCAGTTTTACTGGTTGTAGAGATGTGCCGGACAAAGTTCAGATCTCTGTCATACACTGCAATCTGACCTTTGTTTTTCCATTCAGTGACAAGTATTTCATCTCCTACTGCTATTACATCATTAAGGTCACATTCTTTGACCTCCTGTACTTGGATATTGTTAAAGTGATGGTCACATTTTCCTATCTTATTTGAATGCCGTCCAATATAATAGACATTGTCCTCATGGTCAATTGCTAAATTGTGCACTTTATTTAGTTTAAGTTTTTTCACATCAATAAATCTTATTCTGTTTCCTTCTTCATTAAACACTGCAATAGCTGTATCAATTTCTAAAATGAAAGTCTCTTTGTGCGAGTTAATTGCAATACTCAATGGTCTGGTTACATTATTCCAAACTTTTGTGGGATTTGTCAAATTTATTGGACTTAAATATGCAACAACAGAGAATGGGCTGCTTGGTACAGGGTGATCATAGGCACTAATAGTAAGAGTGTATCGTCCACGCACTGGAGGTGTATTTGTGATTTCATATTTGTTTGCACTAATGGCATTTGTCTTGGCTGAATAAACTTTTGCAGTGTCTATGCACTGAAACTGACATTTCAGATTTTTAGCAGAACTTGTTTTCCCAGACTTGTTTTGTATCGCAAACTTGAGTTCCTCACCAGCCTCCATAATCTTTGGAACTTCTTTGACTTCCAGCATGTCTACTATAGTATTATTTGCTACCCAGTTATTCTCCTCACAGAACTGTTGTAGAGCCTCCGCACAGTCCACCTCAACTATAAAGTCTGCCTTTTCAGATATTTCAGTGTCTATTTTCTGTTTGTCACTTTCTGTAATTTGTGTTTGTATTTTGCTCATGATGTCTCTGTGCATGCTCATAACCTCATCATCAGAACACAATTTAACACTCTGCTCTGTGTAGTCGATCACACTGCAAACTTCTGCACTAGCAATGGACAATTTCTCATTTTGTGTGTCTAGTTTCTTGATCTTGTCTTCAGTGTTTCTGTTGACCTCTCCTAGCAGCTGTTGTTTGCGCAGATCAAGAATCTTGTGGAGCTCGACAAAGGAAGTCTCAAATTTGTGAGTCATTTCCTTCTGCTGGGTTTGGATCTCACTCACAGCTTTATTCACATCTTTGATTGATTGAGACAGAGATTGATCTGCTTCTCTGAGAGGTTTGAGCATCTCAAGGAGTTGTTTCTTTTTGTTGTCTGCGGCTACATTGTTGAACTCTATGTTGTGGTCTCTGTGATCCTTCACAGTGCAGTCTCGACAGATCAGCTTGTTGCAGTCAAAACAAAATATTTTCAACTTTTTCTTATGAACACTGCATTTCTTAGGCTCAGGATGTTTAGGAAGAAGCTGTTCACTCTGTAATATCTGAAGCTGTTCAATAGGCACACATTCATGTCCTTCGAAAAGTGCTGTCATTACTGAGTGGTTATGAACACAATTCTTGCACGCAAACTTATCACATTGGTGACAAAAAGCTTCTGCTATAGCTTTAGCATTGCAAATCTCACAGGTGACTTGCTTACACAGAGCTTTCTTGTGTTTGAGGTACATGGACTTCAAGCGGTTTAATTTGAAGTCAGACTGAAGCTCTTCCACACCTCCCTCAGGAAGTACAGTGTCCTTGCGACATTCAGGACAAGGGAATGGCTTACCTTGGCCTACCCTAAGGGCCAGTTTGAGGATACATTGCTTGCAGTAGCAGTGCAGGCAAGGAAGAGTCTTGGGATCTGTGTAGTGCTCCTGGCAGATAGCACAAGTGATCTCCTTCTCCAGGTCTTAGCTACTGCCATTATACCAAGTTATAATATCAAAAAAGTGTTGTACAAGACACGTTTTCTGTTTGGGTAAGATTAAATACTGGGTCATGTGATGCACTAACTATATTCATAACATTCCTTACACTCACATATAAGGTAAACTCTCACCCAAAGCTAATGAATAATTTCACAGTGTTTTTCTACAGAGTGTAATAGCACGTACTATTTTAGGCTATTCAGACCTTTTGCATAGAAAATGATATTGAACTAAATAATTTAAAGGAAGATATTCAGGACTCATTTAATTTGATGACTGCCATTGCAGTTTTAAGCTACAGTAAGTAGGGCTAAATTGTAATTATATAATACGCATAAATCTAACGAGGACAATTTCAATTTGGCTGGTTTCATATAGATGTTATAATTGTAGCATGACAGGAACGAGGACTAAAACGAAATAGACAAGAGTTACCAAGTCATGTGAGGTAATGCATGTGGTGAGATTATTGAATGAGTGTGGGAGCTTATTGTAAGTTGTGTGAGAGAGAGTTTGGAGAGCTTCTAATTTTCTGTAAACATTATGTAAACCTTTTAAATGTAATCTAGTTTTGTAAGATTTACACACATCCCATACACACCACACAAACACACACCAATGAAACCTAAAATATGGCTGCAATAAGGGGAAAAGTAAGTAAGATTTTCAAAAAAGTATGAATTATAATTGTCCGAGTGCTTACATATTTGGAGGTAGATGAAGTGGATATAGATAATCAATTGCACTTTAGCCCTTTTATAAAATGCATTCCCGCTTAGTATTAATTCTTACCGTCATTTCTTGTCTATAATGTCACATGACTTTTAGGATGACTCAGGAAGACAGCACTGCAAGACAGGAAGATTGGCTTATGTGGGAATGAAGTTGTCATGACTCTGGTAGTGGTTGGAGATATTGACACTGTTGCCCCACCCACCACAATGGAGGGGAGGAGTATGGTGGACTCCTCAATCCTCATACAATTCCATTGCTTCATTCACATTTGCTGCACCAGCCACAGTATCATCCACATAAATAGATTGGTGCTGGAGGTTGACTAGGTCAGGCATGAAATTGGAGAACTGCTTTAGGGAATTGTCTATTGAGGCATTGAGCAGGAATGGGCTTGAGGACACTCCTAATAAAACTCAAGAGATTTGAAAAACCTGGATTTCAGGTCAAGCTTGTTGCCACAGGAACCTCAAAATAACTTGATCTTCCTCTGTTATAGATATTATTAGAAAGGTTTTCTCAATGTCGCAACAAGTGCAACAGGATATGAACAAAACCTCAAGAGGTTGTTCAAGATTTTCTAAGCTGGGTCCCAGTAAACAGGCATTCATTGAGATGGTTTCCAGCAGTGGCAGTGGATGCCTCTGGTAACTACTACAACTTCTCTACCCTATTGAAGTGGCTTATACCCCTGAACAATGGAAAATTGGAGACCCTCATCCTGATTCCCCTACAAGCAGTCCGAAATATCTAAAGAGAATGTAGAGTAGTAGCGAAAGGAATTTATGGCCCCTACTCAAGAGAGGCAGCAGTCAATGGAAGAGACACAGATTAGCTGCTATCGAATGACAACTTCAGCTTCATAACTTTCTTTATGTAGTTTAGTGTAGTTAAACAGGGTTAACAAGGGGCTTAGCCATTGCGAGGGGTGAGGGGTGGGGTAGGCAGAAGGACTGGGTAGCGCAGCGCGGATACAAGCCTCATGGGAATTTGTAATGAAGCGCACTGTGCAACAAGTGGCAAAGTTCAGACTAGTCAGAATGCACGTACAAGCAGCAACAGCACTCTCTGTTGTCCACAACCCACCCCTACCAACCATTCACCTTTGTGAGTAATGCTGGTCCAAATCATGGACATCTGGGTCATGACGTCGGTTTACCACTCAAACTCATTCCTTGCCTCTATTATTAATTTTCCCAACTCTTATGAAACATTTACCAGTGTGGGAGATTAGAGTTCCCAGGAGCTTCTTGACCTTCTGGCTAAGGAAGGCTAGAATAAGTTCCCCAGAAGAGAGATGAATCAGTTCTAGGCAGGTCGCTGCCACCAGGAGTTAAGCTTCCCTGAGCCCGAGAGAGGTTAATTCTTGGTTCAGTTAGTGTCATAAGGTTAATATGAGATGCAGCAAAAACTCCCAGAATGATACTTAGCCAGCCAATATCTAGAAAACCAGCTATCACAAATGAATAAGGATGCATGAGAAAAAGAAACGTGAATAAACTAGTTAATTAAATAATTACATAATTGATGAATGCAAAGTAAGTAATGATATAATTGATAAATAGGAGAGTAGATAATTAAATAATTACTGAGGAAGGACATGGGAAGTACATCTGAGTCAATGTATGGGTGGAACTTAAACAGTTTAATGTTGGTGTCCATTACACCACATCTCCCCCCCCCTCCCCTTCAGGAAGAAGCTTGCGACCATCCTTGCCTAGAGAGTGCATCTGGAATGAGGTTGTCTGCTCCAGGTCTGTATTCAATGGAGAAATCAAAGTCTTGTAGTTGCAGTCTCCATCTCCACAGACGGTTGTTGAGGGTTGTCGAGGAGAATAATGACGTCAGTGCCTTGTGGTCAGTCTTCACTGAAAAATGGCGTCCATAGAGGTAGAATGCAAAGTGCTTTACTGAGTTAAGCACGGCCAGTGCTTCCAGTTCAGTGGTGCTGTACCTGGTCTCTCTATCAAGTAACTGCCTTGAATAATAGGATACCGGAATTTCCTCATCAGACCTGCAGACACACAACACTCCACCAATCCCATAAGAAGATGCATCACAACACAATACATAAATATCATTGGATGATGGAATGCACAACTCTGTATGATTACAAATAGCAGAAATAATAGAATTAAATGAGTCAGTCATAGTCGTGGTCCACACAAGAATGTCAGGTGAGGTTTTAGTCAGACACAAATTTAGTGGAGCACACAAATCAGAAAAGGATGGAATAAATTTTCGAAAATAACCACACAAACCAACAAAACTTCGAAGTTGTTTCTTTGTTCGTGGCTGCTTGTAGTGATGAAATTGTTTGATCCGAGCTTCTGGAATAGACAGTGATCCTGCCCCAACGATGTAACCCAGAAATTCAAACTTTGTGCAAGCCCAACGACATTTAGAAGGTTTAACGGTGAGACCAAATAACTTAATACGATAAAACACAAGTTGTAAGTGGTTTAAGTGGTCATCAAAGGAATTTGAGAACACAACTACATCATCTATGTAAGCAAGAGCGAACCTCTCCAGATTTTGCAAGCAACGTTGCATAAGCAGCTGAAAGACACTAGGTGCATTTCTCAACCCAAACGGCATTCTCCTGTACCTGAATTTTCCAAATTTACAAGAGAATGTGGTCAGATCACGGCTGGCTTCTTCAACTGGGACCTGGTGGAAGCCCTTTGCCAAGTCTAGCTTAGACATGACCTTTGCATTTCCAAGACTTGATATAATTTCCTCCGTTGAAGGCATATAGAATGGCATAGGAATTGTCACAGAGTTTAACTTGCGATAGTCGACAACTATCCGGATAGACAATAATACCAGCAGACAAGAGTGAATAAAGCTCTTCCTTGAACTTACCCTGGACACTAACAGGAATGGTGTAGGAAGGTGACCAAACCAGGACATTGCTAGTGGTGTGAATAGACATTGTGGTAATATCGGTTTCCCCTGGAATGTCAGTGAGGCAGGATGCATTATGGGAATAGACCTTTTCTATCAATGACTTCTGATCAGGAGAGAGATTCTCACCCATAAAATGATCAGGGATAACATACTCAGGGTCATACTCAGCACACTCCTCTGAAACAGTCAGAACCTTGTGACAGTGACTATCAGGCTCATCAGTGTATGGCTTGAGCTGATTAATATGTATGACTTTGTAATGAGTCTTAGTGCCATCCTTCCAAGAAACTTTATAAGTCACAGGGGTGACCTGGCTAACTACCTTGTATGGACCTTCCCATGAAGTAGCAAAGGCTTTGCCAAGACCAGGAGTTTTCCAAAGGACTAGCGAACCGTCAGCAAAGGTTCTACCATCTCTTTTTTCATGTTCTCTCAATCTAGCTTCATTCATACGCACACTCATGGACTGCAATACGGTATTCAAATTATTTTGCAAGTCTGACATGTATTGTGTGACATTAACAGGCTGCTTGCCAGGGTCAGTCCAAAACGATTTCAGAGTGGCAATAATATGAGGGGTCTCTAGCCCATAATGGAGCTCAAATGGGGTATACCCAGAAATTCTATGAGGCATGTTCCTTAAATAAAATATAGCTAGGTCAAGACATCAGGCAAATTACGTTCATTATCAATGCATTTTCTGATCACAGATTTGAGAGTTGAGTGAAATCTCTCAAGTTGACCGTTTGACTCGGGATGGTATGGTGAGGTGAGTATTCTATTAATAGCAAACTTATCAGTCACATGCTTCACAACCTGACTCATAAAGTTAGAACCTTGGTCGGTTAAAATTTGGTTAGGAATACCAACATCACTAATTATTTTGAGAAAATTAGTAGCTGTTTCCTCAGCTGTGAAACGTTTCATAGGAAATGCAAACATGAAGTGAGTGGCCAGATCCATGGCAGTCAAGATATAAGAGTAACCTTCTTTGGACCTAGGGAGCTTCCCAACCACATCTAGAGCTATTTTCTCGCACCTTTCAGTGATTACATCTACTTCCATTAAAGGTGCTTTAGCAGGTTTAGACTTTGAATTTCTCTGACAGATATCACAAGCTTGTACGTATGCCCTAACATCATATGCAAGACCAGGCCAAGTGAAACACCTATTGTATTATTATTTACCCAGGTATTCTCCTCACAGAACTATCAAGTCTGCCTGTTCTGATAATTCAGTTCATTTTCATAACTTCATCATCAGAACACATTTTAACACTCTGCTCTGTGTAGTTGATCATACTGCAAACTTCTCCACTAGCAATGAATAGTTTCTCTGCTATTTTCTGAACATTTTCTGTTGGTTGCCTAATCCAGTTTGGTTATTTTTTATTGTAATTTTTCTCTATTATTATCATGGACATGTACCTGTCTTTGAATTCCTCTGAGTCTGGAACCATAGTTTGGCTCTGCTATGTATGTTTGCAGTGCTACAAACATAAATAGCAAGGCCAGTAAGAAGTGATTTCTGCAGTTGACAAATAACTACGCACCCTATGTCCCCTTCATAAACAAATGTAAGTTATAAGAAATTATGTATAAGCTAATGTAATAAACTCTACAATTCGCGATGCTAGCTTTAGTTACAGCCATCACAACAGCATTATTGTCACTCAATCTTTATCAATTCATACGGACTCGTAACACAACTGAATAACGTGATATGATACAATAGATAATGTGTGCATAACAATGACGATTATTACCAACAAAATGAAGTCTCTAACAGCTAATAAATATTGACACAGTCACTAAAAAAGCCACAGGAGAACACCACTCCATCGTTATTAATGTGCAGTGGTCCATAGCAGCCAAATGTGGTAATGTACTTGCCATCTTTGGTGAACACGACTGTCTTCTTTAAGTTTACGTCAGCAACATACACGTAGCGATCAAACACATGCACCATCCATGGTTCTTGCAATAACATGACTTCATTCTGGACTCGATTAAAAGTGTTGAGGAAATTTCCTTTCATGTTGAGGACAATAATCGTTCTGTCATCATTGCTGACAAACAGGTTTCCATGGGTATCAGGACACATGTGGCGTAGTGCAGTCTTACTGGTTGTAGAGATGTGCCGGACAAAGTTCAGATCTCTGTCATACACTGCAATCTGGCCTTTGTTGCTACGTTCAGTGACAAGTATTTCATCTCCTAATGCTATTATACCAGAACGGTCACATCCTTTGACCTCCTGGACTTGGATATTGTTGAAGTAACGGTCACATTTCCCTATCTTATTTGAAAGCCGTCCAATATAATAGACATTGTCCTCATGGTCAATTGCTAATTGGCGCAATTTATTTAGTTTAAGTTTTTTCACATCAATAAATCTTATTTTGTTTCCTTCTTCATTAAACACTGCAATAGCTGTATCATGTTCTACAATGAAAGTCTCTTTGTGTGAGTTTATTGCAATACTTAATGGTTTGATTACATTATTCCAAACTTTTGTGGGATTTTTCAAATTTATTGGACTTAAATATGCAACAACAGAGAATGGGCTGCTTGGTACAGGGTGGTCATAAGCACTAATAGTAAGAGTGTATTGTCCACGCACTGGAGGTGTATTTGTGATTTCATATTTGTTTGCACTAATGGCATTTGTCTTGGCTGAATAAACTTTTGCAGTGTCTATGCACTGAAACTGACATTTCAGATTTTTAGCAGAAATTGTTTTCCCAGACTTGTTTTGTATCGTAAACTTGAGTTCCTCACCAGCCTCCATAATCTTTGGAACTTCTGTTACATCCAGCATCTCTGCTATAGTATTGTTTGATACCCAGGTATTCTCCTCACAGAACTGTTGTAGAGCCTCCGCACAGTCCACATCAACTATCAAGTCTGCCTTTTCTGATATTTCAGTGTCTATTTTCTGTTTGTCACTTTCTGTAATCTGTGTTTGTAGTTTGCTCATGATGTCTCTGTGCATGCTCATAACCTCATCATCAGAACACAATTTAACACTCTGCTCTGTGTAGTTGATCACATAGCAAACTTCTGCACTATTAATGGACAATTTCTTCTTTTGCATGTTTAAGTTCTTGATCTTGTCTTCAGTGTTTCTGTTGACCTCTCCTAGCAGCTGTTGTTTGCGCAGATCAAGAATCTTGTGGAGCTCGACAAAGGAAGTCTCAATTTTGTGAGTCATTACCTTCTGCAGGGTTTGGATCTCACTCTCAGCTGTATTCACGTCTTTGATGGCTTGAGACAGAGATTGTTCTGCTTCTCTGAGAGGTTTGAGCATCTCAAGGAGTTGTTTCTTTTTGTCGTCTGCGGCTACATTGTTGAACTCTATGTTGTGGTCTCTGTGATCCTTCACCGTGCAGTCTCGACAGATCAGCTTGTTGCAGTCGAAACAAAATATTTTCAACTTTTTCTTATGAACACTGCATTTCTTAGGCTCAGGATGTTTAGGAAGAAGCTGTTCACTTTGTAATTTCTGAAGCTGTTCAATAGGCACACATTCATGTCCTTCAAAAAGTGCTGTCATTACTGAGTGCATCTCAATGCAATTCTTGCATGCAAACTTATCACACTGGTGACAAAAAGCTTCTGCTGTAGCTTTAGCATTGCATATCTCACAGGTGACTTGCTTACTCAGAGCTTTCTTGTGCTTGAAGTACATGGACTTCAAGCGGTTTAATTTGAAGTCAGACTGAAGCTCTTCCACACCTCCCTCAGGAAGTACAGTGTCCTTGCGACATTCAGGACAAGGGAATGGCTTACCTTGGCCTACCCTAAGGGCCAGCTTGAAGATACATTGCTTGCAGTAGCAGTGCAGGCAAGGGAGAGTCTTGGGATCTGTGTAGTGCTCCTGGCAGATAGCACAAGTGATCTCCTTCTCCAGGTCTTCTAGATTCTTCTCCACAACATCTACACCTACTGCCATTTTACCAAGTTGTATATCAAAAAGTGTTAAAAGTCTAGAAGAGTAATTGGCTCTATTATAGCAAGTGATGATAAGTCAAACAACTGGTTCAATTTGGGCGAGGCCTAATCTTATCACATTGGATCATGTGATGTATGTCAACACTCATGTCACTTCCAATCCTACACTTGGGCACTTGGCGGGAGACTCACCACAAAACTACTGAATGTTATCATGGTGAGATCTCACCATCTCAGTGGTGCATGCTCTGTGTCTGCATTGTTAGCACTTTCAGTCAGGCCTTGTCTTTGCCTCAACAACAAAATTTGTTGTTGAGGCAAAGACAAGGCCTATATATTATGCCATTGTGTGAATAACACAAATTTCCTTTTCAACTATGTATCTTTTCAATAGTCCAGAGATATACACATTATACACACATGCCACGCACACACACACAACACACCACAGAATTGTATTATCGAGTTAGTCCATGTGTGTGTCCTTCTAAGGACTTGTCCATCATGAACTACTTTGAAATGATTATTGGCAAGCGAGTAAAGCTTGCCAAAGTTTTACCAAGTTATGTATCAAAAAGTCTTGTATAAGATACTTTTTCTGTTAGGGCAAGATTAAATACTGGGTCATGTGATGCACTAACTATATTCACAACATTCCTTACATTCACACATAAGGTAAACTCCCACCCAAGGCTTATGAATACTTTCACAATGTTTAGCCTAAGAGTTTAATAGCACGTGCTATTTCAGGCTATTCATAAATGATATGGAACTAAATAATTTAAAGGAAGATATTCATGACTTTTAATTTGATGACTACCAATGAAGTTTTAAGTTACAGTAAGTAGGGCTAAATTGTAATTATATTGTAGTATCTGTTGTCACCGAGGAATATAATATAGACTTGATCTTAATGCCATTATCCGCAAGTAGCTTGGAACTTAGTGCCATCTAGAATGCTATTTGATATACTAATCACAGTCATGTTCACAACCCACTGTTAAGTCAGAGTTAGCAAGTTAAATATAGAGTGAAAGTAACAGACTAAAACGAAATAGACAAGAGTTACCAAGTCATGTGAGGTAATTCATGTGGGTGAGAATATTTAATGAGTGTGGGAGTTTATTGTAAGTTGTGTGAGAGAGAGCTTCTAATTTTCTCTAAACATTATGTAAACCTTTTAAATGTAATCTAGTTTTGTAAGATCTACACACATCCCATACACACCACACAAACACACACCAATGAAACCTAAAATACGGCTGCAATAAGGGGAAAAAGAAGTAAGATTTTCAAAAGAGTATGAATTATATATGTATATATAATTGTCCGAGTGCTTATATATTTGGAGGTAGATGAAGTGGATATAGATAATCAATTGCACTTTAGCCCTTTTAAAAAATGCAGTCCCGCTTAGTATTAATTCTTACCGTCATTTCTTGTCTATAATGTCACATGACTTTTAGGATGACTCAGGAAGACAGCACTGCAAGACAGGAAGATTGGCTTATGTGGGAATGAAGTTGTCATGACTCTGGTAGTGGTTGGAGATACCGACACTGTTGCCTCACCCACCACAATGGAAGGGAGGAGTATGGTGGACTCCTCAATCCTCATACAATTCCATTGCTTCATTCACATTTGCTGCACCAGCCACAGTATCATCCACATAAATAGATTGGTGCAGGAGGGTGACTAGGTCAGGCATGAAATTGGAGAACTGCTTTAGGGAATTGTCTATTGAGGCATTGAGCAGGAATGGGCTTGAGGACACTCCGAATACAGCTCAAGAGATTCGAAAAACCTGGATGTTTAGGTCAAGCTTGTTGCCATAGGAACCTCAAAATAACTTGATCTTCCTCTGCTATAGATATTATTAGAAAGGTTTTCTCAATGTCGCAACAAGTGCAACAGGATATGAACAAAACCTCAAGAGTGTGTTCAAGATCTTCTGATTAAAGCTGGGTCCCAGTGAACAGGCATTCATTGAGAGATGGTCTCCAGCAGTGGCAGTGGATGCCTCCAGTAACTACTACAACTTCTTTACCCTATTGAAGTGGCTGACACCCTGAACAATGGAAAATTGGAGACCCTCCTTCTGATTCCCCTACAAGCAGTCCTGAATATCCAAAGAGAACGTAGAGCAGTAGTGAAAGGAATTTATGGCACCCACTCAAGTGAGGCAGCAGTCAATGGAAGAGACACAGATTAGATGTTTATTATCTTATGGACCAAGACCCCTGAGTATGAGATAGTATCAAACAGTTATATGTTTTTTGTGTGAATCAGCTTAGTGTGGTATACTCTCCCCTACATGGCTGACCGTATCTGGTCAACAGGGTTGATAAGTTGGACATTTAATTATATTCATTATCATGATTGTGGCTTTATTTCAGTTTTATTGATTGTTGTAGTCACTTGCATGCTCGAATAATCAGTCCTCTGTGATATTGAACTGTTGTTCAATCAGTAGTGTGTGGCTAGCTGTAGTTATGTACCTCTGGCTAGCCAGGGTTGAGTGGTGGAGACATCAGGGCAGGAACCTTTTAATTTCACAATCGTTATTCGTCATGAACTGATGATCAGTAGGATATGCATTTTTAATTAATGGCAGAAGGGTGCGATCAAGAATTTCAGTGTACAAAAATTAAATCTGTCGATTAGCTAATCCCTCATAGATACAAATTGCAATAGCTCCATTACAAGAAATTCCTGCCTATACATGTGTACTTTGTGAGTATACTTGGCCCTATATAACACGAGATGGGACTAATATGAGGCATATGAACTATAAAATAATATTATTGTCATTCTTGGCTGAAATAATTATAAAATAATAGCTGCAAACATTACTACAACACTATTAAACTAAGAATAAACTTTTTTTAAATGTTCAAATCATTTTTGTAGCATTTTAAATATATCCGAGTTGTGAGATTAGTTACAGAAAGAGAGACAAGCAGGTATAAAAAAGTAAAAATATAAATTATTACAGCTAAAATATAGGCCACTGTGATTCATAACTTTGCCAATTATTGTACTTGGAAGGAAAAAAGAAAACAAGAAGCTAGGCAATAAGCTTGCCTGTACTAAATAATAAAGATGAAGTACTGTACATTTTAGTGCAACCTTTTTTTTGTTTTAAGCATAGCCGGCTTATGAAGAATACACAGCCATACCCTATCCAATCATTTTTTTTTTTTGGGGGGGGGAAGGGGGGGGGGGGGGGGCGGCAAATAGTGGTAAAACAGCAAAAAGAAAAGTCTGATACAACTCCTTCCAAATACTCAAGTTTGCCTTCTGTGCTTTCAACAGTCACTGTTCGGAGGTTATACTGTATTTGTTTCTGCACATGGCTGCATTATCATTAAATAGCTAGCCCCATTTATGAACATTCATAGCAAATAGTGATTGTACAGTTAATTTGTAAATAGACCACACATCATCACCCTGTCCTTAAAGAAGAAATCCAATAAGTTTACATTAAATTGAAACATAGTGAAATAAAATTAGAAGGAATTTTAGATAGGTGAAGTTAATAAATATTAATATGATGACTAATTATGTCACCCTTAAACACCACTCCATTGTTATTAATGTGCAGTGGTCCAAAGCAACCAAATGTGGTAGTGTACTTGCCGTCTACGGTGAACACGACTGTCTTCATTAATTCCCAGTCAGCAACATACACATAGTAACCAAACACAAACACCATCCATGGTTGTTTCAATAACTCGACTTCATTCTGGATTCTATTAAAAGTGTTGAGGATATTTCCTTTCATGTCAATGACAACTATTGGATTGTCATCATTGCTGACATGCAGGTTTCCATGGCTATCAGGACACATGTGGCGTAGCGTAGTCTTACTGGTAGTAGAGATACGCCAGACCAAGTTCAAATCTCTGTCATACACTGTAATCTGACCTTTGTTTTTCTATTCAGTGACAAGAATTTCTTCTCCTACTACTATTATATCATAATGGCCACCATCTTGGAGTTGCTTGACCTCCTGTACTTGGACATTGTTGAAGTAGCGATCACATTTTCCTATATTATTATTTGATGATTCTCCAATATAATAGACGTTGTCTTCATAATCAACAGTTAAACTGCGCAATTTATTCACTTTGAGGGACTTCTGATCGATATACGTACGGGTGCTCCGTCTCTAGGCGCCAAGATTGGGCCAATCAGACGGGCACCTAGCTAGCTAGATCACCTGGCTGGGCGTGGCCGCCTCTGTCTATATAAGCAGAGGCGTCCCATCTCCCAGTCGCCTATTCATTCGAGTTCCATGTACGCTGTATGTCCTGTGTTTGCGAAGACTAATTAAACTTAACCTATTGAGACCGGGGTAGATAGCGGCTGGAGCCAAATAGGCCTGGTGGCAGTGGAGACTACTTACCGAGCGGGAAGTGACAGAGTTAGAAGTCAGTCCTTCCCCCACAGCAATCATTATTCATGACCAACAGGATATGCATCTTTAATGAAGGGCAGGAGGGTGCGATCAAGTATGTCACTGTATAAAACATTGTCCATTAGCTTAGTATTTTTTTTTTGGGGGGGGGGGGGGGGGGGAAGGAAAATAATTGTAAAATGGCAAAAAGAAAAGTCTGATACAACTTATCCAAATACTGAAGTTTGCCTTCTCTGCTTACAACAACAATAACAAAAAGTTGCACACTCAACCAACAGATATTTATATACTCCAAGTGGGAATTACATAGCATCACAAGAAGAGCATTCTCAGTAATATACCTAGTTGTTGACCCTTAGCAAACTGTTGTCACAAAATTGTGAGGGGGCTTGTTCGAGTGATCCTAACATAAAAGTGCACAGCAACACTCAGAACTTCAATGACTTCTTATTAACAAATGGAGCAAGCTAGCCATGTACTTGTTTACAGACAAGTAACGTTTGAGGAGGATAAAAACAGTGAAAGTTTGACAAGTAAAATGACCATAAAAAGTAGTGAAGTATATTTAAGTTGTAAAGCGCAGCTGCTTGATATTCTATTCCCTTGTTGACTTCATCAGTTTTGTTTGTTCTTTGGAGCAAGCAGTAGCTCCTAGAGTGTCTCCAAGTTTTGACAGGTAAGTAATACTTCTTTAAAGACTCGTTGTAATCTGGATTATTATTTTTAAAACATGTTCATGGTATTATACTACTCATGATTTTTTATTTTGCAGTATTGTGATGACCAATGATAGTTTTTTCATGATAAAATAGCAATGCATTTTATATAGAATACTATTTTGGTATAGCTCAGGATACTATTTTGGTAGCTATAGCTCACTAAGTTCAGATAAATATTTTAATGAATGAGCTAGCAAAGTACAGATATAATGTGAAATTGCTAAGTACGGAAAACCTGTAGATACACTGAAACTGTTGAAGTAAAAAATGATTCACTACTCAATACAAACATAGATAGCTTGATCAAAACCCTCCCTTACCTGACTATGCCAAGAGAACAACATTATATAAAACTATCGTCTCAATATCACTCGTTCAGTAGCGCTTAAAACCGTGTGCGAGGGAGGCAGCCAGAAAACTGGTTTCTTACTTTTACCGGTTGCAGTATAAGGCGCCCAAAAGGTCGACCTGGAATTAACTTTCCCTAGAGAATCAATTGAATTGGCGGTGGCCACGCCTGCGGGTGAGGTTTGAATCCATGTTCCTCAAAAACTAAAGGTAAACTATCAGTTGACAAAGATGAGCTCGTCAGTGACGGTTGGTTGCGTACAGAAAACTGGTTTCTTACTTGTACCGATCAGTCGTAGTAGGCGCCCAAAAGGTGGAGCTCCTGGAATTAGCTAACTTTCCCGCGAGCAATTGAATTGGTCATTATGCTAGTCACACTGCTGAACCAGTACCCAACTCCAATATTCCTGTAATGTAATGTGAGAATCATCCTCTGGTATTGTTGCTCCTATAATAGGTAAGTTGAAATGTTGTTCAGCTTCATTGGCCGGTAGCATCTGTATTTCTTATTGGTCAGATTCTTTAACCGTCATTGGGCCACCATTATTCGCAGCAGGAAAGGATTTCCACGGTTTAAAAAAAAACTTCCCCAACCCCACCACCACCCTCATTCCTTTAAAAAAATTTTTAAAAAATCGAACACAGTAGCATTATAAAAATATAAAGAAAAACCATCTATTGAAGTTATATACCATTGATGAGCTAATAATATTAACACAATCAACCTAAGTGTTACAGTGAAACACCACTCCATTGTTATTAATGTGCAATGGTCCATAGCAACCAAATGTGGTAATGTGCTTGCCGTCTTCGGTGAACACGACTGTCTTCTTTAATTCGAAGTCAGCAACATACACATAGTGACCAAACACATGCACCATCCATGGTTGTTTCAATAACTCGACTTCATTCTGGACTCGATTGAAAGTGTTGAGGATATTTTTTTTCATGTCAAAAACAGCTATTGTTTTATTATCATTGCTGATATACAGGTTTCCATGGTTATCAGGATACATGTGGCGTAGTATAGTTTTACCATTAATAAAGATATGATGGACAAAGTTCAGATCTCTGTCATACACTGTAATCTGTCCTTTGTTATTTCATTCAGTGACAAGTACTTCATTTTCTATTACTGTTATGTCATAATGGCCGTAATCTTGGAGTTGCTTGGCATCCTGTACTTGGACATTGTTGAATAGCGATCACATTTCCGTATATTATTAGATAATTGTCCATTATAGACACTGTCTACATGATCAACTGCTAAATTGTGCAATCCATTTACTTTGAGTTCTTCACATCCATATCCATATATCTTATTCTGTTTCCTTCTTCATTTAATACTTCAATAGCTTTATTGTATTCTACAATGATAAATTCTTTGCATGAGTTTATTGCAATAATGAATGGTTTGGGTTATAGTTCCAATTTTAATCTCTACGCACTGGAGCTGTGTATGTGATTTCATATTTGTTTGCACTAATAGCATTGTTCTTGGCTTATTAAACTGCTGCACTGTCTATGCACTGAAACTGACATTTCAGATTTATTGCAGAGATTTTTCCCGAACTTGTTCTGTATCGTAAACTTGAGTTTCTCACCAGCCTCCATAGTCTTTGGAACATCTGTGTGGTCCAACATGTCTACTATTGTATTATTAGTTACCCAGGTATTCTCCTCACCGAACTGTTGTAGACTCTCTGCACAGTCCACCTCAACTATCAAGTCTGCCTTTTCTGATAATTCAGTGTCAGTTTTTTTGTTTTTACTTTCTGTAATCTGTGCTTGTATTTTCCTTATGATGTCTCTGTGGATGCTCATAACCTCATCATCAGAACACATTTTAACACACTGCTCTGTGTAGTTGATCATACTGCAAACTTTCTCCACTAGCAATGGACAGTTTCTCTGCTACATTCTGAACATTTTTTGTTGGTTGTCTAATCCAATTTGATTATTTTTTATTGTAATTTTTCTCTATTATTATCATGGATATGTACCTGTCTTTGAATTCCTCTGAGTCTGTATAGTTTGGCTCTGCTATGTATGTTTGCAGTGCTACAAACATAATAGCAAGTCCAGCAAGAAATGATTTCTACAGTTGACAAATAACTACACACCACATCCCTTCATAAACAAATGTAAGTTATATAATAACAAATTGAAATTATGTATAAGCTTATGTAATAAACTCTACAATTCGCGACGCTAGCTTTAGGTACAGCCATCACAAATGCATTATTGTAACTCAATCTTTATCAATTCATACAAACTCGTAGCACAACTGAATCACGTGATATGATACAATAGATAATGTGTGCATAACAATGACGACAAAATGAAGTCTTTAACAGCTAATAAATATTGATACAGTCACTAAAAAAGTCACAGGAGAACACCACTCCATTGTTATTAATGTGCAGTGGTCCGTAGCAGCCAAATGTGGTAATGTACTTGCCATCTTTGGTGAACATGACTGTCTTCTTTAAGATTACATCAGCCACATACACATAGCGACCGAACACATACACCCTCCATGGTTGTTTCAATAGTGTGACTTCATCCTGGACTCGATTAAAAGTGTTGAGGATATTTCCTTTCATGTTGAGGACAATTATTGTCTTGTCTCTATTGCTGACATACAGGTTTCCATGGGGATCAGAGCACATGTGGCGTAGTGTAGTCTTACTGTTTGTAGAGATGTGCCGGACAAAGTTCAGATCTCTATCATACACTGCAATCTGACCTTCATTGCTAAATTCAGTGACAAGTATTTCATCTCCTACTGCTATTATATCAATAAGGTCACGTCCTTGGACCTCCTGTACTTGGATATTGTTAAAGTGACGGTCACATTTCCCTATCTTATTTGAAAATTGTCCAATATAATAGACATTGTCTTCATAATCAATTGCTAAACGACGCAATCCATTTATTTTGAGTGACTTCTTATCTATACATCTTATTCTGTTTCCTTCTTCATTAAATATTGCAATGGCTTTATAGTATTCTGCAACGAAAGTCTCTTTGTGTGAGTTTATTGCAATACTGATCGGACTGATTACATTATTCCAAACTTTTGTAGGACAGTTCAACTTCATTGGACTTAAGTATGCAACAATGGTGAAGGGACTGCCTGGTACAGGGTGGTCACAGGCACTAATTGTAAGATTGTATCGCCCACGCACTGGAGGTGTATATGTGATTTCATATTTGTTTGCACTTCCACACAGTCCACTTTGACTATCAAGTCTGCCTTTTCTGATGATTCTGTGTCTGATTTTTGTTCATCTCTTTCTGTAATCTGTGCTTTTATTTTGTTCATGACTTCACTGTGCATGCTCATAACCTCATCATCAGAACACAATTTAACACTCTGCTCTGTGTAGTCGATCACACCGTGCACTTCTCCACTAGCAATGGACAGTTTTTCCATTTGTGTGTTTAAGTTCTTGATCTTGTCTTCAGTGATTCTGTTGACCTCTCCTAGCAGCTTTTGTTTGCGCAGATCAAGAATCTTGTGAAGCTCCTCAAAGGAAGTCTCTATTTTGTGAGTCACTTTCTTCTTCTGGGTTTGGATCTTACTCTACTTTATTCACATCTTTCATGGATTGAGACAGATTGTTCTGCGCCTCTGAGAGGTTTGAGCATTTCAAGGAGTTGTTTCTTTTTGTCGTCTGCGGCTACATTGTTGAACTCTATGTTGTGGTCTCTGTGATCCTTCACAGTGCAGTCTCGACAGATCAGCTTGTTGCAGTCGAAACAAAATATTTTCAACTTTTTCTTATGAACACTACATTTCTTAGGCTCAGGATGTAGGAAGAAGCTGTTCACTTTGTAAACTCTGAAGCTGTTCAATAGGCACACATCCATGTCCTTCGAAGACTGCTGACATTACTGAGTGCATATCAATGCAATTCTTGCATGCAAACTTATCACATTGGTGACAAAAGGCTTCTGCTGTAACTTTAACATTGCATATCTCACAGCTGACTTGCTTACACAGAGCTTTCTTGTGTTTGAGGTACATGGACTTCAAGCGGTTTAATTTGAAGTCAGACTGAAGCTCTTCCACACCTCCCTCAGGAAGTACAGTGTCCTTGCAACATTCAGGACAAGGGAATGGCTTACCTTGGCCTACCCTAAGGGCCAGCTTGAGGATACATTGCTTGCAGTAGCAGTGCAGACAAGGGAGGGTCTTGGGATCTGTGTAGTGCTCCTGGCAGATGGCACAAGTGATCTCCTTCTCCTGGTCTTCTAGAGTCTTTTCCACAACATCTAGACCTACAGACAGACAAACACTACTATAACCCTCTCGCACATGTGCGCTGAGGGTTAACAATTGGTTAGCAGCACAGGAAGAAACTGTGGACACATATGAGTCAATTCATGCACACACACACGTGCACACACACACACACACACACACACACACACACACACACACACACACATAGAGTTATGGACGTACCACCAATGGCATATTAGTAGTGCATGTGATTGAGTACTACAGATGTCATTGTAAGAGGACTCAATACTTATCCTAGGTCACAATTGAAGTTCTTTTTATGAAAGAGTAATAACAATGATATTTCATCCATTTGAGGAAAATAAATAAAGTCTAGCACCTACTGAAGTTTGCTGACATATTATGTTGATTGTAGAAAAAATTATTCCATAAGTTGGATATTTGTTAGTAAATTCCTTTTTTTTTTTTTTTTGTGCTAAATGAAATGAAGAGTTGTAAAGAAGTCTATAAAATTCTTCTTTTTCCCCATGGTTTAACTCAAAAATTTCTGGTACTACTGATAAAATATTGGCATGCAAAAAGATTG
>WLWD01004131.1_pt1 | contig 21780 bp, 19 predicted proteins | sample 6712731 | NCBI WGS metagenome assembly WLWD01 (sample SAMN12718690, study PRJNA576275) | sponge metagenome | isolation source: marine sponge | host: Mycale hentscheli | place: New Zealand: South Island, Marlborough, Capsize Point | collected 2014-11-01
TTTTGCCGTAACTCTTTTTCCTTTATCGCTACTGCATCTTGATCCTTTCGAATGCTATCGAGAATTTCCGGATGCCTACGGCTCATTTCCAGAACCTCAGACAAGAGCTCTTTCAAGTTCGTATCCGGAACCGGCAAGAATAGGTTGCTGCTGCACACCGAGTCATTTGGAATTTGCTTGATCATTGTTGCCTCCATGGCAAATTAAATTAGATTTTAAATTATTGCAAGATAACACGTTACGCAATTTATTCAAGCCCAATTCCATGAAGAATATAGAAATTTTATACTCAAAATACCCTTTTCGAATGGGCTCTATGGTGTTGTAAAGCAGAAATTGATTGCTGAACATATCATAAATCAAGTTTCATTTGATATCGCTTTTGCACTTCAATCTGAATTTTACCCGTTAAATCAGGAATTCAGATGATCTTTGGTATATATGGTGCATCCTATAATATGCCAATTGGCAACTATACTGTGGGCGTTCGATATATACGATATTCGGGTGCAGAAAGTTTCTAAGCAAAAATTATTATATAATTGTTGAAGGATAAAGGATATAAATGAAAAAAATAGTCAAAGTAATGGGGCCAATAAAAAAAAGACTTATTAATCTTCTTTATCGATTAAGCTCAAGTGATATCACATTTATGAGGCTTGTACAGAAGCTTGCGATGAAAAATACACCAATGGCAGTTAATCATCTCAATCACTATTTGTTTGGTCAGGCATCTGAAAAGGTGGTAAAAATTAGCGACTTATTCGATCATGATCAGGGAGTTAAGTTGATGTTTTTCAAAAGAATTCAAGAAGCAATTAATAGGGGCTGTGAAAATGGAGAAGTTACAATTTCGCAATTTGCATATACCAATAAAGAATGGTTGTATTCCTTAGGCGGGATAAAAATTCAATGGTATAGGCGTCAAAATAAAGTTAGGGCATGGTTTGTAAATAAATACCGCTGGCACCCTAATGATGAGCGGATAACTCAAGCTATTCATAGAGCGGCCGAAAATCTAAAATTATCTGGAGCACAAGATTATTTTATACTTGGGCTGCCTGAAACGATACTCGTAAATGATATAATGAACCAGGGAGGCGTCGTGAGTACGTCAAGGGCAACATTATATTTACTTTAGCTTGGCTGACTAACCTGAATAATTCATCAGTATTCTGCTGCGAGCCCTAATCTCTGCTCAAATAAGCCGATTAGCTCACAACACATCTCAGTGAATGAAAATTCACTTTCGCCGTGAAAATTTCCCTAATCAATTTATTATGAGCGAGTTAAGCGCTCTCGCGACGAATCGCATGAATTAATCAGGTTAGAATGGTTTGTGTATTTTTCACAGTGATTTTGAAATTCTTAATTCGGCGACCCATTCACCAATTTCTTTATTTGAGAATCCATCAATTATCGATCTTTCATAATACCGTTGAATATCAAAAATAAGATGAATGCCGCTTGTATTTCCAGGAAATTCAAGAGTGACCGACATGATATTTTCTGTTCGCCTTTCCTGTGAATTCTGGATATCGATTTCAATCCACTGAAATCCACGTTTGATTGGAAGTGTTTTGGATACTGCTTGCGAATCTTGTTTTACAATAAGCATCAATTCTGACTGTTGTGATTTTGTATGGTATACAGGAAATCTTAGTTTAGTTCGGCTATCGTTATCATATTGATTGTTTATGACAAACATCTTCTCAATTTTTTTCAGCTTCTCTAATTGTTGCGGGATCCAGCCACCGAATGATTGTGGACCATGATCTTTATAACAATCTTCTGTTTCGAGAGATATGTAAGCGCCATGAGGGCGGACCATTTTTATTACGGCCGACTCAAGACAAAACCGATATATATCACTACCCCAACCCACGAAGCCAATGGAAAATAGAAATATTGCTAACGTCGCGGCGGCTGCTTTTTTCTGCTGCATCGTTGATTTTTTTCTCATGTGCCGCAGTAATTGAGAAATAGGAATACTGCCTAAAATGCACAAAATCGGCAAAATCGGAACGCGAAATCGGGCCAGGATATAAAATGCAATTGTGGCGATCATATATAGAAGGGTAAACCAGGTAAAAGAGCGTACTCGTAGATTTTTCGTTTTGCAAAACACTGTCAAAATGATTCCGGTGATTCCAAAACTTCCGATAAATAAAAATCGAAAAAACATGGACCAGTGGAGTACTCTAAATGCCGGATCATGTTTAGACATTGCCACATTATTGGGGATTTCGCTTTGATTCCAAAATAGAAGAAACATCCTGAATTTTAATTCCAGGAATGCCAACGGTTCTCTAATAATCCAGTTAACAATATTGCGGCACACTGTAATTTTATTGTTATCGTTTAGATTATCCAACCGCATCCATTCATGGTATGATGGCGGATATCCCATTGGACCGGCTCCAGCCCTCTCTTCTCGGCCGCCAGGGGGAGATTCCGGCGTATTGCCCAGCGCCAATACAGCGGGACCGGCTGTTGAAGCTCCGACCCAGGCGCCTTCATTTTGGAAATTAATAATAGAGTAGGGCAATTGAATGATCGAAGCAGCGCTTAAATAAAGAACGACGCCGTAGATCATGTGCCTTTTCTTTCCACGTAAAGAATGAAAAAGCAGTATCACTATTATTGGTGTAAAGCATAGTGCATTCCCTCGTGTCACAATTGCTAATCCGTGAACAATGCCTACCATTAGCCAGTCCCAAAATCTTTTGTTTTTATGCGCTGTCAATGTCAGATATAAAAGAAGGATTATCCAAAAGGATTGCAGTACGGCAATTAGGGTAAATGGAGTGAAAAAAATGTGATACTGACACATTGAAATCAAAAAAGCAGCGATTAATCCGCTCATTTTTCCGAGTTCTCTTGCTGCTGTCACTCCTGTAAGCCAAATCACTCCGGCACAGAGCATGCATTGGACTATTGCATAAGGAAAGGGACTGGTTCCGAAGCATTTATAAATCAAAGGCAAATATATTGTATAGAAAAATGGTTGATAATAAAAACCATCTGCGAGATTATAGTCCCCGTTTATTACTTGTGTTGCCAATAACTGGTAGGTAAACATATCGCTTTGTGGTGAGGGAGAAGTTGCTGGAAGATAGCTTTTCTGAATCTGGATGCAGATGAGAAGACGTATCAGAAACCCTGAAATAGTAATCATTGCTAGTGCAAAAAAGAAATGTTTCAGGATTATTCGCTGTTTGAAAATACCATTCTCCTATGGCTTGGTGGGACATCAAAGGAGTATCGTTCCGTAGTTGGAAAGTCGTGATTGCTTAAGATTGGGGGGCTGTCTTTTTAAGGCTTGTTTTCTCCAGCGCCGATTTCTGACAAATACTTTTTTCTTTCTTCATTTGACAGTTTTCCCCACTCTTCCATGAATTGATCCTTTGCTTCATCACCATATTCTGATACTAACTGGTCTAGTAAATGTTTGGGGAATTTTACATTTAGAGCATCAAGCGCTGCTTGTCGCCTCGCTTCTTTAGCCTTTTTATCAGCGGCCTTTTTTTCTTTTAAGGCAGCTTTTTTCTTTTGTGACTCAGCTTCCTGATCATGAAATTGTTCTTGTTTCTTCGCTTTCGTCGCAAATAAATTTTTAAGAAAAATTCCAAAAAGTGCAACAATAGCGAGTCCGATTAATACTAACGGCAGCAACTGAAGTTTTGCTTTTGTAGACAAACTTTTCTTTTTCTTTGGCGCAAAGGTAATCTCCTCCACTTCTTGAGGGGGGCATTGGTTTTGCTCTCACCAGACGTTGCATCATCATTCTCCGCTGGTTTTTCTGTTTCATTATCTTGATTCGGAGCTGGCGAGGGAGAAGAGACTTCAAGGCCGGGTGGGGTTAAATCCGGCATCGACGACGGTGAAGATTCTGTTCTTTTTAAACTTAATCCTGAACCGGCTTTTTTCGCACCCTCTTCATGTGCTAACTTGCTTTCAGGCGAGGATTCACCTGGTTTTCTCATTTGCAGACCGGCCAAGGGACTACTTGATTTTTCGCTGTTATCGGTTGGTGTTTCTTTTAAGGCTAAATTTACCGATGTTTCATCAAATTTGGCGCTGTCTGGAGGTGGATCAGGAGCCGCTGCTTTCCTTAGGCGTAAACCACCGCCATCGTCATCCATATCAGAAGTGTCGATAATTTGAGACGGTTTCTTCAAATCAAGATTTCCCGGTTCGGCTAATTTACTTTCTCCTTTATTGGGAACATTTAGCTTTAATGTTGTTGGAGGGTCCGAATGTTTACCAAGCTTCTGGAGAGGCGCATTGGCTCCTTTTTCTACCGATATTTCCAATGGTTTCTTTAAACTTAAAGTCCCAGGGGCACCTAGACTTTGAGGCGCCGTTAATTCAGGCTTTTTTAATGCTAATGCTCCCGGGGCAGGAGAACTACTGGAGCTTGGCGAATTTGGTTTCTTAAGTGTTAGCGTGGCCGGCGGTGTAGGTGAACTGGCATCGCTGGTTAATCCAGACGGTTTTTTCAGTGATAGCGTCGGTGGTGGCGAATGATTGCTGTCATCGCCTGCATCGGGTAATTTTAAACTAAGTTTTGGAGGCGATTCATCGCGATCACTTTGACCTTGCGTGTCATTGTCGGAATCCATCAATTTACTTTCGTTTAATTAACTTAAAAGTAATACCTAAATCAGTCGAATCTGGTTATTGTCAACTATTATATAAATTGCCGAAGAATATAGGTGGTAGCATTTTAAAAATGCTTAGAGTACTATATCAAAATAATTATAAATGAAAATTTAACATTTAAAATAGTCGTTCTGAGTTCAATTTAAAACCTTCATGTTTTAATTCAATCTTTTCCTTGATTTATTATTGATATGCGCCGCATAATCATCAACGTTTAAGAGAATGCTAGGTTAATGCTCATTCGGGATATATTTATGGCTCAGGATAAAAGCAATTTTAACCATGAAATAATCATTGACAGCTGAAAAGGAATAGTCGAGACGGAGTAACTAACTATGTTTGAAAATATCAGTGACAAACTTCAGGAAACATTTAAGCAGCTGACTGGGCGGGGCAAACTCACCGAAAGTAATATCGAAGACGCCATGCGGGAGGTTAGACTTGCGTTGCTGGAAGCAGACGTCAATTACAAGATAGTAAAAGAGTTTGTGAATGACGTAAAAACGGAATGCCTCGGCGAACGCGTTATGAAGAGTATAACGCCCGGACAGCAGGCAATAAAAATAGTAAATGACCATTTGGTTCGATTAATGGGTGAATCAAATGTGGCGCTAAATTTATCAGAGAAGCCTTCGGTTGTACTTATGGTTGGATTACAAGGTGGAGGTAAAACAACAACGACAGCAAAACTTGCTCATCATCTGAAAAAAGACGGTAAGAATGTGTTAATGGTTGCTGCCGACGTCTACCGTCCTGCAGCAATCGATCAGTTGGAATTTCTTGGCAAAGAATTGGATATTCCAGTCTATTCTAATAAAAGTACCTCAAATGTCACGTCTATTGCAACAACGGCTCTGGCCGCAGCGCATCGAGGTAATGTTGACGTCATACTTGTCGATACTGCAGGCAGACTGCAAATCGATCACGATCTGATTCAAGAATTAAAAAATCTTAAAATTCATCTAAATCCTACGGAAATTTTATTAATTGCCGACACCGCACTTGGACAGGAAGCTGTTTCTGTTGCATCTCATTTTGACGACGCACTTGATCTTACCGGCATTATTTTGACAAAAATGGATAGCGATGCTCATGGCGGCGCCGCGTTATCCATGCGTAAAGTAATTGGCAAACCGATTAAATTTGTTGGCGTCGGTGAAAAAACTGTAGATTTAGAAGCGTTTCATCCAGATCGTATGGCATCTCGTATTCTTGGCATGGGGGATGTTGTTAGCTTGGTAGAAAAAGCCGCTGAAACAATCTCCGAAGAAGATGCAAAGAGGCTTGAGCAGAAAATGCTCAAAAACAAGTATGATTTTAATGACTTTTTAAACCAACTGGGACAGATGAAAAAATTGGGGGGTATGGGAGCAATTTTAGATTTGATCCCAGGTGGAAAAAAAATGAAAGACGCTGTAAATATTGACGAAAACATGCTAAAACACACGGAAGCAATTTTGTCCTCAATGACGCCTTACGAACGAAATCATCCTGAAGTTCTCAGCATAATGTCAAGAAAACAGCGGATAGCAAAAGGCAGTGGCCGACCGCTTGATGACGTTCAACAACTATTGAAACGATTTGACATGATGAAAAATATGATGTCAAATTATAAAAAACTTCCCGGTATGTTTGGCGGAGGAGGGGGTGGCCAATATCAATCAATGGGACCATCCGCACACCAACCAAAAGTCATGAGCCAAAAAGCAAAAAAGGCTAAACGAAAAAAGCATAAGAAAAAAAGACGATAGATTATTACCTGAATCCGTGAAAAATCTATGGCAAATCGCTGCAACCATTTGGGCATAAAGACGTTGCAAGATTTTTCAACATGCCTCCAGGTATGCCTGCGAATTTTTGCAACGTTTTCTACTCCAAAGCGTTACACCGATTCCCTCATAATTTTTCACGGATTCAGGTTATTATTAAGATAGGTATTGCTGCATGCAGTAGATTTGTACATACTCAGTGGTCCCCGTTTTGCCCTCAAACCTAATTTCTTCTTACTGAATCGTTTTTTGCAGGAAATATAAAGAAAACAAAAAATCAGAATTTTTTCAAGGTCAAATCGTTTTTCACGATGATATTATTTTTTAATTTCCCTAGTAACATTGAATTTATTTCCTCCTGACTCATATCGCCGTTTTTTTCTATACACTTCTCAAGGTAATACTGCAAGTAAGTTCGTGGATTGATATTATTCTGTTTACATGTTTGAATGATCGAATACATACAGGCGGACAATTCCCCGGCCCAAAGTGAATGGTTTCCAATATAATTGTTTCTTCCCAGAGCACAGGGTCTTATTCCGTTTTCCATTTTATTATTATCCATCGGGATTTCGGGATTACCAACAAATATAATCAGTCCCTCCCAGTGATTTTTCATTGATATCATTGCTTTAAGTCTGGCTTCATGAACTTCATCTTCATCAGCCTTAATCTCAACGTTGATTTCTTTCCCCATGTCATGAATGGCTTCACGTAATCTCGAATCGTGTTCTAAAAACATATCACTTCCGGGAGGATGTTTTACTCTCTGATTATTAATTTTGTACAGTTCGGCGATTTTCAACAACCATTCCTCTGCCCATCTGAGCAGTCCGTGCTCTTCGGGATATTTTTTTTAATGTCAGTGAAATCTCTTCTCACATGAGCCCAGCAATAGGCCAGAAGAACCAAACCCAAACCGGCCAACATTTTGTAGGCAGAATACCTGTCTACATTCAATATTTTCAATTTCTCCTCAGGAATTTCAACTGGTTCTTTTAGTTGTACTATATCGGTAATCCCCAGAAGAGTTTTCGCAGGAACAGAAGCGCTTCTTGTGCCGTCAAGAACGAAAATAGCAACATCTTCAGATTTGAATCCCCACATATACCATAATTTTTTCATGGCGTCACAAAGCATGTACCAGCGAGTTTCATCAGCGTGCCATCTTATTCCATTTTGCAATTCAATAATAAGTTCTTTATAAAGAGGCTCCAAATAGGTTCCAAATATTGTTTTCAAACCACCGAAAACAGTTCCTGGAATCATATTGACTTCGTGTTGCTGCATGTCGAAAATTTGACGCTGAATCGGTATATGCTGTTGATATTTATCGATAAGAATATCAATCCATACTTCCAACCCATATTTTCCCTGCTGAATGAGTTTAGCCGGCATGGGAGCTGTTATTATTTTGAGAACGCCAGGGGCGTAATTCGCAGGAGGAGTATATTTACGCCTGATAGTACGTTCCACGTACCATTCGACTTTTTTTCTGATCGTGTATGATACTTCATCCATGCCGTTCTGTTCCGTCCAATTCTCCGCCGGAATTCCATGAATGACTTCTCCCTCAGGCAGCCTAATAATTCTATCCACAATCTGCAGCCCTTTAGGAATTTTCCTTCCATTTCCTTTGGGGCCATCCTGACCTCCGGATTTTCTCTTTTTCGTGTCATTGTCCTTCTCCGCTTCAGTCTTTTTTCCTTTCTCCCCAGCCGATTCGTCTTCCCCGGCATTAGTGATTTCTGATTCGCTGATTTCTTCAACTACAATAGAATTCCTATCCTCAACTTTGATATCTGACAATTTCAGTTTCTCACTCTTCAAACCAAAAAGCATAGATGCGAATTTATTCGCTTTACCACGTTCATTACTCAATTCTCGTTCCAGTTGCCGAATTCTTTTCTCCAGATCTTTATTCGCCTCTTTTTCACAATTCAATTCCCCTTTCTGCTGTTCAATCCGTCGCTTGAGTTTATTGAATTCATCCACGGCAGCATCAAAAATCTGACGGAATTGTTCGTTTTCCTTCTTCAGCTGCTCATTTTCTACTCTCAGTCGCGAAAGTTTGCATGTTCCCGGACATTTTCCGTAAGAATGATTATGTCTGATTGACCTTTGCGCTTTCGGCAACTGTTATTTCCCTTTGGTAAGATTTCTTTTTTTCAGACTCTCATAATTACACTGGCTGATTTCCTGCAGCAGGGCTTTAACTTTCCTATATCTCTCATTCATTTCTTTTGCCTCGCCGATTGATCCGGGCGGAAGATAAAGATTTTTAGTTCTACCTTCTTTTTTCGAACTGAGATAATAGCAGATATGTTTCTCCCCATTGTTACAGGTGCAGTTCTTTCCACATTTTGGGCGATACATGACAACTGAACCAATAATAATATCAAGGTTGCTCATCAGTTCCTTTTTTAATCTCTCTCTTTTTTTCATATCTGATATAATTCCTTAATTTTTAATTAAATTGCACGTATTAATACACGCAATAATATCAACGAAAATTAAATCAATGAAAAATTCGTCTTTTTTATTATTTTTTCAGGGATGGCTAAGGTGGAAAGCCAGGAGAGAATTCTAAAGAATACTTTAGCCGATATGTACTCTTGATTTAAGAAAGAATGAAGGTAGTATAAATGGCAACGTGGATCACTGAATACGTACGTAGATTTTTCGATCCTGCCCGTGATCGGAATAGAAACTTTACAGAAACCTGTCGAAAACGTGATGACTGTCGGTATATATACCGAATTAATTATTGAAGAAAATTCAATGTTGATTTCTAAAAAATAGCTTGTACGGTTCAGTATCGGCGCCAGATAAGTTATCATTGCCAACAGTAGATTTTAATTTCTGGACGTTCCATAACATAGGAGAAGAGGGTGCCTGCTTTTTTAAACCTAACGTGGACAAGCCACAACCAAACAGGAATGATTTAACATTGAAACAAAGGGATGCTTCACATCAGGCGTCAGAAAGTAGTTAGAGCCCATTCGAAAAGGGCATTTTGAGTATAAAATTTCTATACTCTTCATGGAATTGGACTTGAATAAATTGCGTAACGTGTTATCTTGCAATAATTTAAAATCTAATTTAATTTACCATGGAGGCAACAATGATCAAGCAAATTCCAAATGACTCGGTGTGCAGCAGCAACCTATTCTTGCCGGTTCCGGATACGAACTTGAAAGAGCTCTTGTCTGAGGTTCTGGAAATGAGCCGTAGACATCCGGAAATTCTCGATAGCATTCGAAAGGATCAAGATGCAGTAGCGATAAAGAAAAAAGAGTTACGACAAAAAGATAAAGCCTATTTTGAATCAAAATTCGAGGCCCTTCCAGAAATTTTGAGTGAAGTGGAACAAACGGAAGCTCCATCCCTTTATTTACAAGTGGGTCGTCCGCGAATGGAAGCCGAACGGGTGTTGATCTTTCTTGTCCTGCGAGGCGACTTCCATACCTTAAGCAGTTTATCATCAATTGAACGCTTACGGGATTCGGTCACAATTTTAGACTACTTGCAAAAACGTGATCTGCTTCTTCCCGGGATCACAACGATTGTTGAGAATGTAAATGCGGCGTCTAATGAAACACGAGAACAAATTCACCGTGCTCAGTGAGGGCTAATTCTCAGTGAGGGCTTGGACGATTTCAAGGAGCTGACATTCGACAGTACGTCCGTGGAAGGAAACGTAGAGTGGTCGACCGATGCGGGTATTCTGCTCAAGCTTATTGAGCGTCTGTTTAGTCTGGGTGGTAAACTTTCGAAGTATGGCGGTCCGTCACTCCGGGCATGGTGGATGGCAAGCTGGATTTCGTCTTTGCAAACGCTGCTGTTCAAGATCAATTCCATTGCCGAAAAAGCGAATAGTAAAAAGAGGATAAAGAAGTTCTATCGGAAATTTTTAAAGACAGCCTACAAAGCGCTGAGTTATCTGAAAAGGGAACTTGGAGAGATGAAAGAACGGAGCGCAAAACTCGATATGAAGCCAAGTCATCGAGAAATGCTCGATGCCATTTTTAAGCAAATAGACGAGGATCTTGCAGATGGATATCATGTTCTTTTTTACTCGGAGAATCGGGTAATGAATGATGTCCATCTTCCTTCTGCGGAGAAGGTTTTGAGCATTTCAGATGAAGATGCAGCTTATATAAAGAAAGATCCTCGGCCCGTAGAAATAGGATATAAACCACAACTCGGTCGAAGCGGCAATGGTTTTATCCCTGTTTGTAAGGTTCCCAAAGGGAATGCCGCCGACTCGAAAGAATTTATCCCTGTACTTGATTTAGCCATTGAGAACACCAAGACGGCGCCTTCTTTAGTGAGCGTTGATGACGGTTATTCATCAAAGTCAAATTTAGAGGACGCAAAAGAAAGAGGGGTAGCCACTGTGAGTATAAGCGGCTCAAAAGGGAAACGGATTACGCCCGAGTCAGATTGGGATAGTCCAGCCTATCTTGAGGCTCGTCGCAATCGTTCAGCGGTTGAATCGCTCATGTTTGTACTTAAATATGTGTTTGGCCTGAAGCGTTTTCGACGACGCGGTCTTGAGGAAGTTCGCGCTGAATTGCTTGAGAAAGTCATTGCGTATAATTTTTGTCGGATGGGCTATATTCGTAAGCTCCGTCAAAAAGAAGCTGAAGCAAAACTGCGGCGAGTGGCTTAGGACGATCCCTACAAAATAGTGAAGTAAAAAAAACACCAAAGGGCTTCAACCGGGAGTACTGTGTTCAAAAATAATTATTTTTGGGTCTTAACGACAAGTTGCTCGCAGAAAAGCTGGCGAATCGGCAACGATTATGTCAGACCCATGTTTCACCGACATTAAAATCAACAAACTGCGCCAAAATGGCACGGCAAAAATTGAGCAATTTGCCTTTTCGAATACGGTCTAGTTAGTTTACGCTTTCCCCCAGAATATTCCTGAATATCGAATGTCGAACAAGGGATTATGAATAAACGAAGGAAAAAACTTCAAAATTCGACATTTCTTGTTGGTCCCGTGGGATTGATTGATATTATTTTTTTTGCGTTATCTATTACAGCATACTCAAAAGTGTAAACTATCCTGTAAAACATCTCAAAACAAACGTAAATAAAATGGAATTACTCACATCAACGTACAAAGAAAGAATTAGTGGTGTTCTTAGCTGTTTCGATAGATTGATAATAACGGGGACACTTCCTCAAATATGTTATGCCCAAGGGATGACATCCTACCTTTGCGGTCAAGGAGAACGTATTTTTGACTATCCCAAATTTGCGGAACCGTTTAAGAATCAATTGCGAGCCAATGCTCAACAGATAGCAAAAGACAATAATATTGAAATAGAATTTGTGGCGAAATCACATATCCGCAAAGAAGATTTAGTTAAAAAAGTTTTGGATAAAAAAGGGATTCATACAGGCTTGGTCCCAACGGTGTTGGTTATTCCTGAAAAACATGGCTCATAATGGGGCCTTGAAGATGTTTATTTCATGCACTGAGAGCTCTCATCAAATCGCCCGTACTCCCGTACGACAGACACCTCCTGTTTAATGTAAAATGCCACTGCTATGACCGCATGGCCATATTGCAAGAGTCTTTCACGGCAATTCTATTGAAATATAAACTGCTTATTATTAGTATGTCATGGCTTTAAATTGAAGTATTATGTGCTGCCTTTGCAATAAGGTATTTCATTAATAACAACAAATTTAAAGGAGGAAAAATAATGAATAGTAAAACACAAGCAACTACTGTCGAGAATGAATTCTACAGCCCGATGCTGCGAGCACTGGTAAAGGCCGAGGCAAAGAGGGATTGCCCCGAATTCCCCGACGAGCATTTTTTGAAGGCAGCAGGGGTTGGGCGGTGCCTGAACGATGTACGTAGCGGACGAGACTGGATTCAAAAAGCAATGACGATTTTGAAGCTGGCGATCACCGTTAGCCGGTTCTTTATCAGCTTGAAAAGCCAGAGGCGGCTACGACTTACCCAAAACATTGCCTGTGCAGTCCGAGCAGAAGCCGATGAGATCGCCACGGCAAAAGACGATCCCTTTGCAGAGCATGCCGAACTTGATGGAGTCGCGATCTACGCCGCAGACGGTCATTGCCATGGAAGCTCAGCTCATGACCAGCTAATTGATCAGAAGCGTTACCCCGTCGGACATTTTTTTGCCATGAATCTTCGGACTCAAACGATGATTCATTTGGATGTAGCTCGTTCGAAGGTGAAAAAAGAGCATGATATAACCGCGTTGAAACGCTTGGAGGCAAATGCCTGCGTATGGAAGAACCGACAGGGCGGAAGGTAATTATAGCCTATGATCCGGCGATCTACGACTTCGTCCAGTGGAATAACTGGAAGCAGTCGAAGGGGATTTACATCATCACTCGAATGAAGGAGAATACCAATTTACTAATCTGTGACGACCGTGAGTTTGACCGGGAGGATCCCCGCAATGCAGGCATAATCTCGGACCGAACGGGAGTAACAAATAGCGGTCGCAGGTTGCGTAAAATTGTTTACATTGAACCGGCAACTGGAAAGAGATTTGTCTTCCTGACAAACGAAATGACATTGCCGCCGGGGTTGATCACTTTCATATACAAGAAGAGATGGGACATTGAAAAAGTGTTCGACCAATTCAAAAATAAACTGATGGAAAACAGGGCCGGGGCAAAATCATTGAACGCTAAATGTGTCCAGGCGCAGTTCATGGTTCTGGCGCACAACCTCACCTTAAGCCTGGAACGTAAACTTGAATCCGAAGAAGGCATATCCGATACCAAGATTGAAAAGAAGAGAACCCTGAGAATTCAAAAGGATCTGGCAAAGATCAAGGAGGCCGGAAGAAAAGAAAACCCGCTTGTTACACGACCCGATAAAGCCGTTCAGAGGTCGTTTCAGTTTATCCGATGGCTCAGGGACTCTTTGCTTGTCAAGACTCCCTGGAGGCAGGCGGTAGAGGCTCTGAGGCCCCTTATGACCGCATATTTGTCATGAAAAAACAAACACCGTTGCTTGGTCCATATTATTTCAGCCATGGAAGCCTGTAGCAGTTATAAACCATGGCATGACAAAGAGTCGGGCAAAACATTCCTCAAAGGTGCGCAAGGTAAATGTTTGCACTATTACTTCTATTTCATTGACCCTTATCTTGGTTACGGCTATGTCAGAGTTCCTACTTGGTGCCCGTTTAAATTACAGATATATATATTAACGGGCACAATATATTAGCCAACGAACTGGACAAACAAGGCATAAAGTATTCTATGATAGACAACGCATTTGATTACATCGAAGATTTTGACAAGGCGCAAACTGTCTGCGAGAATATGGACATTCAAAAAATACACAAAAGACTTGATGAACTAGCCAAAACATATTGTCCGGTACATGCATCATTCAATCAGGTATGCCATTGGAGCATAATGCAGACTGAATATGCTACAGATATTGTTTTTAAAAACCAGGAAGACCGACAATCGATATATTCAGAACTGACTGCGACTGCTATACATACGGTAAAACCGGATAACATTGCCTCTTTTCTCGGACACAAAATAGATCCCAGATGCCAGGGCGAAATAGGCAACAATTATAATATCCGTATCGAAGGGAGCCGTAAAAAACATACAATGGGTAAAAGCTCAATTAAAATGTATGACAAATTCTCCAAATTGCTCCGTCTTGAAACCACAACTAATGATATCAGTTTTTTTAAACACTCCCGTGAGGTTGAACACCGTGACGGCAGCAAATCCATGTGCTATGCCCCTTTGAAAAAAAACATTTACAGCCTTTCAGTGTTAGGTTTATTGTTCAGGGCTTCCAATAAACGATATTTGGAATTTATTTCTGCCTTTGACAACAAAACAGTCGGACGTAAAAGACTCGACAAAATCACACAAGCTAAAAAACAGAGCAACAGGAATTACAAAGGGTTCAATTTATTTTATCATGAAGACCTGTCCTTATTACTTACTGTTCTGCGGGGGGAATACAACATCACAGGATTTAAAAACAAAGATATAAGGGCCAGACTACCCGCGTTTAATACCAGCAAAACATCAAGGCTTATTAAAAGACTTAATGTGTTTGGTCTTATAAAAAGGGCAGGTAAAACATACAAATACTACTTGACAAAGTTGGGAAAAGAACTGGTTATAACCGCTCAAAAACTTAAAGAAACCATATTGATTCCAGCTCTGAATTATTAAACTCTTGCCAAAAAATACACGAATATTATTGATAAGATACTAAATCTGAATTACATGGTGAATTAAATATCCGGAAGTTTCCGTTTCGAATTGGCAGAAAGCAAACCCGCTATGATTCTCCTCATGTATTTGGGCTGATCGAAAATGATTTACTGCTTATTGAGGGGAAGCAACCGTTTCAGGCTTCGAGATCGCATTTGGAAATAGGTTTTAGCGGCGGCGCCGTTTATCTTCGGGATTTAGGAAGCGCTAACGGAATACTCGTCAATGGAATGAAAGTTGGAGGAGGGCGCAGTGACCCTGCAACATTTTTATGGGGAAAAAAGGAAAATATAATACAAATCGGTAAGAAAAATTCACCGTGGCTTTCCCAGCTGAATGTGCCGCAGGAGGAGCGTCGATACCGAATGGTTGTTGCTGGCGATGAGCCGCAAATGAGGCATGTTGTCAAAACACTGTTTGAGCATGAGTACGATATTATTGAAGCAGAAGACGGGGAGGAAGCGCTTGATGTATGCTTGCGGGAAAATCCGGATATTGTTATATTAGATTGGCAAATGCCAAAGATTGAAGGTGTGAGTTGTATGTAAACATTTAAAATGCAATTTAAGAACGTCTCATATTCCAGTTGTAATGCTCACCGGCAGAAAAGAAGGGGTTGATCGGATTATGGGAATCGAAGCGGGAGCGGATGACTATATTATAAAACCACCTGATTTTGAGGAGTTTCAAGTCAGGATAAATGCATTGCTTTCGCGAATGCTGCACTTTCGCGACTTTAATTGGTTGACTGGATTGACTAGTGAAACCGGGTTTTGTAATGAAGTCAATTGTCAGTTAGAAAACTCGTCAAATAAAAAGGATTTCGAATTTCTGTTTATTTCGATCCAAAACTTGGGTATAGTTCATCATAAAAATGGAAACGGGGCTGCAGAAGAATTTATTAAGCGTATTGCAGAATTACTATGGAGTGAATCTTTAAAGATTGAACAAACGGTCGTTGGTCAATTAAGAATCGGACTGTGGAGTATTTTCACTCTGGCAAAAAATAGGCGCACTTTGGAAAGATCGCTGAAAGAGAATCTTGCAAAAGTATTAGACAACTCACCAATTCGATTTAAGATTAAGAGTCAAAGTGCAAATAAATTTACAAATTTTTATGATGTCTGCAATATATTATAGTCCACATGGAATTGACTGGAAAAACAGCAATCGTAACAGGCGGAGCAATACGTATCGGGAGAGCGATTGCACTGGCGCTGGCAAAGGCCGGGTGTAATGTTTTTATTCATTTCGATCGTTCATCAAAGGATGCTGAAATAACCAGGTTGGATGCACAAGCGTGTGGAATTAAAGCCGTTTCTTATTCTGCTGATTTAAGTCGCGAAGACGACGCAAAATCAATTGTTCCTGAAGCCTTAAAGAATTTCGATTCTATCGATATACTGGTAAACAATGCGGCAATCTTCCCTGAAAATGATACCTTCGATAGTATGTGCAGGAAAACCTGGAATCAGATTTTCAACGTTAATCTCCTTGCTGGTTTAACTCTTTCTAAGTCTTTTGCTGATCGGATCCCGCATAACAAACAGGGGAAAATTATAAATATTGTTGATGCAAGAATATTTCGTCCTGAATCCGATCACCTTGCATATCGTTTATCAAAAAAATGTTTATGGGACCTTACAGAAGTCCTCGCACTTGAATTGGCGCCGCGGATTTCAGTCAATGCACTTGCTCTAGGCGCGATTATCCCTCCCCCCGGAAAAGATTTGGGATATCTTGAACGTTTAGCAAGCAAGCGAATACCGATGATGAAACACGGAAATATTGATCCGGTAACTGGCGGTATATTATATCTTCTGAACAATGATTTTATTACTGGTGAAACGATAAAAATTGATGGGGGGGAATACCTATGATTTTTGTCAATAATTCATTTAATCTACTAGTCGCCTGTCGGACTGCTGGCCTGAATAATTCATAATCCAGGCTAAATTTATTCTTATGGATAAAATAATAATTAAAAATTTATTGCTTAGAGGAATTCTCGGAATTAATCCTGAGGAGCGTATTAAGAGACAAGATATTCTTATCAACGTGACTTTGTTTACAAACATAAAAAAAGCGGCCTTATCCGATGATGCCGATCATGCAATTAATTATAAGACGGTCAAAGGCAAAATTATTGATCACGTGGAAGCCTCATCTGATTTTCTAATTGAAAAATTGGTTAATGATTTAGCTAAAATGTTACTTGTAGAATTTTCTGGAATTGAAAAAGTAATCTTAAGGGTTGAAAAACCAGGCGCTTTAAGATTTGCCGAATCTGTTGGGATTGAAATTGAGCGCACGCTGAACGATTTTTGAACGTTTATATCATGATTCGCCGATGAACACCATATATATACTCCTTGGGTCTAATATTAATAAAGAAGAAAATATTGTAAAAGCTGTTTCATTGCTGAGGAAAATGTGTCGAGTGAGGGCTCTTTCTTCAGTATATGAAACATCTCCAGCTGAAATGATTGAGCAACCTGATTTTTTCAATGTCGCTGTGCAATTGGAAACTGAATTGGATATACAAACGTTTAAATCTGACGTGTTAAATGTTATTGAAGAAAAATTGGGTCGAATCCGTATTAAAAATATGAAAAATGCACCGCGTACGATCGATGCTGACATTGTTTTGTTTAACGCTGATGTATTGGACTATGATTCAGAACATCATGTTCCAGACCCGGATTTACTAAAATTTTCACACATTGCGATTCCCATGGCCGAGCTATCTCCTGATCTAAAACATCCTGAAACTAATGAAACTATGAAATCAATATGCGCTAGATTGTTAAGTAAGAAATCTATGGGAAATGATCCGAATAAATTAGTCGTAAAACGCCCAGACATCATATTTTAAAGTTTTGTTGATTAAATTGTGTATCGTACTAAATTGACGATGATTGTACAATTAAACAACTAGCATTAATACGAGGTTTGGCTATGAATTCAATATATAAATTTCCATTGAATATTAACGCACCTATCGAAATCGATATGCCGATAGGTGCACAGATTTTGACGATCGAAACGCAAAATAATGAACCGCAGATGGGGGCGCTTGTGGAAACTTTGGAGGAACCGGAAACTCGATTCTTTAAGGTTGTAAGTACAGGGGATCCGATTGAGTGCGAGGGGGAGTTAGTTTATCTCGGTTCATTTATTATCGACGACGGACTGATACGTCATGTTTTTGAAGAAATTGTTTCTGTTGATGATATTGAAGAATAGTAGTACATCATTTCATTTGTTATAATTCTTGGAAATTTGTATTATTCATTTTTTATCAATTCAGCGGCGGTAATTTTTCGCAGTGTGAACCAAACTTGTTTTTTTACCCACGATGGTGCGTCTTGAGATTCTGCCAGCTTTTCTAATGCTGGTATAAATCTCGATGACATTTTATCCATTTTGACAATCATGTAAGCTGCTGCCCAGCGGGGCTCCCAAAAAAAATTTTTAGTCATTTCGTTTGCCATTTCGTTGGTCGTTCCAATCGGATACAGGCTGTCTAACAAATATTGATATTCAATTTCGCAATGATTGCTTTTTCCGATTGTTGTAATTGCTCCAGCGATATATGTTTTTAGAACTTTATCCATGCATTGCCTGAAATTGTTTTTTAATTTCAATTCTATTTCTGAAGATTTTTCACTGGCCTCAGCTAGTGCTCTTAGTAAAAAAGCTTTATTCACACTATCATATTCATTATTATAGGTTTTGAATAATTCTTTTGTCACCGGTTGCGCTAACGAACTTAACAATTCAGAACGATAAGCTGCTGATCGTCGCGTATAGCGACTGGTGGACATTAAATCTGTTTTAATTTTTGATAAAGAATGATTAATATCTGATTTCATTTCATTAATTTCTAATGGCGTAGGTGGAGGTTTTGTTAATTTTCTCCAGTCTAAAGCATAGAAATCAGAATATGATACGCAAGATATCCAAATCGGAACGAGCATGGCGATAGCAAGTGGGCAGGCCCAGTTTTTTCTACACATGATTTGGGATTTGATAGTTAGAGCCCATTCGAAAAGGGTATTTTGAGTATAAAATTTCTATATTCTTCATGGAATTGGACTTGAATAAATTGCGTAACGTGTTATCTTGCAATAATTTAAATCTAATTTAGTTTGCCATGGAGGCAACAATGATCAAGCAAATTCCAAATGACTCGGTGTGCAGCAGCAACCTATTCTTGCCGATTCCGGATACGAACTTGAAAGAGCTCTTGTCTGAGGTTCTGGAAATGAGCCGTAGACATCCGGAAATTCTCGATAGCATTCGAAAGGATCAAGATGCAGTAGCGATAAAGAAAAAAGAGTTACGGCAAAAAGATAAAGCCTATTTTGAATCAAAATTCGAGGCCCTTCCAGGAATTTTGAGTGAAGTGGAACAAACGGAAGCTCCATCCCTTTATTTACAAGTGGGTCGTCCGCGAATGGAAGCCGAACGGGTGTTGATTTTTCTTGTCCTGCGAGGCGACTTCCATACCTTAAGCAGTTTATCATCAATTGAACGCTTACGGGATTCGGTCACAATTTTAGACTACTTGCAAAAACGTGATCTGCTTCTTCCCGGGATCACAACGATTGTTGAGAATGTAAATGCGGCGTCTAATGAAACACGAGAACAAATTCACCGTGCTCAGGGAGGGCTAATTCTCAGTGAGGGGCTAGACGATTTCAAGGAGCTGACATTCGACAGTACGTCCGTGGAAGGAAACGTAGAGTGGCCGACCGATGCGGGTATTCTGCTCAAGCTTATTGAGCGTCTGTTTAGTCTGGGTGGTAAACTTTCGAAGTATGGCGGTCCGTCAATGGCAAGCTGGATTTCGTCTTTGCAAACGCTGCTGTTCAAGATCAATTCCATTGCCGGAAAAGCGAATAGTAAAAAGAGGATAAAGAAGTTCTATCGGAAATTTTTAAAGACAGCCTACAAAGCGCTGAGTTATCTGAAAAGGGAACTTGGAGAAATGAAAGAACGGAGCGCAAAACTCGATATGAAGCCAAGTCGTCGAGAAATGCTCGATGCCATTTTTAAGCAAATAGACGAGGATCTTGCAGATGGATATCATGTTCTTTTTTACTCGGAGAATCGGGTAATGAATGATGTCCATCTTCCTTCTGCGGAGAAGGTTTTGAGCATTTCAGATGAAGATGCAGCTTATATAAAGAAAGATCCTCGGCCCGCGAAAATAGGATATAAACCACAACTCGGTCGAAGCGGCAATGGTTTTATCCCTGTTTGTAAGGTTCCCAAAGGGAATGCCGCCGACTCGAAAGAATTTATCCCTGTACTTGATTTAGCCATTGAGAACACCAAGGCGGCGCCTTCTTTAGTGAGCGTTGATGACGGTTATTCATCAAAGTCAAATTTAGAGGACGCAAAAAAAAGAGGGGTAGCCACTGTGAGTATAAGCGGCTCAAAAGGGAAACGGATTACGCCCGAGTCAGATTGGGATAGTCCAGCCTATCTTGAGGCTCGTCGCAATCGTTCAGCTGTTGAATCGCTCATGTTTGCACTTAAATATGTGTTTGGCCTGAAGCGTTTTCGACAACGCGGTCTTGAGGAAGTTCGCGCTGAATTGCTTGAGAAAGTCATTGCGTATAATTTTTGTCGGATGGGCTATATTCGTAAGCTCCGTCAAAAAGAAGCTGAAGCAAAACTGCGGCGAGTGGCTTAGGACGATCCCTACAAAATAGTGAAGTAAAAAAACACCAAAGGGCTTCAACCGGGAGTACTGCGTTCAAAAATAATTATTTTTGGGTCTTAACGACAAGTTGCTCGCAGAAAAGCTGGCGAATCGGCAACGATTATGTCAGACCCATGTTTCACCGACATTAAAATCAACAAATTGCGCCAAAATGGCACGGCAAAAATTGAGCAATTTGCCTTTCCGAATACGGTCTAGTTAATAGGAACTCTTAGTTTGAAAGTTGGCATTTGCATGGGGAGCAAACAGCAAAAGAAATAATATGCTTTTCCAATTTTGAAATATAATCCATATAACATTGTAAATTTAGCTTACTCATAAACGAAGTTAAAGTCAATCATACTTTCAGTTGTTGTAATTATTAAATCTGAATTTTATATTCTCTTATTAAGGATTCATGGTGAGCAAATCCACAGTCGTTCGTTTTGTATTTGGACGCAAGTTAGAAAATCGAAATTGCAGGAAACAGGAGTTAATTCAATGCTGAATATTTTCAAAGCTAGACATTTCATACTTATTTCCATAGTGGTTTTTAGTTGCGGCAATTTCAGCTTTGCTGTAATTCCTGAAGAAGTAACAGTGTCTTTAGAAGAGCAAATAGATACTCAACTCAATACAACTGTGAATGAACTATTAATCGTTAACACTTTGCAAAGTTATATTTTTAGCCTGGCCGTTTTTAACCCCAACCGGGAAAAAATGAGAAAGACCTTCAAAAAGAAGTTTTGAAGTTGGTAAAGCAACGGGCTGAAGAGCAATATCCCATGACGCTTAAAGAACGCTATAAAAAAGAAGCAATGGATCAATACAGGCTTTATAAAATCGGCGGTGATGAAGATCAAATAACCGTTAAACTGAAAGATGGTGAAGTGATTGAGGGATTTTTTGCATCTAGAAATAAAAACGAATTAATGATTGGTCGAAGAAAAGTTTCCATATTTGATTTGGAGGATGAAGAATTGGCCCACTTTAATGAAAATACAGGGGAATTGAAGATCAACCAATACGTCAGAGGGAAGTTAGCAGAACTAGAAGAAAATAGACTTAATTATGGTGAAAAAATAAAAGAGGAAATTACAATAACCCTTTACAAACAATACGGATATATCCAAATGGATGGCGCCTGGATTGCCAAGTCAGATTTCATTGATAAAAAACAGATTGAAAGAAAGAGAAAGTTAAAAAAGAAATTAAAGCCATTATTAAGGGCAAAATTATATTATGAAAATGGATATGTCTTATATAATGATGATTGGATATCAATTGATGAACTCAGAAAGATCCAACTTCTGCTAAAGGAACAAAATCAACTACAGACTGAGCAAACAGAAACGGAACAGCAAACAATTAAGG
>WLWD01002264.1_pt1 | contig 21777 bp, 17 predicted proteins | sample 6712731 | NCBI WGS metagenome assembly WLWD01 (sample SAMN12718690, study PRJNA576275) | sponge metagenome | isolation source: marine sponge | host: Mycale hentscheli | place: New Zealand: South Island, Marlborough, Capsize Point | collected 2014-11-01
ATCCTTCAGTGCCTCAGCTATAGCTATTGCTCCTCTATCATCAATGGAATTACCAGATAGCTCCAAACTACGTAGTTTCTTACAATGTTCTAGCATTCTACTAAGAACTTGTGCACCATCTGAACCATTGGAACAGCGTCTTAACTTCAGAGTGTGTAGATTAATCCAAGACTCAGGAGTACCAAATAATAAACTGACATTATCAAAGCTAATCTCGACACGAAACAATTGAAGAGATCTAAGTTGAGTGTAACACTTCACAGCATCTAATAATCCAGAATATAAATTAGTGAAGCCGCCACCAATTAATGTCAGACTAAATGACTTGCAGGAATTTATACAATCACTAAGAAGATGGGCACTATGGGAACTTATTTCATCAAAAGAACAATCAATGTGATGAAGAGTTGGTAAATGCTGTACGATTCTACATAAAGTTGGTACAGTGTCTTCACTAATAGAATCACAGTACACTTCCCTAACATTCCCAACACATTGTTGGTCTACTACTAGTTTCTCAATGTTGTAAATATTAGTACTGGATACATTTAGTGCTGGTAAATTCCCACAGTACAAAGCATTCTTCAGAGTATCTACATCTGTCTGCTTAATACTATTCCACGATGAAGTCCACTCCATATTTCTTATTCTGGTTCTTGTTCTTAGCTCTAGGACTGTATCAATACCTTCCTCTGTAATATTCACATTATGAAGATACAGATCTAGGTTAGGTAGACTCTTTGCAGCTTTAGCTATGGCTACTGCTCCTTTATCTCCTAGACTATTCCCCTGCAAGTCTAGTCTTCTCAGATTGCTACAATGGACTAGTGTATCTGCTAATGCTGTGGCTCCTGAGTCACCAATAGAGTTACACTCAATAGACACCTCCTGTACTTCACTACATTTTGATAGGCAGTCAGCTAGTGCTATAGCTCCTGAGTCACTTATTCTGTTAAAATCGAGAACCAGATTCTCCAAGACTGAAGTATTCAATGTGTTGGCCAGTATCTCTGCTCTTTCATCACCAATACAACAATTAACAAGAACTACTTCAGTACAGTGGGATAACCTCTCATGAGGGAGAGAAGGAGAGTCTTGTAAGTTACACAAGTATAGCCATGACTTATGATTGTCCTCAATTCTCTGAAAGTTAAATGCACAGAGAAGTATCTTCCTCCACAACCCACGAATGATGATAGTATCACTACCATACACAGAGTACAATACACGCTCAAGACTCTTACTACCAAATGCTAATTGTTTTAAACTTTCTTCAGGATGGGAGCAAGGTGTTATAGGTAATTCTATCTTCAAGACCTTAAGATGAGGAAGTTTAACTTGATTAGTAAGACACTCTATATTAAACTTGCCTAGTACTAAGTCTAAAAAATTAAGTTCCTGTAAGAAAGGTAAATGTACCAATAGAAGATATAACGACTGAAATTCCTGATCACTGATAAAGGAAACTTCGAGACATTCAAGGGATTGAAGTTTAACTCCAGCAAATGAAACAAATAACTTCATTCCTTCACTATCCCAGCTACAACTACCTAATGATAATTTAGTTACTACTCTAGTACTTCTAGCAATTACATAACCTAATGCAATAAAGTAAGTGGAAGTAATGAGTTCATGTCTCAGCTCTACTTCATCGTTTAACACATAGTCACACAACTCTACCTGTTGAGACTCATAGGCACAATGAACTTGATAGAGGAACTCTTCCTGGTAACTAATAAAAATACTCTTAACAAACTCAATGTTATTGTTGAATCTTAGCAAGCCACAATAAAATTTCCAAACATTTTTTAAACAAACTTTCTCCACCAACTCCCTATTTTCTAACTTGGCTTCACGTATATAGAAAGCTGCTAGAAACTCTTGTAGAGTTAGGTGACTAAAATTGAACAAGTCCTCCTTACCATAATATAAGGAAGTACGTTCTACTGTTAGCAGACCTAGAACTGAGTCTGGACAGAGTGAAACTCTAGCATCACTTTTACTTATTACTAGCTGAGAGTTAATAAGCATATCAAATGCTAACTTACAGATGGAATGGAACAACTCTTTCTCATCACCACTTAAATCCTCCAATGACTTCAACTGTAAGTCTTCTCCTTTACGTGCCTTGTGCTTCAGTATAGTAGCTATTGTGAACTTCTCATAGATTTGTGTTTCCCTATGGGGGAGGTTACCTTCTAGTATATTAAACAAGAAACATATCATAGCTGCATGGACTGGTAGGTAACACATGTGAAGAACATTGGGATGCTGATCTAGAAATTGAGTCATTTTGCAAGCCATACACGGAGAACAATCATTGAATGGGTAAGTACTTACATAGCTGTAGATCTGATCTTTTGAAAACCCTACAACTTCTATTCTTGTTTTACACATTGTTTTTAATTTCTCAGTAGCCACAGGGCGTGATGCTACTATAACCATGGAGTGAGGAAGAAAGGTCTTGGTAAACAACAATTGATCAATTACTAAATTCTTCTTAGACTCAATAGGATACTCATCTAGTCCGTCTAGAATGAAGCACGCTCCTTTCCCTCTACACTTCCTGAGGCTATGCTCTATAATCTTACTAAGATCCTCATCATAAAATATCTGAAGTAAGTCTAGTAAACTCTTCTCTCTCCCTGAAACATTCAGTAATCTAAGAGTTACTAGAAACACTATTTTAGCTCCTTGCAAGACTTTCTTTCCTGTGCCCCAGTCTCTAGTTAACTCGTTGACTAAAGTTGTCTTCCCGCTACCTGGACGACCTTCAACAAGAACTAAAGCTCCTTCCCTGTATTCTCTAAACACCTCCTCGTACTCTGCTACTTCCTTGCTCTCTAGAATGTCGTCCATGTCTCCTCGAATTGTACAATAGTCGCATGTACTCATCGGTTTCTGTTGGATAAGAACTAGATTGATAAAAGTGGGATTACATACAGGAGGCCAGTCTTGAGGTACGTCTCTGTCTGTGAGAGAGTAGAATTCTAATAATTCTTTCTTCCCTGGAGGATATATGACACTCAGACTTATCTCATCACTACATTCAGTCTCACTGCCTCGACTAACTCTACAAGAATACTTCCCTTCTGTACACTGGCTAGCTCTGTTGATGTATAGTATGTTACTACACACACCACAAAAATCAGCTCCATCAAGTAACGGTTTGCCATCTTTACTCCACTGGTAAGATTCACACCCACTACAACTAACTTGTACCTCTAGAAGTGTAGACTTTCCCTCAGCTACTTCAGTGTCACATGACTGATATTCTATAAGAGGCACACCTCTCAAACATAGCCGCTTAGAAGGAGGTGATCTATCTAATGGAATAGAAAATGCATCTAAATGTTGTGCCACATCAGGTAATTGTACTAGACTACCAGACAACACTGTCTTCAGACTAGTTACTGTGGTACTCTTAGCATCTTTATATTTGCCTGTAATCCATGCATTGAGAAGTTTAGATAACTTGAGAGGATTACTCCCAGCACTTCTACACTCTTCCCTCACATATTCAGGCACACCTAGTGCTACGCCAATCTCCTCCCACTTGTGACTAGCAGCCACAATTAGCTCAGCCAGATCTGAGACATCTTGAACTGTAAACAACACATCACCACACCCACTGCTATCAGTACCTCCTGCTACCTCCTGGTCCATCTTCTCCTTTCTCATAGATTGACACAAGCCTTTCATTTCCCCTCCAAGATCACTCAACACTCTAACTAGCCTCCCATATGCACTGCCATCTTCTCTAACTCTCTCACAGACATGTTGCAATAGGTACCTGACCTTAATCTTAGGTTCCAGGTGGTCCTGGTTGAGGTCCAGGATAGCGAACTTGTCAGACACTTCTTTAGACAACACTTTGTTTCTTTGTAAACTTTTGGACAACTTAAAGAGGTCAGCATCTAGCAGAGCCGATCCTAGATCAGAGCGGTATTTTCTAAAAGCATTCATCGACTCTCCCGCCACACACCTACAGAGCCGAGATAATAGAGCGACGTTCAATTTTTATTCACTCAGTAATTTAAAGGAACGGGTGTTCAGTCTTGTAGCCAACTCGCGTAATTCCCGGTTTCCTTTTGCGAAAAACCGGGGACGTAATTCATGGTTCGGGTCGTAGTGCAAAGACAAGGAAATGGAGTTTGACTGGGGCGTAGCTCTGCTCTAGACTATCACTAGTAGGTTGTGTTCTCTTGTGTCTAAAGAGATCACAAGACACTTTAAAAAGTATATAGCGCTAATTTTTTGTTCTACTCCAGAAAGATAGAAAGTTTTACTGGTATTTTATCACAGGTATTGGTTTCAGCAAAGAAGGAAGTAAAATTATAACTGATCATAACTAAAGGTAAGTACGTTTTGCAGTTACAATATTAATTTCAGAGATAGCTATTATAGTATGTTTAGTGATGATATGGCTTAAAAGGGAGTAATTGCTTGCAGATTGCAATGTCCCGAGTTGTTTGTGTTTCCTGTTGGACTTCCTGATTCTATTGGAACTACTGCTAATATGCCTATTGGTTACAAGCTGTTGAAAAGTACAACACATATGATGAACAGATAAACACTTGCACATTTATAACTCAAAGGGTGTTAAATAAAAAGACAATGAATAAAAAAAGTCGCAAAGTAAAGTCCTCGACAAGAAACAAGGGCAATTTATAATCTCATTCCACGACTGCATATTCTGGGATTGAGTCTGGAATAATGTTTAAAAGGGGCAAGCAATTAATGGCAACAGTGTTAGGGCAGTGCCTGTATGACCCCTTTATGTTAGCACTACATGTATACTTGAGAGTTGATTGTGCACTACATGTATACTTGAGGGTTGATTGTGCGATGCACTTGTTTATAATGAACCTAGCACAGTGGAACTAGCTTCCCATCATCAGTGTTATGTTTTCTTTGTTCTGTAATGTCCAGCCTGGTACATAGTCACCTGAATTAAATTTTCTTTCTGTCTTTTTCACATGCATAACAAATATAGCTGTCAACTGTGATTGTTTTCTCCATGGCCCGGAACTTTGTTGAAAGTTCAGCCCAAGTGGACAGCTTTATGTAATAAGAAGCAGATTTGCAGCATAACTGGCGAGGACCACATTTTCTGCCTGGATGGATTGTTGTCTTTGGACCTCTTCTCCTTAGCACTGAACTCTTTGATTATACATACAAAGTATTATCATAATACATTCAATATCACTTAAAAAAATTTTTTCTTTGTTTTGCAGTTACAATAATTTAGTATATCATAAATACATGAATCACTATGACATATCACTAATTATTTTAGTCTAATTTGGTTGCAGATTGCTATGTCCCGAATTAATAAGAAATATATAACTTGCCATATTAAAAGGTGTTCTGATGCTAAAATGGTCTGGTTTTTTCCTCAAACTATGCCTGTTAGCTTGACTGAGCAGCACCACCAATATTAAGACAAACACGTGTATGGCTTCCTTGCAAACTAAAAATATATATATTGAACGCCCACGCGCAAGCATCATTTTAATGAGGTGACCTTTTGAAAGGAATTGTACGCGTTTCTATTACTTCCGGTACGGGTGGCTACGAGAGACTGGTTTGTGAAAAAAATAAAATAAAAATTTACGTATAAGTTATAAGAAATGCTAAATGTTAACTGCAACAAATACACAGGTAAACTCTTGTCATCTCTAGTGTCAGACAGGTTTTCAACACTTTGAGGTACTGTTTAACAGCCACATGGTTATCAATAATTTGTCAATTGTACCACAATGAATCTATGAATTAAGTTAAAAAAAATTTTTTTAAATCTTTTCTATGTTATTTTTACATTCCCAGACACAAAGATAAGTAACTTCATTTTTATAAACAATTGATTTGTACTAACAAATGATAGAATGAATTTAAACCAATCTCTAATTGACCAGCAGCACACACATACAAACACACACAGACACACAATAGAACAACAGGAGGAACTGGCAGACTAGCTCAGATTGACAGAGGAGCAGTGTTGTCTAGGAGATGCAGCAGAGCTTCATGGCTGCCATCCTTCACTTCACTGTAATGGCTGCACAGATAGTGGGAACAAGAAGCTACCAAGTGAGAGGAACTGAACCTGACAGCTGCATAATACATAGGGACCACCACCTACACACAAACACACATACACATACATGTTACAGCTAAATAAAGAACATTGTTAAGGTTGATATACAAAGGGAAGGGGGATTTTCCTAAGTCTCCTTTCCGCTAATTTACATACTGTTTTTATGTATAATATTGGTGCCCAAATTGATTGTCATATTTACCTAGTGGTGTCATATTTACCTAGTGGTGTCCTGTGGTATTTTGTGATCATTTTGTGGTAATGTTTGTAAGTCATTCGTGGTTTTATTTCTGAGCATGCTCATGTGTTTCTATTAAATTACGTCCTTTTTATTATTGTAGACAGTTCACAGTTCTTTTATGAATTAGAAGTATTAATACTTACCTTATTACTCGGGGGTTAGCTATACTAAGTATTGCTGGGTTACTACAATAAAGTGGCGACGAGTTACGGGATGGCTCAGGCACTGCTTGGAAAGATTGACCACTTCGATGCGGAAGTAGAAGAATGGCCTCAGTATGTTGAACGGCTTCAGCACTTTTTCGAGGCAAATGATATTACGGGAGAGGACAACAAAAATAAACGTCGCTCCGTGTTCCTTACGGTCATTGGCCCTTCGCCGTATAAGCTATTGAGGAACTTACTAGCCCCAGCGAAGCCAGCAGACAAAACGTTCGAGCAACTTGCAGGGATACTCCAGGAGCATTACAATCCTAAACCCTCAGAGGTGATGCAGCGATTTCGATTCAACTCTAGGTCGAGAAAAGCGGGTGAATCTGTAGCTGACTACGTTGCTGACTTGAGACGAATTGCCGAATTTTGCAACTTCGGAGCGAGTCTGGAAGTCATGATACGCGATAGGCTTGTCTGTGGAATAAATGATGAGAATATCCAAAGGAAATTACTGGCAGAACCTGAACTTACTTACGCCAAATCCGTGACCATTGCAAAAGGCTGGGAGGCTGCAGCACAAAACCTGAAGGAAATGAAGACGCCTAAACGGGAGATTGCTGCTAGTGCTGGAACAGTGCAGAAAATTGCTACGTCTAGATATACAAACACTGCCAAGATACAAGGCAAAGAAATTACGTGTCATCGCTGTGGAAATACAGGTCATTTAGCCCCTCAGTGCTTATTCAAGGATGCTATATGCGATTGGTGTCACCAGAAAGGACACTTGGCTCGAGTGTGCATGAGCAAAGCAAAAGAGAAACGTGAAGGTGGAGTACAAAAGTCGAAAGCAAGCAGGAAACAAGGACGATCAACCACAAGGAATGCAGTTCGATTTGTGGAAAGTGATTCGGATTCAGAGGACCAGGAAGAAGTTCTATTACTCCATATTGGTACTGTAAGTAAACTAGATAGTAAAGCACCACCTATACAAGTGCAAGTAGTTATTGATGAATGCAACGTAGACATGGAGGTAGATACAGGTGCTTCAGTTACAATCATGTCTGAGTCTAAATTTTACAATTTGTGGCCAGGGCGGAGTTTAGATAAGACTGAGGTTAGACTACAAAGCTATTCCAAGGTTAACTCTAGTCGCTTCAGCAACTTGGTTGGTTCCTTACCTCCTTAGATCCTATCTATTCATGTTTGGCAGGAACTGGGCCGGCTATCAGGTATCCCAGCTGGTCGGTTTGCGCATGCGCCTGGCCAGCGCCTGTGACCAGCTGGGATTCCCCGCTTTGGGGGGAGGCCCCTTCTGCGCGAATGGCCTGCGCCGCCCGCGTGATGGGGCCAAATGGCCGGCCCAGTCTCACACCACATAGTGGTGGATTAGAGACTTTAAAGTAGGAGGAGTCAGGGGTTGGATGGCGGGAACAGCTAATAGCTCGAATTCTCCTGACACCTTCGACGCTTTGGCTAGGCAGAGTTCGATTGCAATGCAGCCACGTGCGTATCACCGCGTGTGCAATCACGTGCACCACCCTGCCTAATGCCAGTGCAGCTTGCCGTAGCGGCCCATCCTGGGCCGCTCCAGGTGGGTTTGCCCAGCTCCTGCCGTTAACTCTAGTTAACTACCTTAACTAGCATTTAACTCTAGTCGCTTCAGCAACTTGGTTGGTTCCTTACCTCCTTAGATCCTATCTATTCATGTTTGGCAGGAACTGGGCCGGCTATCAGGTATCCCAGCTGGTCGGTTTGCGCATGCGCCTGGCCAGCGCCTGTGACCAGCTGGGATTCCCCGCTTTGGGGGGAGGCCCCTTCTGCGCGAATGGCCTGCGCCGCCCGCGTGATGGGGCCAAATGGCCCAAGGAGGTTGGCTGACTAGGTCGGCCAAGCTACCCCCAAAGCAAATATTAAACTAGATAATTAGGGTATATTAATGTAAAGTAACATACCTGGTAGCACCGAACCCCACTAACCGTGACTCGAGTGAGCACTGCCATGAATCCCCCCCATTGCCCCGAGAGACCTCTATTGCTGGGTGAACAAAATCGAACAATATAATGGCAATAGCATAACGATTGTTCCAGTTAGTGACTGAGTGTGTGTGCAGGCAGGTTGTTCCTCCTCACTCGCTACCCTACGGTCGGGTGCGCACCAATGCTGCTGAGGCCCCGGCTAAACGTGCCTTCGGCGTCCTGATGTACCTCAGGAATGCAGCGCTATGCCACCTCCCTAAGGTCTGGATCAAAGAGTCCTCCATTCCCGCCAGTGCAGCTGAAGTTGCAGCTCCGATTCTGAAGCTGTGTCCAGCGTATTGGTCGGACGGGAGGCCTATGCCTTGCAGGGTGACCCTGAGCTGCTGGGTGAACCACGCCTTGGTCACAGTACGTCCCTCGTGATCCTTGAAGAAAGGGCCCTGGGCGGGGCCCCTGATCCTCAGATAGGCGCAAATCGCCTCCACTGGGCAAATGTTAGTGCCGGTTCTGCCCACAACCACATCCGCACCATTCCCTTCTTGGTCGCACTTAGACCTTTTCAGGTGGATCTGGACCATCGCTGGCGCCGCAAGGTTATCCACGGCCACGTCGCCCCATGCCAGGTTCACTGCAGCATCCCAGGCCGATACTGATTCCGGGAGGAGTTCCCCGAGCCTAAAAAAAACCGAAAAAGGCCATTGCTGCCACCGTCCAGAGCATGGTCTTGTCTGGGTTTGCTGATCCTACCCAAGTCCCGTAGAGTCTTTCGAGTACCCGGGTGGTGATTGGGAGTCTTACTCTGGAGGACTTGCCCCCCGACTGCTGTCTTATTCTACTGATACCCGCTTGGACCCTCTTCAGCAAGGGGAGCGAGGACTGCTCTCTCGGATCTGGCAGGCCCATAGAGATCTGGGCACCCCTTACACCCGCCAAGTAGCACTTTATTGTCTGTGGTGCTAAGCCGAGTTGAGCCAGGTACGAGGCAAAGTAGCACAGGAGGAGTTCCTGCACCGGGAATGGGTCCCCAACCGTGTAGGTTGCACAAAAACGTGTGAAATGTCCCATGGCTGATTTGTACGTCTTGTGCGTGGAGGTCGCTAGGCCTGCCTGAATGTAGCCCCGAAGTGCTGGCGCCAGTTCGGACTGCTCCAGTCTGCCGTCTGGTCGAGGAGGAGGTCCAGTAGCTGAGGGGAGACTGGTGAGGGGCATGGATCTGCTGACTGCACCTGTGAGAGGAAGTGAACAGCATTGTCGCGTGACAAACTATCCGCCAAGTGGTTAGCCCTAGTGTCAATGTAGACTGGCGAGAGGGAGCATACCAGCCTGGCCTCTGCGAACACCACTGTACGCAACAGGTGCATCATGCCCTTGTGTCTGCTCGAGCGAGACTTCAAGTCTGCCACTACCGACTGATTGTCTGAGTGGCAGATGACCTGCAGGCCCTTCCACTGCTCCCCCCAAGCCTGGCATGCCACTATGATGGGAATAAGCTCCTTCTCGGCAATTGAGAGTGCCTCCGCCCGGGCATCCCATTTGACCTGAAACCAGGAGCGTTCATACCAAGCGCCACAACCCCAAGACCCGGACGCGTCTGTGTACAGGTGGACCTTGGGAAGTGAGGATGGGGGATGGAGGAAGGAGGTACCGTTCCATTGTACGACGAACTCCACCCACCATGCTAGGTCAGCCCTGAAGCCGTGGGCCAACCTGATCGGGACTCTGCTGTTGGGAGGGCGGTGTACTGCCTGGAGCAAGTCAATCATCCGCCTCAAGAAAGGCCGGCCTGGCCTCACGACTTTACATGCGTGGTTGAGAAGGCCGATGAGCGATTCCAACTCCTTCCGTGTGCAGTTCTTCCGTGCCTGCCATTCTGCCAGCAAGCTAGTCAGCCTGGTCAGTTTGTCCTGTGGGAGTCTCAACTCTCCCTTGACTGTGTCGATGACAATGCCCAAGAAGGTAACCTCCGTGGCTGGGCCCTCCGTTTTATGGTCAGCAATGGGGACTCCCAGCCGAGCGCACTCCTCCAGCAAGATCTGCAGCTGAGACTGGCATACCTGGGAGCGTGGGGGTCCTACCAAGATGTAATCATCCAGGTAGTGAAACAACCTCTCCACGCCCGCCTGGATAAGGTGCCACTGGAGGGCGTCGGCTACGGCATTGAAGATCTTGGGGGCTGACCGCAACCCGAAGGGGAGCATGGGATCGATGAACACTGCATCGTCCCACTTCACCGCCTGGAGTACTCTGTCCTGCGGGTGGACCGGTACCAGCCGATAGGCAGCCTCTATGTCCACCTTCGCGAGTAGTGCCCCCTGTCCGCTGCGTGAGGCCTCTGCTGCGCCCTCCTCTACACTGGTGTAGGTCAGCGAGCAGAGGTGGGGGTCTACACCGTCGTTGATGCTGTTTCCCGCCGGGTGAGAGAGGTCCGTGATCAGCCGGAATTTCCCCGTGTTATGCCCTTTTGGGATAACTCCGAAGCGGCTGATGTGGAGGAGGGGTAGTCCCTCTGTTGTAGGGAACGGACCTAGCATGCGACCCAGGGCGCACTCTTTCTCGATATACTCCGTGACGACCTCTGGGTGCTGGAGCGCCGACTCCATGTTCCGGTTTGTGGATTTCAAGCGTACCTCCCGTTTGAACCCTATCCTGAAACCTTCCCTCAGACCCCTGCAGATGTACCCGGCGAAAGCCTGGTCTGGGTGCCTGGCCAACGATCGCTCCCACTCGTCCGCTAGCAATGGAGTGGTTACCACTGATAGGAGTTGGCACTGGTGTTCCTGCGTGGGTCTGCACGCGTCCAGGCACAGTAAATCTGGCACGTACACGTAATGGTACGACCGTCCTGCACAAGAGCAGGTGACATTGATAAAATCTCTTAAGGTGGCCTACGGCCGTCACACCAACCGGTGGAACCTTAGCCCCTGGTGGAGCCAAGCTGTCCCCGCAACCAGACTCTAATTTGACTGAGTACCCTCTCGACTGCTTGATTAAATTTCCCCGTTGTTGGGTATAGACTGTCGGCTGGGTTGGGGAAAACTCGGCTCCACCTGAGGACCTACCCCCGCCCACTCCCCCCCCCCCGACCCCCTATCCGAGTACAAGTCTAATACATAATTCAACATGCATATCCGTGACCAGATAACTGCCGGAGTTAGTGACTATGAGGGAGGTGCATGAGAAATGACCAGGTTCTAGTAGGGTCCACCCCCGTGGCGGTGGCCAGGGGACCGTGCACTTGGGAGCTTTGTCGGCGGCCGCCTCCGTGGACACGCTGTGTACGGGTGGCCCTCATTGCAACTCAGGCACAAGTGCTGGTACTTGCACTGCGGCTTTCTGCACCTCCCCTCGTTATAATTACGGCAGACTGCCGACGAGGCCTGTGGGGGGCGCTGGACCCAGGCCGGAGGGGGGATACCCGCTGCTGTAGCCCCATTCGTAGGGTTACGAATGCAAATGCTCCCCGTGTGGTCATCACTGAGGCAGTGAGGGCATCTCGGGATGGCCTTGGCTCGCCCCGTAAAAGCCTCGTTATAAAGGCGAGTGTTGATCACCGACCAGTTGAGATCCCGCCTTGCCAGCGCCTCCCTCCGGAACTGTCGGTCGTAGAGGACCCACTGGTGGCCCTCGTAGTTCCTCTCGGACCTCACGACAAGCGCCTGGTACGCCAGGAACTCGGGTGCCTTCCCTGGGTACCGCAGAGATAGAATGGCGGCCATCACCGAGTACCGCTCCACCCACTGGGAGATGTTAGTTATGGGGGGGCGGGAGGAAGCTGTCGAGCGGCTAACTTGTGCATCGTCCTCTGCCACAATCTCCGCCATCTCCACGAACTCCAGCTCCATGATCTTTTTGGCCACCCTCGCAGACACCAGCGCAATCGGGTTGTACGGGCCGCGCTCCGTTGTAGGGAGGGCCACTGGTGCTATTGTGGAGGCCACTCCTGGCTTGGGTGCTAGAGCCGCCGCTGCTAGCAAATCAAGGCCCGAGCCCACTGGAGCTGTCGGTGAAAATGTGGGCACCGTGGCTGGCAGATGACCTGTGGGGATAGACAGTAAAGTCGAGTGCTGTATGTGGGTCTCACCGACCGTACACCAGCTGGCATATGCCTGGTGCTAACCAGGGTGCGGCTCGGTGCACGCTTGGTGTTACCCGAGGTGTGGATGAACTGCGCCTGGTGCCACCAGGGTGTGTACATCTGGTGCTACCAGGGTGTGAAATGGGAGTACGCCTGGTGCTACTAGGGTGTGCAATGGGAGTACGCCTGGTGCTACCAGGGTGTGAAATGGGAGTACGCCTGGTGCTACCAGGGTGTGAAATGGGAGTACGCCTGGTGCTACCAATGGGAGTACGCCTGGTGCTACCAGGGTGTGAAATGGGAGTACGCCTGGTGCTACCAGGGTGTGAAATGGGAGTACGCCTGGTGCTACCAGGGTGTGAAATGGGAGTACGCCTGGTGCTACCAGGGTGTGAAATGGGAGTACGCCTGGTGCTACCAGGGTGTGAAATGGTAGCCTGGTGCTACCAGGGTGTGAAATGGGAGTACGCCTGGTGCTACCAGGGTGTGAAATGGGAGTACGCCTGGTGCTACCAGGGTGTGAAATGGGAGTACGCCTGGTGCTACCAGGATGTGAAATGAAGTACGCCTGGTGCTACCAGGGTGTGAAATGGGAGTACGCCTGGTGCTACCAGGGTGTGAAATGGGAGTACGCCTGGTGCTACCAGGGTGTGAAATGGGAGTACGCCTGGTGCTACCAGGATGTGAAATGGGAGTACGCCTGGTGCTACCAGGGTGTGAAATGGGAGTACGCCTGGTGCTACCAGGGTGTGAAATGGGAGTACGCCTGGTGCTACCAGGGTGTGAAATGGGAGTACGCCTGGTGCTACCAGGGTGTGAAATGGGAGTACGCCTGGTGCTACCAGGGTGTGAAATGGGAGTACGCCTGGTGCTACCAGGGTGTGAAAATGGGACCTGATATGGGTTGGGGCTGAAGTGTTATAGCTATCCAACCACTACTGGGCTTTACCGAATCAACCTATTTCTACTCTGGACACCCCACCTCCCTCATTACTGCACCCTAACCTATGTAATTACCCACATTTAGCCTACCTGACACTGCCGGGTTGGGGGGATTGGCTGTGCCGTCTGCCCTGGACGTAGATCCGTCGGTGCCTGGTGGTGGGACAGTCCCAGCACTAACATTGGGTGCATGGAGGGAGATTGGTGGGAAGGTCCCAGCATCAGCGGACCCAGCATCAACGGTCCCAGCGCTCGGGATGGGTGCTGGGTGAGGGACTTGTGGGACGAACCGAGCGCCCAAGTTGGGAGATAGGAAGGAGATGGGTGGGATGGTAGAACCCAGGCTGGGTGGCAGGAAGATCCCACCACTTGTCTGTCCAGGGACTGGGTGCCCAGCCGTGAAGGCAGGCAGGGTTGCCCTAGCTGCCACTGAAGCTGAAGGCCCCCCCCCAGCTCTGACCTCCCAGGCTAGGCACAGCCAAGCTAGGCACAGCCAAGCTGGCAGCTAGCTGAGGTACAGCACTACTGCCGTTGTGGAGCCTGGGAGGTAGCCAGGCCAACTGCTCCTGTGTGAAGGGGGTTGGCTGCGTCATGATCCAGCTGGCCACTTCAAGATTAAACTAACAGCTAATAGCTCGAATTCTCCTGACACCTTCGACGCTTTGGCTAGGCAGAGTTCGATTGCAATGCAGCCACGTGCGTATCACCGCGTGTGCAATCACGTGCACCACCCTGCCTAATGCCAGTGCAGCTTGCCGTAGCGGCCCATCCTGGGCCGCTCCAGGTGGGTTTGCCCAGCTCCTGCCGTTAACTCTAGTTAACTACCTTAACTAGCATAAACCATACCAGTCTTGGGTAGTACACAAGTTAGTGTTTGTTATGACAACCAGGTTGCCCAGTTACCACTGATAGTTGTCAAGGGAACAGGTCCTACCTTGCTAGGCAGAAATTGGTTGCTTAAAATTCAATTAAATTGGGCAAAATTATACTATGCCTCAAATTCTGATTTGCAGTCTATAGTAGACAAGTACAGTGCAGTATTTGAAGAAGGTTTGGGAACTTATAAAGGGTATCAAGCAAAAATTCATGTGGACCCAAACGCTAATCCTCGTTTCTTCAAGCCCAGAACAGTTCCTTATTCCATGAGAGAAGGAATAGAGGCAGAATTGAGTAAGCTTGTTGCAGAAGGTACACTAGTTCCAGTAGAACATTCAGATTGGGCTGCTCCCATTGTTCCAGTTTTAAAACCGGACGGTAAAACTGTACGAATTTGTGGCGATTTCAGGTTAACAGTAAATCCTGTTTCTAAGTTGGATCAATATCCAATACCAAAAATTGAAGACCTATTTGCTACACTTGCCAGAGGTGAAAAATTCACTAAATTGGATTTAAGTCAGGCGTATCAACAGCTGACATTAGATGACTCCTCACAAGAATATGTCGTAATTAACACACATAAGGGGTTATTTAAATATACTCGTATGCCTTATGGTATCTCATCAGCACCAGGTATCTTCCAAAGGACCATGGAAGTGCTACTACAAGGGATCCCTGGTGTGACTGTCTATATCGACGACATTCTGGTTACAGGGAAAGATGACCAAGATCACCTTAAGTCCTTAGATGAGGTATTGGCTCGCTTGACTAAAGTCGGATTGCGTGCCAAAAGACACAAGTGTAAGTTTATGAGGAAATCAGTGTCATATTTGGGGTTTGTGATCGATGCGGAAGGGTTGCACCCTGTTGCTGATAAAATTGAAGCAATTAAAGACGCTCCCATTCCAAATAACATCTCTGAATTAAAATCATATTTGGGGTTACTATCATATTACGGGAAGTTTTTACCAAATCGAGCGCAACTACTTGCTCCCCTTTACCAGTTACTTAGCGTCAACAAACCCTGGAGATGGGCAGAAGAACAAATGAAGGCATTTGAAAAATCTAAGGAAATGCTCACTGCTAAAAGCTTACTTGTACATTTTGATCCTAAATTGCCCATATCTCTTGCCTGTGATGCCTCTGCTTACGGAATTGGGGCAGTCTTAGCTCACCGATTGCCCGATGGTAGTGAGAGACCTATCGGATATGCTTCTCGCACCTTGAGCAAAGCGGAAAGAAATTATTCGCAACTTGAAAAAGAAGGCTTATCTTGCATTTTCGGCATTAAACGTTTCTATTCATATCTATTTGGGCATTCATTCGAACTCATTACTGACCACAAACCGTTACTAGGCCTCTTAGGAGAGCAAAAGCCAATATCTCCTCAGGCCTCTGCACGAATTCGAAGATGGTTATTGTATTTGTCTCAGTTTGAATACACTTTGAACTTTCGCAGAACTACCGAACATGCTAACGCAGATGCTTTGAGTAGGTTGCCATTATTAGTGGAACCATCTACGAGTGATATTCCTCCAGAGGTAGTGATGTTGACCGAACATTTGTCAAACTCACCAGTAACTGCTGATCAAATTGCAGCATGGACAACAAATGATACTGAGTTATGTTCAGTTGTACAGTTTTTGAGGCAAGGTTGGCCAAGTACTATTCCTGATGATCAGAAGTTAGAGTTAAAGCCTTTCGTTAAACGACAACATGAGCTTTCACTTTACAATGGATGTATCCTCTGGGGAAATAGAGTTGTGGTTCCTAGAAGGGGGAGAGAGATGGTGCTTGTGGAACTCCACGAAGGACACCTAGGCATGTCAAAAATGAAGGCAATGTCTCGTATGTATACGTATGGTGGCCTAACATCACCCAAGACATAGAGAACATGGTAAAAGATTGTGCAGAATGTCAAAGAAATCAATCAGTTCCACCGGTTGCACCTTTGAGTCCATGGTCATGGCCTACTAGACCTTGGGCAAGGTTACATCTAGACTATGCCGGTCCTGTGCAAGGAAAGATGTATTTGGTTGCGATAGATGCACATTCTAAGTGGATCGAAGCATTCAACACGTCATCTGCTACATCATCTGCGGTGATTGAAGAATTGCGTACACTGTTTGCGAAGTTTGGAATTCCAGAGACTGTGGTTACTGACAATGGTACTTGTTTTACGAGCTCTGAGTTTGAGGAGTTTCTCGGAGATAATGGTGTGAAACATCTGACGTCGGCACCATATCATCCATCTTCAAATGGACTTGCCGAGCGTGCCGTCCAGATTGTAAAAAAGGGATTGAAGAAAATTACAACTGGCACACCACAAACTCGTTTAGCGAAGATTCTCATGACCTATCGTCTTGCTCCCCAAACAACCACAGGAAGTTCACCAGCGGAATTATTGCTTGGTCGTAGACCCCGTTCTCGCCTAGATCTCCTTAAGCCTAATACAGCAGACAGAGTAGAAAGTCAGCAGTGGAAGCAGAAAGCTCAGCATGACGCCAAGGCAAAGGAAAGACGATTTGACATAGGAGATGCCATATTCATTCGAAACTATCGAGATGGAGAACGATGGCTATCAGGACACATAGTTGAGAAGACAGGTCCCGTATCTATGGTAGCAGAACTTAGTAATGGTCAGAAGAGACGTTGTCACGTAGACCAGATCCGGAAAAGAACAGTTGGAATTGCTTCATCGCCAGATTTTGAAATGGAGGATCTTCTTCCAAACATGCCTATGTTAGAAACCACTCCAGAAAGCAACCCAACCGATGTTGGAGACGGATCTTCATCTAGTTTATCACAGAGTACAGAGATCGAATCGTCTGGAAATGGCACAGAATCCGTTACACCTCTAATTCCAGAAACTCAGTTACCACGTCCGGAGAAAACACCTACCAAGACTTATCCAAAGAGAAATCGTCGACCAGTTGAGAGATATTCTCCGTCGAATCAGACTTGAAGAAATTTTGTATGTGTTTTACTCCCTGAGATGTCAGTTGCTAAGAAGGGAGGAAATGTGGTATTTTGTGATCATTTTGTGGTAATGTTTGTAAGTCATTCGTGGTTTTATTTCTGAGCATGCTCATGTGTTTCTATTAAATTACGTCCTTTTTATTATTGTAGACAGTTCACAGTTCTTTTATGAATTAGAAGTATTAATACTTACCTTATTACTCGGGGGTTAGCTATACTAAGTATTGCTGGGTTACTACATGTCCCTTACCCAAGTTGGTTGTGTCATCTTTACCTAGTGGTGTCCCCTTACCCAAGTTGGTTGTGTCATATTTACCTAGTGGTGTCCCCTACCCAAGTTAGTTGTGTCATCTTTACCTAGTGGTGTCCCTTACCCAAGTTGGTTGTGTCATATTTACCTAGTGGTGTCCCCTACCCAAGTTAGTTGTGTCATCTTTACCTAGTGGTGTCCCCTACCCAAGTTAGTTGTGTCATATTTACCTAGTGGTGTCCCTTACCTCTGGTTTGTGACCTTATAATGTTTTAGGTTTCAGCATATAGTGTGAAACTTGTGAATCTAACAGACGCTAACTTTAGAAAACAGTAAACAGTGTTGACAAAATGCATTGTGATCTCTGCCTAGAATACACTCACCTCTGCATCTATCTTCTCTGCCAGGAGCTGCTGACAGAGCTGCTTGAGTTCCATCAACAGAAACTGGTCGGCTGCTGCCATTAGATCTAGTTCAAGATTGAGGTCATCCCTGGGAAATAAACACCTCCCTGTGTACAGGTAGCATAGCAACACTTCCAGCACATTCCCGCTGACAGTGGGGAGGGGCATCTGATGGAGATGAAAATAAAGAGACAGATTGAAACATCATCCATACTTGAAATGCGATCATTTGACAAGAAAAGATTATTTCTTATCACTCACTTCTTTGTTCCTTGATTCTGTCCTAAGGTCAGAGTCCAACATAGTCTTGAATACGGGACTCTCCGCACACAGGACCAGACGGTGGGCGTGGTACTGTTTGTTGTCTTCAGATATGAGGACCATGTCACTCAGACTGGAATTGTTGACGTAGGAAGACAGATCAAACAGAGGATCTGCAGTGAAGAGGAGAAAGTAATTGAATGATTACTAGTAAAAACAAATCTACTGAACACAGATAAGACTCGAGTGTGTTAGTTTGTTGGCTGAGCTTGTGAATCTATCATAAGACTCCTGCCCCCCCTCCCCCCCCCACCCCACAATTCCACCAAGTTCCTCCAATTACCTTTCTCTGATATGTTAGTGGCAGGAGAGACATGAGGGAAACATTTGATGCTGAGCTGTTGTGCTGGAGTGTGCTGACGACCGTTCACAAGAAGTGGGTCAGCCCCTAGTCTAATTAGAACAGCAACTGTGGCCAGATCTTTCTTAGAGACAGCTCGATGCAGTACACTGTACAAAATACAGTAACTGGAGATAAACTGAATCAGACTTAACAAAAAGACTAAATAACAACAACAACAACAACAACAACAACAAACAAGAAAACTGTTATGAGCATTATACAAGAACACTGCTAGCATCTCATGGGAGAATGAAAGCAATACTGCAACAGGAATTATCACTGATGAGAAATGTGACATGATCTTCAGAAAGCTTTATCTCCTTCCACACACCACGATGTTATTACAAAATATGAGACACACCCATCAATGGGTGGGGAACATGGTGCACTGGTGAACCATTGATGGAAAATTAGCTCTTACTGTATTTTACCTGTTTCCTACGTCTCAGCTGTAGAGTCAAACACTCACTCACCTTGAGGACAGGTGGGAGGAGCCAATCATACTCGCTACGGTGACAGGACACTTGGTCTGAATATACTTTCCTGATCAGAGAAATGGTCAATTCTATCAACTGTAGAAAACAACAACAACAACAACAACAACAACAACAATGGTAGTTCACTTTAAATGCTAGTCACCCCATTTTGAAGTGTCTTTACCAAGCAAAAGGGCTAGTGGAAAATGTTTTGCACTTACACAAAATTATGGAATATTTCCAACAAATGTTGGCATTATAACATTTTCAATAACTGCTTGTGTGTATCAATACCCAGGATTATAGTCTGGCCGTGAAATATGGCATGAAGCCAATCCTGGTAAGGGACACATGAACTGGTCCAACTGCTCGAGAGTGTTTCCTTGCCAACCAATACCTTGTCATTGCCTTTGTTCACAACTGCTGATACCAGAGCTTTCTCTATTCTAGCCAACATCTCTGGAGTAAGATCATTCAACAGATCCTCACTGAGTTCTTCTTCCTTCTCCAAACTGACCAACAATCTATCACAAACACTCTCACCAGAACCAACACCCTACAGACAGACAGACAGACCAACCGACAGACAGACAGATAGACAGACGGGCAGACAGAGACAGACGGGAAGACAGAGACAGACAGACAGACAGACATAGACAGATGAGAGACAGACAGACATAGACAGATGAGAGACAGACAGACAGACCAACCGACAGACAGACAGACAGACGGGCAGACAGAGATAGACAGACAGGCAGACAGACAAACAGACAGACATAGACAGATGAGACAGGAAGACAGACAGACAGACCAACCGACAGACAGATAGACAGACAGACAGACAGACAGACGGGCAGACAGAGATAGACAGACAGGCAGACAGACAAACAGACAGACAGACAGACCAACCGACAGACAGATAGACAGACAGACAGACAGACAGACGGGCAGACAGAGATAGACAGACAGGCAGACAGACAAACAGACAGACATAGACAGATGAGACAGGAAGACAGACAGACAGACAGGCAGACAGATGAGAGACAGACAGACAGATGACAGACAGACAGATGACAGACAGAGTACAGGCAGACAGACAGACCGACAGATACAGTACAGGGAGACAGGTAGACAGACAGACAAACAGAGAGAGAGAGAGACAGACAGACATCAATATATTTACACACATGCTTAAACACACACACTTACTTGTTTAGCTAAGGTGCTACCAGATCTCACTAATTGTACAGTCTCCTCTTCGTCCCATTCTCCTCTAATAACATGACAGCATAAACACAAATACAGTGTACACTTTCATCATCATCAATAAGGTGGGTGTGGCCACTTACTCTCTGCTGGCTACCTTCAGCTGACCGTCTCCATAAGATTCCTGGAGTTGGTTCTTCATGAGCACGGCATGTGAATATTCCGGGTGTTTAGGAATGTTGAGATGAGTACAGAGACCATCAGACAACAATGCACATGTCCTGTAAAACACACAATCACATGACAGTCACACAAATGTCATGTGACATCCACATTCATGTACGTGACAGTCACAGTCTCCTGTTCAGGGAACTGAACAGCAGAAATGGCCTTTCACACCACAAAGACTTTTTTTTTTTAATTAAAGATAATAGTATTATTGGATAAAATAAAATATACTTAGAGGATTAAAAGATAGATGGAGTATTAACTTCAGATGAAAGATAAATTGAGGATTAGTTCAAGATAAAACGTAGACAGAGGACTAAAGGGTCGCAGCCAGAAGTTCCCATTGGAGGTTTGGATTTCAAAGACACATAAAAAACTACATCTACTTTCGTTTTATTCATTTATTCTTTTATAATATCAAAAACAAAAACAAAAAATGACTGCACAAAACTAATAATGAGTTGAGGATAAAGGAAGATGGAGGATTATAGCACAAGATAAAAACTTTATCTCTGAACATTAAACTTTGTGTGGACTCACCGTAGTAACCTGACAGCATTCTGGACGCGGAACTTCTTGTCGACCTTGGACACAGAGGGATGGAATATGGAGTCGTGTGTGTTGGGGACGATGTCCTGAGAACTACGGTGCAAAGGTCGCTCCAAGTCGTGCTCAAACACAGGATAGGATTGGTCCTGCAGGGATTGGAAGTGAAGTGGGTGTGGTTGGATGGGTGTGGCAGTTAATGTGGTTGAGTGGGTGGAGTAGTTGGGTGTGGCTGTACAAGAGTAGTGAATGAGTCCTCTCTGTGGCAGTTATAACTAATCACAACTATTCTCACACACTAGTACATTTTATCTGACAAGAAGCCTTCTCATAAGGTTTGTGTGTGTGTGTGTGTGTGAGAGAGAGTGTGTGTGTGAGAGAGAGTGTGTGTGTGTGTGTGTGTGTGTGTGTGTGTGTGTGTGTGTATGTGTGTGTGTGTGTGTGTGTGAAATTGTCAGTGAATGGCTGTTGGTTGTTGATGTGGTAAAGAATGTGTTGTTGCCACACAGAACAGAACTCTAGCTTGAAGCCAGTGACCTCCAGCTGTGAGCCACTTGTAAGCTACTACTGAACAAAAATTCCAGACATTTGCTAGACTTTGCTAGCTGGAACCCAACATGTACACAACACTGTTGGTGTGTGCACATGTGTGCGTGTGTATA
>WLWD01004424.1_pt1 | contig 21774 bp, 17 predicted proteins | sample 6712731 | NCBI WGS metagenome assembly WLWD01 (sample SAMN12718690, study PRJNA576275) | sponge metagenome | isolation source: marine sponge | host: Mycale hentscheli | place: New Zealand: South Island, Marlborough, Capsize Point | collected 2014-11-01
CTCGTTTGATCTATTCTTCAAGTCACTTCCTTTTGTCTTTTGAGTCTACAGCCATAGATGAAGAAGAGAGGTTACAAACGAGGACTCATTACGAGAGCCCAGAAGAGACTAGCCACACTCTCAGCCAAGGCCATGCGAAATGTTCACTGCTCTGATATCTCCAAGATGCTCACTTCTCTCAACACTGAGATTACACATCACGACGCCATTCAGTATCAAATCCTCGAACTGGTTGTGGATGACCCAACCACCCACGAGGCAGAACAAGTCGAGCAGGAGTCCAGAGACGAGTTTCACATAGAACTCGTTTCCCAAGTAGAGCACTTGCTTGGGAGACACGATGTCTGGGTCTCTGCCCTAGTTCTGCAAGCAGAGAAGGATTCCCTCGCTTCCCTGACTGACCCATCCAAACCGCTGTTCCGGACTGGTGTTCAGGCCTATGGGAAGAACCTAGACAGCCTCAACTGACAGGCTGCCAACTTCCTAGATGACGGGGAGGTCAGTCACTTGGTCAAGTCATTGAGAGATGCACTGACCAACTTCAGACAAGAGATTGAAAAGGTTATCCCATTAGCAAGCTCTGTTTCTGATACCGGTCATGACCATCCACCCTCTGGCACCCCTGCTGCCAGAGCTGCCCCAATCACCATGGACCTATCGAAGTTTTTTGGTGATCCATTGGACTGGGATAACTTTAATGCCATGTTCAGTGCAGCCATATGTACACGTGCGGTTGGTTTCAGTGATCTGGACAAGAGATGCCTCCTGCTCCAATCACTCTCCTCCCAAGATGCCCAAGACATCATCCATTCAGCCCCCGAGGTGCTAAGCTGGAGGATCTCATGGATAGACTCTCCATCTGCTTTGGACGACCCCAAATTGTTGTTCCACTACTCATCGAGAAGATGGAGAAGCCTCAGACCTTCACTTCAGACTATGAGGGTCTCTCCCGCCTTCTCCAACAAGTTCTGGATGGTTACGACGCCGTACTACCTCACACCAAGGACTCCCTGGCCACCTACCTGGTCTATCGTACACCTATGTCCTTCTCTCCCAAGCTCAAGGAGGACTGGGAGAACAACATAGCCAAGTCTGGTTCTTCTCCCACCCTGGAGGCATTACGCAAGTATGCAACTGATCGATTACTTCAAATGACTCCGTCCGTCTCGTCTGTTTTGAATACGTCCACGTCCACACATGCTTCTTCCAAGCCTGCCAAGTACAAGCCATCCAAGTGCCTAGTATGCGAGGAAAAGTACAAGCCATCCAAGTGCCTAGTATGCGAAGAAAAGCATGCTCTCCTACATTGCCCTACCTTCATTAGCTACGATGTTGACAGGCGCAACAATTTAGTCAGAGACAGGAAGCTGTGTATAAACTGTTTCTCTGACAACCATGGTGTGAAGAACTGCCTCTCCAGATACACTTGTAGGTCATGCGGTGCTAAACATCACACACTCTTGCATAGAGAGAAGCAAGAGGAGGCACACACTTCAAGCTACAACCTGGTCCACGAAGTCACTCCACAGTCCAAAGTTCCAATCGAACGTGGATTGGGATTCCTTCCAACCATCAAGGTCAAGCTCTTCGCCAACGGTCGAACAGCTCAGGCTAGAGCAGTGCTGGACTCTGGTTCTGCTGTCACTGTCATGACGGAATCACTCGCCTCAAGTCTCAAGCTGTCCAGAATTCCCTCACCACTCGCGTCTCTGGTACTGAGAGGAGCAGATGTTATGTAGTCACGGAACTCTTCTCCGATGACAAGAAGTTTCAGACCAGACCCATAGCCTTCTCTGTGGTCTCGAAACTGAAGCCCATACAACCTCCTAAGGATGCCAAGTCCATTTTGTCCTCACCTCTCCTACAGTCACTCTCACTGTCGGACCCACGGCTTGGAGGTACCGTGGACATACTCATCGGAATACCAGACTTCAACATTTGTGTCTCCAAGGAGTCACACTTGCTCAGATTGTTCAACACTCCATTCGGCTGGAGCATGTCTGGATCCATTCCTGCTGATGACATGGCCCTCTCCTTGTCTATCTCCATAACCCCTGACAATCTCCAATCCGACCTGTCCAAGCTCTGTGAGCTGGACCAAGTCCCAGAAGCCCCGTCCAACACACCTGATGATGATACCACCATTGAAGAATTTGTCAACTCACACTCCCGGGTTGATGGTCGTTTCATGGTGAAGTTGCCCCGTTTGCCTGACCCTCCTACTCTTGACAATTCCAGAGGTCAAGCTCTGCGCAGACTCCTTGTAAACGAAAAGACCCTCACTAAGAAGGGCAGACTGGAGGATTTCCAAAAGGTGTTGCACGAATACCTCACACTGGGACATGCTAAGGTGGTTCCAAGGAATCAACTCAAGATTACTACCTACCAGTACACGCTGTATTCAAAGATACTTTGTCTACCACCAAGCTGCGTGCGGTGTTTGACGCCTCGGCCCGCACCACTTCTGGCAAGTCACTGAATGACACTCTCCTACCCGGCCCTAACCTCTACCCGGCATTACAAGACATCCTACTCAGATTCAGAAGGCATAAGATCGGGCTATCGGCTGACATTTCCAAGATGTTTTGGGAAGTTCTCCTTCACCCTGGTGATCGAGACCTCCACCGTTTCATTTTGAGAGACAAGGCAGGGAGTCTGGTTGATTGCCGGATGAACCATCTGACATTTGGTGTGACCTCATCACCATTTGCTGCCACTCAGGTTCTCCACATCCTGGCCAAGTCAAGCATCTCCACCCATCCACTGGCAGCCAAAGCCATCCTCACCGACTTTTATGTGGATGACTTCCTGGCGGGAGCTGAAACGGTTCAGGATGCCCACGTTCTAAGGACTCAACTCTGTGAGCTGCTCTCTTCTGCTGGCATGATTCTCAGGAAGTGGAGATCTAACTCACCGGAACTTCGTAGTCTTATTCCTTCTGAGCTTTTGGAATCCAGTCCACTAGCCGTCCAGTCCCAGGGCCATGCACCCAAGGCCTTAGGGATTCACTGGGATGTAGCAACTGACAAGTTTCACATCTCTACTCCTACACCAGCCACACCTCCAGAAGTTGTCACCAAACGACTGATTGCTTCTGGTACAGCCAGTGTCTTTGATGTGCTTGGCCTCTTCGCCCCTGCAATCATTCCAGCTAGGGTGATCCTCCAAGAGCTATGGCGATTCAACCTGTCTTGGGACGAACCCGTACCTGACTCTTATGCTCAACGTTGGATTTTGTGGTTGGAACACCTACCAGCCATTGTGGAGTTTGCTATTCCGAGACGCCTTTCCTACTCTGACCATCCTGTCCTGTTCCAAGCATTACACGGATTTGCTGATGCTTCATCATACGCCTATGGTGCTGCCGTCTATATCCGGAGAGTACATGCTGACAACTCTACCACAGTTTCGTTGGTGACTGCTAAGGCAAGGGTTCTTCCTCTCAAACCCGTCACCATTCCAAAGGCAGAACTTCTGGCTGCCCTCCTACTCACCAATCTTCTCGACAAAGTTGCCAACATGCTGTACATCCCTGTGTCAAGCATACATGCATGGTCCGATAGCGAGATCGTCTTGCATTGGCTCGCCAAGGATCACACACAACTAGAGAAGTTTGTCTCCAACCGTGTTCGTCTTATTGTTGACACTCTACCTCCACGTCATTGGAAACACGTCAAGTCTGGTGACAATCCTGCAGACCTGGCTAGCCGTGGTTTGCATGCTCGTCAACTGATCGAGTCTACACTCTGGTGGCACTGACCTCCATGGCTGGCTCTCCCTCCTGACCAATGGCCATTCCATGCCATTCGCACACGGCCACCAGACAAGCCTTCAATCCCATGCCTGGTCATCTCTCCTGCTGATCACATTACTGATTCATCCATCCATTCCGATTCCACATCTTTCTGCCAAGTCCTGTGAAAACGTCACTCTTCTTTCCACCAATTAACCAGAATTGTGACGTGGATTTTCCGCTTTTTCCACAACTGCCACCGTCCTGCCCACAAGAGAACAACAACACCAGTCTTGTCATCCCAAGAAGCTTCCATGGTCAAGACCAGGCTATTCAAGTTGTCACAGCTAGAGACTTACCCTCAGCTGTTTGACTACATCAGGAAGGATAAAGCACCACCGAAGACACATCCACTCCACGGATTACTACTATCCATCTCCAAAGAAGGACATGTGCTGGTCAACACCAGAGTGCGAGATGTCAACAATTCATCAGCGCCTACCAAGCTGATATTACTTTCCACCAAGTCCAGGTTGACCAAGTTGCTGCTAACAACACTTCATCCTACACCATAGGTTCCAAGTTTGAGAAATGGAAATCAGTGACAAACCACACCCATTAATTAAATCAACTCAATTGACCACATCCTTCATGTAATTAATGTTATGAATATAATTAATGACAATGACTATTGTTATATTGATTCATTTTGGAGAATGATTGTAGCTTTTTTGCATTTTGTAATCAATTCATCTGATAATTATAGTGTCAAAGCAGCAATCACTATTGTTCATCATAACTCTCAGCAAGCTAATAATAGTAGAGTGGCTAAGACTGGCCCTCTGTCAGTATGGACTTTCCTCAGCACTGAGAAGCCCCTTTCTGCCTCTGCATTTGAGCAAGGAATATTCAAAAGTCCAGACATCAACTATAAGTTCTATCCACTTATTATCAAAAATGAGTTAGCCTTGTCTTTCCTTTTTTTTTTTGCTTTCTTAGGAGCAGGTGGTTGGGAAACACTCTGCCATTGCCAGTACTACCAAGAAAGAAGTATTCAAGATCAGAAATCAAAATTTGATATGTATAAGTGTTGTGTGGAATTGCATCATGAGGGCCTACATGGATACGCTGCATGGTTTTGCTGATAGAGAGTATGGTTTTGCTGATAGAGAGTATGGTTTTGCTGATAGAGTATGGTTTTCTATTAAAGCTAGGTATTAAGTAAACTGTGGTTTCTGATAGGGGGATTTCCGTGGCAGACAATAGGCAATCAGAACTTCCGTGCGTGGCAGATTGATAGAGTAAAATTCCGTGACTGCCACGGAGCTTTCGTGGCACTTGGAACCTATGCTACACATAGTCATGCTGGAACACTAGCCATGATGTCGATCATTGGTTCGACCTATTACATACCAGGGTTAAGAAACCAGCTGAAGAAGATCAGCAGAGCCTGCTCCGTATGCCAACGGGCTTACGCCCGTCCACTACATCAACAACTCCCATCTCAACGAACTACTCCTGCTCCTCCCTTCTATAACACGGGGATCGACTACACTGGGCCCTTTATCATCAAGCAGGGTCACACCCGCAAGCCCGTCTTGCTCAAGACATATGCTTGCCTGTTCGTGTGTTTGGCCACCCGGGCCATACACATAGAATTATCTGCCTCCTTGTCGACGGATGACTTCCTAGCAACACTCAGGCGTTTCATGGCACTTCGAGGATGTCCGGCCAAACATCTATACGGATAATGGCACTAACTTCGTTGGTGCCCGTGCTGAGATTAACGAGATCATCCAGATGACTCAATCCAAGGACACGCTGAATGGACTTTCGCACCTGACCTCCCAGAATGATCTAAAGTGGCACCACATCCCTCCAAGGACGCCACACTTCGGAGGACTCTGGGAGGCAGGGGTGAAGTCCATGAAGCTGCTGCTGAGAAAGACTCTCACACCTCATCCCTTATGTTATGAGGAGTTGTATATGGCTCTGGTGGAAGTCGAGGCAATTCTTAACTCACGCCCACTATCCCCACTACATGCAGATGACCTCAAAGAAGTGGCATTCCTCACACCCGGCCACTTCCTCATTGGACGAGCGCTCAAGTCTCCGCCTACTGCCCTACCTCCATCCAGCAAGATAACCAGCCTACGTCCCCCATACGCCATTTTTGCAAACTTCTACACGACCGCTCCAACTTGTGCCTCCTCTCAATCTGATCGCCCCATTGGAACAGGTGACTGGATTGCATGCAGCATTTAATATTATTATTACAAAAATATGACATGAAAGGAAAAAATTAATAGTTGTTAATCTAGACTTGCCTGTAGGGCTCAATAAATTATTCTTCCCTATAATGCTATTCCCTATTTCTCATACACTCAACCCATAATGCTTTGAATTCTGCCTATAATGCTCGAAAATTCTCAGCTTTTTAAGTAAAAGTGCAAAACAATGTTATCACTCGTGTCTATCATTGTATTCGAGCATAGCTAATTGAAGTTTCGGTACAATCTTCCGTTAAACTCACTCTGCAACTGCAGAGGAAGGCTGTACTAGCAGTATCAGTAGGCAAGAGCAGAAATATACAATGATACTCCCCTCACTTTATTTGTCCAAATGCTGCAGCTTCTGGTGCTACTACCATTAGCTTCAAGGTCAGCCTCAATTTCCTCTACAAAGCTATCAGCATCACTTTCACACTCAGCTGTTGCAGTTGCGGTTGTGAGTTTTATCAAGCTGTTGATAATAATTGTCAACTATTGATGAAACTTGCACCCACTGGCCTACTCATCCACACCTACATTGACAACAAACCTGCACTATTCATACAAACAGCTCTGATAGCATGCACAGGTCTTAAATGTGTCATGGCTGTTATATTTACCTCCTACTGTGCACAATTTTTTATCTGAAAATTTTTTTATCTATCCTTTATGTGTAATTTTTAAAGCTACCTAAAATGCTAGAAAATGTTCCAGCACACCTAAAATGCTCATAATGCTTCCGTGTTCCTAAAAATGCTAGAATAATTTATTGACCCCAAATTACCTGGAGCTGAGCACCGTACTGAAGCATCTTCGGAGTGGAGACAGTTATGCCTTGACGAGTGACGACATCTCAGTAAGGTAGTCTCTGAACCAGAGCACTGCACATCATCTAAGTGGATTGGACCAGAGCCTTGCCCAAATCGAGCTTGAGAATAAGCAACACTTCCTGCACAAATAGAGTTTAATTGATTATAAAAGTTGACCGATTTGAAACAAATTCTGAATTCACAAATTGATTGTAGCTAGGTTTTAATTATTTATTTATTTTTATTAGCTATTGTTATAAAAATTTTTCGCAGCGAATTGCAAAAAAGCATCTCTGCACTGTTCTCTTTAACTGTAAAGGTTAAGTATAGCTAATACGTGTATATCGCTAGCACTAACCATTGGTCGAATATCCCAGCTGTCTGCACACCACCCTGGCATCCGTGTTATCCCACGAATCGTCGCACACCGTTCCCCATTGACCGCCTATACATATCTCGACCCTGCCTTCGTACTGCGTTGTTGACCCTCCAACAAGTTGGAGAGATCCCGTTCCCGTGCAAGAACTAGAGTAGATGTCAAATTATTAAAAATACTGCATCCAAAGTTGCCACACACGCAAGCTAACCTTTGACATGTCCCTAGCTCTAACGTTACAGCTACAAAAAGAACTAATAATAGTACACAGTTACAGCGTACCATCTCGGCTCCCAGTCCTAACCGAAACTGCGACTCGTGCAGTTTCTTCACTGGCTACACCAGTATCAATTCTTTATAGCTATATGATTGCGCATGCGATTTAGTTGCACTTGGAAATGCTAAATACTAGTGATGCGCTCTAATAGCACAAAATAACGAAGCGAGCGATGCATGTTCCCTGTAATTGCAGCTATTCCATGCATGCTTGGTGTGGCTGTCTAAGTGAGAAAACAATAGTGGTAGCTTTTTTCTATGATGAAGGCTCCTGGTACCGTAATCCTCAGGAATAGTCTAATAAATAAATTAGGAACATTTAATGGCTTTTCAAAAAGAAAAATTCTTTACTTTGCTACCTGTTTCTGTTTCGTTTTAGCTCTCCTCCTCCTTGCCCTGTCTTTTTCATTTCTTATCTCTCTCCTTACTAATTTTTCTTCTGGAGTTTCTAACGCCCTCAAAGCTCTTGACAGAGCGTTTCTAACGTTTTGTCTCTCTTCCCCAGAATTTGTTTCACTGGGCATCGCTACTTCGTACGGCGGGTAACAAAACAAAATGTTGCGAAGGTTACCCGGCCTGCGCAAGCGCGTAGGAGAAAATGTGAACACGTACGCCCACGCAAGAACAAAAACAATTCCTAGACCGAACAATATATTATAACTAGTGGTGCGCTCGAAGCGCAAAATAGCGAAGCGAGCGATGCATGTTCCCTGTAATTGCAGCTATAGATACAGTTATTTATTTTGATTTTGTTAATGTTATGTCTGTCTGTTGTTTCATATAGATTCATTGGTGCTTCTATTCTATACCACTGTATGATGAAGGCTATATAATTTAGGCTATGTAGCTATGATAAAGTTTAAATGTTATACTTTTTGTGGTAAAACAAGAGTAATGAATTATTTTATTATTTATTTTATTAATGTAACAGCTACATAGTATTGCTTTATATAATAAAGTTTAAATGTTATATTATTTGTGATAATATAAGAATAATGAATTATTTTACCATCAAAGTTATTGGCTGGTGTTTTAGACAGAATATACCGCTATTTAATTAAAAATGTCATACATCATTACAGCTATAGCTGATGTAAACTTTGTGGTTTAATAAAAATAAAAAATAAAAGAGTTTGTTTGGGTACTATAACATATTCAGAGGGAGAGCAGAGTATGTTAAATGGATGTAGATCTTAGACTACATAGTTTAATAATAGAGTTAGGTTAATTTTTTTAAATTTAACCTGCAAGTGGAGGAATGTTTCCAGGATGCATGTTATTTTGAGCTGAATAGAGCTTAGGGATATGTTTATCCCGGCTACATCGACAACATTCCAATGACTTAAATTTCATTTTGGTGCCTGGAAACTTCTCCATACACGTTATGCAGACTGGGATAGTAATTGATGAGATTTTAGCATGAAAATTACGCATTGCTGTGTGAACTTGAGGATCATCAAATGCTGGAATAATATGGTGCAATGGAACCTGGGGATGTTGTCTTGACCTGTTCCCCCTAACTTGAGACAATCTAGTCTCCCGTTGAAGTGGTGTTTCATCAGCCAATCTCTGCTGTTGGTTAGTTGACAACTGCTCTAATCTAGAGGAATTTTGTAATGAAGATTCATTTGCTGTTCTCAACAGTTGGTTAGTGGACAAACAGTGGAGCCTGTGATCTCTTTCACTATCACTTTCAAACAAATGTGTGACTTTCTGTTTTTGTGACATTAGTTGTAGACGTTGCTCTCTGCATAATGGTTTCCTAAACGAAAATATGTCTCGTATTAACTTATTGAAGTATATATTTTATTTTATATTTACCTCTTGCATTCGTTGCTGATAATTAAGCTGAAAGGCTTTGCGGTATCGAAATTGTTTGAGTTATATTTTCTGCAACTTTTTTTGCTGCTTTGGGTGTATATGAGAATGGATGTCCTCTGATAGATGTCTTTTCCTTCCTCTTGCAGTACAAAAAGTAGTGGGGATATTAGCTTCTTGTTCAGATGGTGTGGCTGCATTTTCAGTGTCTTCAAGAGTAGTTGAGTCTACAGCTGTATAAAGTTGATTGGTACAGTAATCCTCAGGAATAGTCTAATAAATAAATTAGGAACATTTAATGGCTTTTCAAAAAGAAAGATTCTTTACTTTGCTACCTGTTTCTGTTTCGTTTTAGCTCTCCTCCTCCTTGCCCTGTCCTTTTCATTTCTTATCTCTCTCCTTACTATTTTTTCTTCTGGAGTTCCTAACGCCCTCAAAGCTCTTGACCGAGCGTTTCTAACGTTTTGTCTACTGGGCATCGCTACTTCGTACGGCGGGTAAACAAAACAAATTGTTGCTAAGAAGGTTACCCGGCCCGCGCAAGCGCGTAGGATAAAGGGAACGTTTTGTCTACTGGGCATCGCTACTTCGTACAGCGGGTAAACAAAACAAGATGTTGCTAAGACGGTTACCCGGCCCGCGCAAGCGCGTAGGAGAAAGGGTACACACGTACGCCCACGCAAGAACAAAAACAATTTCTAGACCTAAATATATATATATATCGCGAACTCATTAGAGAGTCAGCTCAGCTCGCTTCGCTCGCTTCGCTGAATAATATTATATATTTATTAGGTACTGAACAGAGCCTGATAACTGTTGCCACATAGAAAATGCATTAAAGTAAACAGGATGTGGCTTAGGGCAATATTTTTCCATATCACCTGTGTTCATAGTTATTACGTTGGGTTATTACGTCCCCCTAGGTAAATTTCTTGTTACCAAGGTATTCGCCCATGAGCAGGACCTAATAAATTTATTATCCATTGGATACCCGAGAATATCACTCGTCTGATTGGCGGTATTTACGCTCGTGCCTGCGGCACTCGCGTAAATACTAAGCCAACAGACTCGTGATATTCTCCTGTATCAAATGAATAATATATATATCGCGGACTCATTAGAGAGTCAGCTCCGCTCGTTTCGCTGAATTATTGGCGGGCGAGCGTAGCGAGCGAGACACTTACAGGGGTAACACAATTGAAAATCGGGGATGTTTGTTTATATGTTTGCGCATGTCATTTTGTACTTTGACCCTCCGTATTTTTGTGTTCGCTCGGCGTTAGACCCCGTCCTAATCTTCACTAAACAGAATCCTCTGGTTTAGCGACCATTACCCGTATCGCCTTAGAAATTGAATTGTTTACCGCTTTGAATTGTTTTGCGGGTGCAGTTAAAACGCAAAAACTTATGGGAGCTCCATTTCTATTCGAGTTAGTGGCGGTGGTAAGTTAATACGCTATTTGTCACAGTTATAAGCCCTACTCAACAGCATTTACTTGAAAATTCATTGTCCACTAGACGAACCACGAAGGTAAGTCTTGCGTAGGTATGTTCAGTTGTGTGAACGTATTGTGCGTTACAACTACTATTAAGAATATCACAAAGAAAACTTTAAATAACGTGACTTGATTTTGTTGCTTCTTTTTCAATTCAAACAGTTTCGGGGAGCGGTTACTATGGCATTGAAACCACTTTACCGCATATACTTAATTTAAAAACTCGACTTCATTTTTAGTAGCTTGAGTGTTAGTTGTTAAAATCAATCATTTAACAATAGTGTAGTTTAAGGCTCGCTCGCCATTCGTGCTCAAGCACACCACTAGTATAACGTCTTATCATAACAAGTTGTTACCGAATTCTTTAAGCTTTGAGAGTTCTGGTCTAATAATGCAAAAGAAAAGGCTTGCTATATACTTGCATTAACTTCATAGAAAATGGCCACATCAATTTGAGTTTTGTCATCTTCTTAGCTAGGTAATAAATCCAAATGTTGTTGTTGTTTATTTAATTTATAAGTTGAATTGCCATGTAGTGTGAAGAGTGTACTGAGGTCGCTCTAGCTCTTTTTGTGTTGTTTGTTTACTGTCTTCTAGATACGATAGAATTGCTCTTCTCTTGATTTGGTAAAGGGTTTGCTCCAACAAAGAGTTGCGGTTTAAACTAATGCAGCAACTTAGTAGGTATACTTTTGCATATTGCATCTTCTATGCTCGTGTATTTATTATTGCAAACAATAATATCACAATTCAGTGAGCGCACTTGGTCTATACTAGCTATTACTGTCTCTACCTGACTATTCCGATCACTATTAGCTTGGTTTAGTCTCGTGAAGCCAGAACTTTAGCGATAGGAGAAGAGTTTGGTTAGCAAGACTACATTATTAGTTTTATAAAATGGGTTGGTAACAATGAGCTGCGTATTAGGTGAGTGTAAGCAATTCTCTGGCAAATTACAATGAAAGCTTCACGTTGTCTTTAAATTCAAAGAAATGCAACCCTTTAATGCAGCTAAAATTGTTATTTTCAAGCTCTTAACATTATAATTGCTTCTTGTTATAAGTTTACCAATGGTATATGGATATATGCAGTTAAATATTCAATTTTCATATTATTGTCGTAACTGGTCAACAAAAGAGTTCAAATTCATTTCAAGGCAGGTGTCAATGGCCCATTGAACTCTCCTTCTCAATCGTGTGAAAAGTCTCTGGCGAACAACATTTCGAAGTCTTGTTATCAAGTGACGATTCTTTCCTTGCATTTGCCTTGATCTTGCATCAGTAGAATCGTCACTATGTAGAGCTGGCATAGGTGTATTGCTAGCTGAGTTAATGGGATGATTGACATTCTCCACAGAATCTAATGGAGCCAGCAATTCTGAAGGTGTATTTTGTGCAGAGTTAAGATTACAATAATCCTGTTCTGGTGAGCTTGATACAGTAAATGAACAAGATTGTGAATCAGGAAGGCTTGTGCTGCCAGCTTGGTCAGGAAGATGACTGTCCTGATCTAATGACAATGGTGACACCGATTCCGCATGCTGAGTCGTGTGGGTAGCAGCAGATTGAGAAGAACTAGAGTTTTCCTCCATAATAACTGAAGCTGATGAAACTGAATCAGCAAGTAAGAGGGCAGTGCTGTCTAAGTTGGGAGGAGGTTTAGCCTGCACCATTGAAGTTAAGGACATTGATTCTGTTAACAGAGATACTCTGCAATCTTGGTCCAGAGGAAGGCTATCACTTCTCTGTAGACTCGATGAAACTGAGTCTACTTGCAGAGTGGCGTTCTGGTGTAATGAATTTGATGAAAATGAGTCATCAGAAGGTGAAGGCTCGTTTCTAATTAGCTTTTCCTGCCCCATGGAAGTTGGTGACGGTGTTATTTCAGTTGAGGACGTGTTGGAGACTTGATTGGGTGGATTGTTTTCCTGCTCCTTAGAACTTGACAACACAATAAGAAAATTTGTAATGAGGCTACCTGAACCTCAGAACCTGAAGAAACCAAGGCAGGTTGCTTCAGTTTCTGCTGCATCACCTGCATTCATTGTGTCCTGCAAATCATTCGATGGGAAACGTGAGCAATGGAACTCAACTTCATATCTGCAAGACTCAGGAGGATCTATTCCATGAAAGATGGAGGCAAGGGAATTCTGTATGCTGTATTTGCCTCCACATGGTCCTTCCCATGACGGTCGAACAGATGGAGAACTCGTCATCCACATGTGGGTCAAAACATCGGCAATTAGCGGACGAGCAGTGATGTCCACGGACAGAAGAGATCTCACCAACTGCTCGTATGCTGAAAAACAGTAAAAATATCAATGATGTCTGTCTCAATAGAACATTACAAGTGGTTCTTACCTTCTGATTGCTGGTGACCTTCCATAGGCAAGTGATGGTAGTTGGAAAGACCACTGATGACTTGGTTTTCATTTCCAAATGGCAAACAACTCATGACTATGAAGTACAGTACCACACCCCTGTTGGTGAAGTCAAAATAATTAATATATAATAATGAAAGCATTAGAAATTGAAACTTACATACTCCATGAATCTGCCAACAGTGGATTATAGTGTGGATGTCTCGAACAGACAATTTCGGGGGCTCCGTAGCCAAATGAACCACATGGAGTTGAGCACAAGTTGTTTCGAGACTCCAGAGCGAATCCAAAATCTAATGTATGAATAATTTATACTTTAAAACAATATGGTGTTTTATATCAGCTACAAACCAAACTCACCGCCAATTTTGACATCCATTTCTTTATTGAAGAACACGTTCTCCAATTTGATATTCCTATGTGCAATTCCTAGGGAATGGATATAGGATATTGCCTGGCACATTTGTTGAAAAATATGCCTCGCCTCTTCTTCTGGAATTCTTCCTCTTGAATTGAGGTAATCCAGAGGTCCCCGTTCTCAGCAAGTTCGAATGAGATGAAGCAATGAAGGTCGGTTTGGACAATTTGGAAGATGCTGATGATGTTTGGGTGGGAGACCTTCTGGAGAATGCAGATTTCTCGAGGCAAAAATTTGTCCACATCTTCTTGATCCACCTTGCTTTTGTCAATTATCTTGATGGCAATCTACAAAGTAATAATCTTTAGATATTGTCATAATATAATTGATATTTAGTTATGTTGGTTTTAACACTATCAGGTGAAGCAAGTGATTTGTATATTTAGCTATATTTCTTACCATTTGACGTTGGAAAGGCGACCAAGCTGCTTTGACCTAGGCGAATTTTCCGCTACCCAGTGTTTGGGTAGACTATATTTTAGGTGCTACACGCGACACGTCACGTTTTCATCCCGATATTTCTCTCAATTAAAAAACAATTGTTTGTCATATAACAAAAACAACTTAAATACACATATAACATGACATAATATTTTGTTTGTCATATAACAAAAACAATTTAAATACACATATAACATGACATAATATGCAATATAAATGAATAATCATAAAACATGACAAAAGATAGTTATAATGGATATTGTTAATATGTTCATATATTTTGGTGAATGGGTCTGAATCTTTAAATGTCTTTCTCCATAAATACTCAGATAAATACGTTTGAAATAACCCATCCCTTGTGTTTAAAACACATTCTTTTCGCATCATTTTTTTCACACTAGCCCAAGTACTCTCTATGTTTTGGGTGTGAGCTCCATTTTAATAGTGAATTATCCTTTAACCATCTAATAGTTGATTCCTCACTGCCTGTTATTTTACTAAAAATTTCCTTTGCCGTAAACATTTCTGTAACCATGAAGAATAAATTCAACGCATACCCAGTGTTTTTCCTAAAATATATCCGAGTACCTCAGGGCAAGGTACAGTCTGGGAGGAGCAATTCAGGTACAGTTCAGACGGGCGCGATGACGTAGCCAATCTGTATTGTTCCGCCTCCATTCCTATAGGGTAGCAGTCAAACTTAGAAGGCAATGAGACTTGTAGAATGTACAGATTTGAGAAAGTTAATTCAACGATCTAAACAGTAAGTAAACCAAAATTGATCAAAAATTATGACAGTGTTTCGTGGTGTGTTGAGACTCTATATACTAGGAAACTAGCGTCGCCAAACGGTCCAACGCGCTGCGCAACACAAAGTCTGGTCTAGCGAGACCCTTTACCTACTGCTTTGCGGGGAAAGGTAAACGCAATTTCTCTTGCATTGAATTGCATTTTTCCTGAACAACTCTTTCCCCACGAAGCAGTACTGTAGGTAAAACAATTTTGTCTTGGTACAGTAGAGTTACTCCTCCATAATTGCTGACTAGTCCCCAGCGGCTTGGTAAAGTACCTGGCTGCGCGAGACCGTCTCAAAAGCTTGTATGCTTGAAGCTAGAAACCTGCTGTCGGAACAACTTTAAATACATGTATGTAATGTTAACAGTAATTGGCACTAGCTATGTGGAGAAAAACGTGGGTCAGAATATTTTTTGAAGACATACAGTGCTCAAGTGGGTGTGGCTTAACTGGGTATGAAGAAAAAAATCTTGATATAATTTCTAGCTAGATCCGCCCCTGAGTATTCTAATGGCTATAATTAAATTATGAAGAGAAGGAGAAAATTTCGCCAAACTGAGAGCATTTGAATACCTATTAGCGAACGGTGACCAATTAACTATAAGAAATATTAGTAATAAACCTCATATTTACTCCATCCTGCATGGAATCAGTCATGTTTATTTAGTTTTTATTCATTCATGATTTATGTAGTACATTTTAAATCTTTACTAATTTATTATTATTATTATTTTGTTGATTCAGTCATTCTCGGCTGAAATAACTATAATAATAGCAAATTTTCTCGTTCTAACAGCTAAACCCCTGAAGAGGACTTCAGCAAGAAGTCAAGACATCGGGTTAAATTTTAACTAACATAATATTGGTTATTATAAGAGAAAATTTGCTATTATTATTTTGTTATATAACATTATTGTTTTTTCCAACTCTTTCATATTCAATCCAGCTTTAAGGTATAATTACTTGTAATAGATATGGAGTTATAGGTACAAAATCTCTCTGTTCATTTTTTGTAATTTTAACCAAACAATTCTACAAATCTGTCCCAAGACATCAGAAAAACTCCAAAGGATAATTGTGTATTATGTATTTTAGTTAAACGGTTTATACTTATAATAAAATAGCAAAAAAAGTGAATAAATGATTACACTTATTAATTATTTAATAAACAACAAAAATAACAATAACTGTGCAAATGTTTGAGAGAGCATTAAAAACAGATAGCTAACAGATAATTGTTATGTTGATGTTTGACTTCCCATGGCAATGTACTGATCTTCTTCGTTGCAGTCATTTGGAATTCCATTAGCTGGAGCAGGAGCTACTCGGACAGTACCATTCCCAGAGCCACCCACAGGATGGCCACGATGAGGATCACGCGGGCCAGCATCAAGCTTTTCCGTATCCTCGCAAACATTAGGTGTGGTCTTAGGGAGAAGCCCAACATACTCAAAAGACTTCTTTCCTTTAGAATCGGCACTCTTAGGCACATCATATCCCATTGCAGTTCCCTTCCATGAGTCCAAGTGAGTTTGGATGCAATTATTCTTACGTGTTACTTATAAACGGATGTCTCTTCTTCACACAAGTGCCACCACCACACCAGGCACGTGAGCAATATGACCACCACAACACCAGCACCAATTCCACCATAGAGAAATATGGAAGTGTCAGATTGCTTGGTCTCCAGCTTGAGGGTAGCCCCAGACTGATCAGTTATATATTATATATTATATAAATGAACCCTCTAGCATTCCAGTCTTACTAGTTAACTATTGCCATCATTATTTGGTTGTAGTCTCATAATGGACAAGAAAAACAGAAAATAATTTTGAGTAAGATTACATCTGAAATATCCACGAGGTGCTCTTGTCCGTTTGTTGCTGAATACATTGCCAACGCAGCGCTCACATGTGGAGACAGTACTACTGATAGAGTGATCGTAGAGGGTTCCTTAGTGGCACTGCCTCAAATCAGTGAGACAAGCCTCCACAAACTTCTGCAAAGCTGGGTTAATGAAGGACCAAAGGTGGAAAATATTAGGAAGTTCTCTGACTGTTGTCCAATTCTCCACTTATGCTTCAGACAAACGTGACTGTCCTCTTCAAAACTTTGCAGCTTATATAATATAATATATATAATATATATTATATATGTGTGTGCATATGTATGTGTGACATATATATCCATATATCCCAAAAAACAACAACAGATGCAAACAAAAGTGGGCATAATTGGAAAGTATTGCAGTCAGCATATGACATTCATTTCTTATAAAAGTTTAGATCCCCATTGTTGGCAGCCGTAATTTGAGCCAGGTGCTCTACTATTCTTACGTACAGCTTTATTAGGCTACTGTCCCAGGGTTGTTTTTTTTATCATGGACAGTCGCATATGTTTGTACTGTAACTCACCAGCCATGGCAGGCACACTATGGCTCCAGACAAACGCAGTCTGTAGGCACTGTTAGAGTATACTATAAGGAAAATAGAAAATACAAATCTTTAGAAGTACAACATACGCAATTTTGTGTTTTAAGTACAAATCTGCATCATCTGTCATCTAAAACTAATAAAAATGGGAAGATCATTTATGCTTTAAATAGGGTTCCCCTAGCCTCTAAGTAGTCATAACAAGAATGAACTACAATTTACATTAGTGCATGACGTCTGGACATGCTTAATTTCAACTACGATATCTTCACTGTAAGGTCCAATACCAGCTCTGTTTTTTGCTGCAACAGAAATTGCATAGGAAATGCCTGGATTTAAACCAGTGACAACATAACTAGTCTGGTTTGTCTCAATCAGAGTTGCAAGGTCTTCGGTGTTGTTTCTCCTCCGTCTCTGGTTGGAAACAACTGGTCTATATCTTATAATATAGCCTGTAATTGGCTCTTCTTCTTTTACTACAGTATCCCAAGAAATTTCAATTTCACCAGCACTTTTACGAATCACTCTGCCCAATCCTGGTGCCACGATAGGTTCTAAAAAAATTGGATGCAATAACTTATATAACAAAACTTAAATAATATGTGTGGGTCCATTTTCTTACCTAATCTTACTGTTGACACCAAAACGTAAGCTGCGGGCCCCACGCCGACTGAAGTACGAGCTGCCAGTGATATGTTGTGTAAACTGTGTCAATCATCAAGCCAGTTACTTGATAAAGGAACAGACTAGGCCTTAATGCAGTTGTGTTGCTGATGATGTCATTCCCCGTCACTGCGGTCACCACGAGCACATATCCAGTGATGACCCCATTCCTCTGCTCTTCTGGTACTGCCTCCCAGCTCAGCTGTACAGACGTGGGACGAGACCGATCATATTCGGCCCTGAATCTAGCAGGATGAGCAGAGGGCCCTGAATTAAGAACAACATAGTTAGATACATTTACATCTTTATTAGAAACTAAATTCACAATTCACTCACTGTCTTCTGGCAGAGTTATCGTCAAGTTGGCAGTCGGCCCTCGTGCCACAGTCACGGCTGAGAGATAACAAATGTAGGAGGAAGAAGGGCTCAGGTTTCTAACGACAAATCTACGAGCGGTTTCATTAATCCAATAGTTTCGCATATATTCTCCTATTATTGTAAGGTAGTAATTTCTGATCCGGACATTTTGAACACTTTCTTGTGGTGGACTCCAGGTAAGCTCAAAAGCTTTTGAGCTTATGCTAGCACCAATGACGTCAAGAGGTGGTCCACCGGGAGCTTCAGAAAATAAAAATAAATAAATAAATAAATAATTCTTCAATACACTAAGCTATTTATGTTACTGAGTTTGCTATAAAGCGTACCTGCTTCAGGAAATTGGGCAGTCCCTGTCTGACTTGGGCCACGCCCAGCAGAATTCTCAGCTGCAACACTGATCTGGTAAGTGCGGTAAGGATGGAGGTGGTACAAATAATATCGAGTGAAACGTGCGGAATACTGGCTGACAGAAGAGGGCGAAGGTGTCGTTGTGTCATTTACACGAATTACATAGCGGGTAATGACTCCATTTCTACTGATGGCAGGAGGTGCCCTCCATGTTACTGACAGGCCAACTGTACGAAAACGTCTCAGCACCAAACTCACAGGAGCCTCACTGGGAGCTATAGGAGAAATATATAATAGGGCAGGCAAGTCTTGGAAATGCAGACTTAATTGATCACATCGACATCACATGCAAGGAATAGGCTAATAGATGGTTGCACATGGAAAAATAAAAGTGGAAACTACCTTGGTAGGGTTTATTGAGTAATAGAATACAACACCAACAAAACATGGAGTTAATTGAAATCCACTAGCTTTCCTTTGTGTTTGACACTAGCTGAACTCCTGTCCTTAAAATTTTCGCATTTGTGCATTAATGTTTGAGTTTAAAAGCAGAGACAGAGGATGGGGTCTAAAAGCAGTGACAGAAGACGGGGCTTAAAAGAAGATGAATGGAGTAGTTGTCATTAATAACTGACAACTTAAGCTTCTTGCGGTTTCAAAAAGATTGTTTTAGCTCTGCATAAATTCTTTTCATGTGTTCTTTCTGAACAGTCTTGTAGTATAAGTACAGGGGAGCGAGGAGAAGCAGACATGGTTTACAAAATTACCTCTGATTATAATAGTACAATTTTGTTCCCTCCAATATGTTCATTATGCATGCAATTACTGGGGCAATTTCACATCTCCTGTGAACTAAACCAGCACAAGTGAATGGTTAAATTATTAGCTGAAGAAAATTGATGAATGACATATATGCAAAAACTGACCATGAATGCACATGCTCAGTTTAGCTTTATTAGACTGCTTTCAGGAAGACAAAACTTTTGTATTCAAGTTGTAAAACTGGTAATTTTTACTATGGAATAAATCCAGCTCAATTTTAAATTGATAACCATTTTACTGCAAAATTTGTGCTCAAGAAACTCGACTATGCCTAGTGGCAAAAATATACCAGCTTCACGTGTTGTCACAGACACACAGGACTGGGTACTGGTTCCTCTGTTAGTTACAGCAGAGACACAACAAGAGTGCCGAGTGCCCTCCTCCTGACCCTGTACCGCAGCCATGAGTGTGGAATTGTCTTGGATGGTGGCATTCCCAAATGAAGAGATGGGAAATGAAGCGGAACAGCTTACATAAAAGCCTGTGATGTCTACGTGCAGTTGGCTGGTGGCAACCCAGCGTAGGCTCACTGTGGTGGCAGTGACTCTAAAAGCTGTCAGCCGCTGCACTCGAGCTGGAGTGGCTGTTGGGACAATAGAAACAGGAACAATGACAAAGCAAAACAAGACTAGGAGAAATTCTCATTTGAAATTATAATATTGAATCTATGGACAGGAGAGAGAAATAAGCTATATGTTCTACACTCACATGCTCTACATTGTATCCCAGCATCTTCTTCGTGAGTACATGATCGAATGGCAGTGGAGTTCAAGTATGGGCACCTGGTGAGAAATGACTCTCTGCTATTGCACTGCACGTTGTCCATGGCAATGACTCCAGTTCCTTGACCAAATCTTGCTGACGTAACTGCTGCGGCACCTGAAATGATGTCATCAGTAGCTCAACAATACAGATTAACAAAATTTTAAGAAAAAATGGCAATGCTGCATTATTCGCTCAATAATATTGACTTCCCTTCTTTTTGAGCAATGAAATTAGAAGTTCAAATTTACCGTTATGTTATGTCCTATGCGTTGCTCAGGCAACATAGCTAGGGTAATGATGTCATTCAGGTAGTGTCTTGGTGGCAGTAGCCTAAACATCAGGGAAGTCAAACAAACGTTTGGAATGAAGGTGGTCCACGACCACCACTTGTTATCAAGAGTTTGTTTGGAACTATGCCTGAAGTCCTTTGAATGCAGCCTCAATGTCAAGTCTTGGTGCCAGCAAAAAGAGGCTTACATTAACAGCTAATTCAATTAGCTAATTAGAGCTTTATGGCAAAAATTAATTCCAAGCACAGTGGCAAGTTATATGTAGTTAGGTATCCTTATGTTATTTTTAAATTTTTAGTTTTATTGTTATTATTCCCATTGTTGTTTTTGTTTGTTTTAACTTCAGTCATAATCTTCAAATCTTTTATGACTCAAAGAGAATTGCATGCAGGAGTCCAATTACCCAGGCAACCAGAAACCTATCACAGGGCTAGGGCAAATTCATAAATTGTTTCCTTTAATTTGTAGAAATATATTTTGTATAGTTTTACCTCTTGTGCTGAATCCCAGCTGCCTGCAAGTTACTATGGCATCGAAATATGACCAGCCATCGTCGCACACTGTCCCCCAAGCTCCTCCACCCAGACACACCTCCACGCATCCTTCAAACTGGGTGGAGCCTCCTCTGAGCCGAATGCTGTTTTCAAGGCACTGCAGGCCTAAAAGACATGTCATGTCATACACGAAACCCATACAACATTACACTTATTACTATTATTAATTACTCTACCACATTCAAATTCAGAAGCATGCTAGCTAAACATTACAAAAAAAAAGTCCTAAAGTTTGACCTGCTTCATAAAAGTCTATTAAGACTTAATTTGAATGTTTGAGTAAGATCATTATGGTTATTATGCAATTTGACTGCAACTTGCTACACTGATCTCGCTATTGCATTTTTCTTGCCACCAGGAATCCATGCTTGGGGGAGTAAAAATTGAAACAAGACATAAACACATTTACATCTTTGCTTTGCCCCTAATTCCCTCCACCCACAATTGACCTATGACCCCACAGCCTCACATCTCACTCCCACATCCTCTGAGTGCAAGCAGTCATGCTGAGTCATGTGAGAACAGTTGGACAGTCTGGTCTCAGAGCCATTACAAGACACTTGGTCCAATAGGATAGCTCCAGTTCCTGTGCCATACCTGGCTCTACCAAACCATTGAGCTGCAAGAAACAACATCCCAAGTCATTACATATGCTGCAAATTGTGAAATGGCCAATTTTTAGGTAACCCTCACAAGAAAAAAATTTTTTT
>WLWD01005855.1_pt1 | contig 21774 bp, 14 predicted proteins | sample 6712731 | NCBI WGS metagenome assembly WLWD01 (sample SAMN12718690, study PRJNA576275) | sponge metagenome | isolation source: marine sponge | host: Mycale hentscheli | place: New Zealand: South Island, Marlborough, Capsize Point | collected 2014-11-01
CGTTGCGTGACTTCGTCAAACTGGTGAAGTTGTTTTCGTAGACTATTTATAAGCACTTCTGGAAAGCAATAAACGTACCAGCATGAATAGGAGAGCTGCTTCCCGGCCTTGGCAGTGACGTCATTGGCTACCGCAAGCATTGGAATGTGATAATTGGAGCACCCTTTTTGGGGTGCCGCTGAACAAGTCGTTGTATTGTATGTTCGCAGACCCTTTCCTTCCCCTGCGTAGCGGTTAGGGTTGGTAAAGGGGCTGGCTACGCGAGACTAAGTGTTGACAGTGAGTGATTGGTGCCCTGTTGTCATTCTGGTTGGTCTATCAATTTACCTAAATTGTGCCCCTCTGTCTCGACATGTCGAGGGGGAGGGGGGGGGGAGAGAGAGAGAAGAGATTTGACTTGACTTCAGAGTGGAGTTCATCACTGGAACGGAGTTTGGGACAGGTGAACACTAGTGAAGGGAATTTAACATATGTGGAGTGTCCATAGAACAGAGCCTCCCACCTTACTGATTCATCCATATTTTTACGGAAATTGCTGATTCAACACTGATTGCCCCCTGAAACTTTGAAAATGTTAGACCTTGAAATTTTACCCTTGATAATATACCCTGATGAAGGTATAAATTTTGAACAACTACTTATGCACTACTGAAGTAGCCTGGCTGGCTACAAAATATCTAATGTATGAATGTGTTATGGAATGTAATAATGCAGAGCACAAACTCCAATCTAAGGATCTTGAGTTTAAATGAACTGTATTTAAGCTAATTTTACTTGTGACTCTCTGTATGTAGGGTTGTGAAGTAGGAGGTGAAACCCAACTCCACAGGGTCAACACATGTCCAAAAGTATCATTAAAAGAAGACTCGGTGTTCCTCCGTGAAGAGTGTGCTAATAGCTACTCTTGGACTTCAATATAAGAGGTGAGGAACTCCTGAATAACTTTTAACCTACACTAGTAAGAAAAGAGGCTTTTTACCTTTTATTCAAGGTAAATTATATATATACATACTCTAGTGACTAACTCATACATATTTTCATTTAATGCACAGTTAGACAACCTGAAATATATAGGGTGCGATGGAAAAATTTAGGCTCTAGTCACTTTACGAGCAATTCGTTGAAATCCTGTATATCGATACACAAATAACACACACACATACTCAAAAATTAATGCACCCATTTGTTTTTAATAGTACATGTCTATACAGGCTTCTGATAAGAAGTGAAATTTGAACAGACATGATGTCCTCTCAATATTAAATTTGAGAGGAGCAATGCTATTTTGGTCAGCCGGCCGTGTAATTTGTGGTATATAGAAAGTAGTACCCTATTCATTTACTCGGCCCTCTCTCTTTATGTTGTACAATCTGCCAAAGATACTGTTGAAAGAAAGTGAGCAGGGGATGATGATAGTGAGACACATACTAGCATTAATTCAAAAATGTAGTGCTAATACATTACATACGTATTTAATAGCAACAAGATTTGTACTTACGAACCTTGGCCAGTGAGCTAAAATTCACTCCTGATGAGATATTTCTGATCTGTAGAATTCTGATTCAACCGCCAGTTTATTTCTACTTGGCCCTTCAATATATTAAGTTTCTCCATATCTCACTCGCTAAATTGTGTGCGTGTGTATGTGTATATAGTAATTTATATATAATATATTTGTAATAGCAAAGGTGCACTCACTGTGGACTTATTCAGAGTGCTTATGAAAACACATAATACACTAGTTTGTATCTACATACACAGGTCTGCACTGTTAAAACATTACATACATACGTACGCTCAATCCTATTTTATCCAAATACCTCTATTACAGGCACGCCTCTTTACAGGGCAGGGCACAAGTTAGCCACTCAATTAATCAATTCTTGCCTCACAATTTCGCTAATTTGACCACCATTACCCAATTGTGTCAGCACAAGCCGGTTATTTCTGGTTCCATAAAATTGTAGAGAAGCCTACTAAGGGTTGCAAGTGAAAGAGTACTGTACTTAATGCTTGGAAAAAGCCTGAAACTTATTGAATAATGTTGGAGAAAACTACGAATTTCCCTTGTAGCTGGCATTTCTGAGATACAGACACCCTCGGGTCCCACGGTGCCTGGTTAAGAGGGGATTGAGTGTACATGCATACATACATACTTACATACATACATGCACACATACATGCATACATACTTACATATACAGAGCTGGGCAATATTGGATAATCACAGGCGATATGATACTTACCTGCATTATCGCGATAGAGCGATATATGATATTTCATAAATAATATTTAACAAAGTAAATTTTATCTAGACAAAGTTAGTCTGTGGGGCAAGACTATGTTGGCTTTCTTTAGACAGAATTTTAACTCGCAACCACTGCTAGCTACTTTAAAAACTTTGCTAGTACCGCATTACGGACATGTTTGCAAACCGCGAAATGGCTGTTCCTTTAATCTGTCGTGCGCATGAAGTTCATGCATTAGTTTAACGACCCCAACAGTTTTCTGGAAAAAAGGCAATATCAGTTTTTTATCGCGGTGCAACGATAATACCGGTATATCGCCCAGCTCTATACATACATACATACATACATACATACATACATACATATCATACACACGTATATACATACACACACGTATATACATACACACACATACATCATACATACATGTATACACAGTCGTACACTATCATGGTTCCTATGTTATCATGTAGGTGAGCGTTTATAAGGGTATACATGTAATACAATCAAAGCTCAAGTTTTATTTTGATGATTTCATAACACTGTAGCTTGAGTGGTTAAACTTATATGAATTTTATGACTGTAAGTTGTCTGACATTCAAATAGTGATTGTAGGTGACACATATTCAGGGTTTGTAGCTGTTCTTGTGCAAGAAATATATCTGATAATGTTCATGTGTACATATGTGCCAAAGTGCTTCTTGATTGAAAATGACCACTCAGGATAGTATCTAGCTGTACTCTGACTTTACGCTGTATATCCTGTGCAGTAAAATTTAGCTGTATCAATGGCTAACAGTACTCTCTTTCTTACTCTTTATATAGCCCACCTTTTCCATGAGGCTTTTCCCCTTCTTCCATACTGTTAATGTGCTCTTGACTTATTTTCCTACTTATGTGACGTTTCACATTTTTTATAATGAAGTACATGCACTGATCCTCTGCTTTTTTGTTGCCTATGCACACACGTAACATTACACTTTGTGTTATGTTTCGTGATTGATGTTGTGGCAACGATGGGAAATTTGGCTAGCTTAACACTATCAAGTTATATTTTCTAAATTTTGATGATCATTACAAAATCTGGGATAACAACAGGGACCCCTCGAGAAGTTGTGTGGCTGTGCTGGTCTTATGAGTCGCAATTAGTCTTAGTGAAGTGAGGAGATTGACTTAAATGGGAAGAGGTAGGAGTTGGACAGAGCCAGTAAGAATCGTGAGTTAAAGATCAAGGAAGCTCTACAGATACAGATGACACCTGAGTTCAGTAGCCTCGACCCAACCCACGGGTAGGAGTAGAACGGAGTAGAGCAGCGCAGGTGTCTCAGCTCTGGCCACTTTCCTCCCTCCAAAGTTACTGCCACTAGGGAAATCCCATACACTCTCAAGTCTTGTTGTAACTTATTGAACACGTGGGAAATATGAACTGAGAGGGGAGTGGCTGACAATGATATAGTCTGTTCACAATCCATTCACGCATGCGTGAGGTAAAGGGTTTATATGCAATGAATTAGGCAAGATGCACACAACTGGGAATATATAGATCGATGTATGGATAGGATTAGAAAGAAAGAAATAAGAGTGTGAATTACATAGCAGTGAGGTAAAGTGTATGCATCACAATATTCATATGGTATGGAGTGAAGAGTCCATAACAACCTGACAACAACAAGTTTAACAGAGACATGGGTTTAGAGCTTCCAGGATGCAGGTTGTGCTGCCTGCAAATCATCGTTCAGTATATATTAAACAGTAAGCATACCCTCCAGTAATCTTGCTGCTTACATTGTGTTTAATATATCACCACGGAGAGTTCAACTTCAGTTGACCCCTGAAGAGGACTTCGGTAAGAAGTCGAAACGTTGGGTTAAGTTTTAATTAACATGTGCTGTTAGAATGAGAAAAGTTCCTATTATTAGTATATATACATATATATATATATATTATCTATATATACGTATTTTGGTTTATTTTTCTTTAAACAGCCTGTATATAAATTAGAGCAAGTACACAAAATGAATTCAAAAATTTAGGATTTTTGCATTATTACTGCATATTATAATAAAGCACCAAAGGTGCGAACCCTCAGTGCTACTGTGAGGCTGCGCTCCGGGCTGCTTGATTGTGTAGGAACAGGAACCAGGCTGCCTTGGTACTTTGGTACTTGCTGCCACTAGTTCCAGTTATCACAACTCCCAGATAGAATGATTAGATAGCTACCCTCCTGAAGCGTCAAGTGATTTAAGTTTTAATTTAAATACGCAAGTATGATGACATAAAATACAGAAACGGATAGAAAAGACTTGACCTATGACCTTGAATGGACTGGCCTTAAATAGTACAGGCCAGGACACGCCTACAAAATGAAGTTTCTAGAACAAAACTCTAATAAACGCTACACCACACACACTTGGACAAGAATGTCCTTGGAGCTACCACTAATTAGTTCCCCCCCCACACACACACACCCACAAACTCTCTAACTACTTGCTAATGAGTTCTATTATATTAACAAGTTCTTTCAGGCTCTTCAGCCTGCTCCTGCTTGCTTCTCTGTTAGGTATCTGCTTCTGTGGCTCCGCCCTCTGGGTGGAGTCACTCGCTGAATTTTCTGGCCCCACAGCTACCAAGCTATTTCAATATAATCTCAGACCAAAAGAACGAGCAATATTTATTAGTTATTTTAATCAGGCAACAATATAGCTCGAGCAATGATAATGGTACATAGAAACACTGTCTTCATAAGAGAAGATGCTAAACTAGCCAGAAACACTCACCGGTGTACATATTCAACGTGAAATTTAACTTCTTTGAACTTGGTAATTTTATTTGCTCATGTGATTGTGACGTGATGCTATAGGGGGCGTAACCCACAAAAGCTGGTACCTACGCGGTGGTGAAAGCTTCGCATTTTCTCAACAATTAGCCCGAAATAAAAAACAACAACAGCACAATGAATGGTCCTAAATCTTCGTTCTGAGTAAGTTCATACCTAAATCAACAGTTAATTGTTAGTAATCTCCAATATCAGAGCGTGACAGACGGGACGACTACTATAACTCTCTTGCACATACAAGCTGAGGCTTAATAAGCACTTTTGAGCTCATGATACATGTGTCCCACATCTCCTTCAATGCTATCACAAATCATGGCGTTCATCTTGTATGAGTTTATCTCTATCACAAGAATTTAACCTCGTGACTTACTTGATTATTAAATAACTTCCGTCGTCCCCCCCCCCCAACCACACCCCTAATAGCTCGCTTGAACAGCTAGTACAATATTTTAAGGAGTATGAATGAACAACATTCAGTAAGGAGTTACTACTATATCTCATGGAACTTTCATTATTAGCCCTCACCATGTGTGTGCAAAAGGATTACAATACTTGTGTTCTGTCCGTTTGTCTGTTATGCTCAATTACTACACTTAATTGTTAATTTAGGTATGAGCTAATTCAAAACAATTAAGACCTTTTATGGTGCCATTTTGAAATTTCAGGCTGAGAAACACGAAGCTGTCAGCTCTGCATCAGTACTAGCTTTTGTGGGTTTTGCCCCCTATCATTACGTCATAATTACTTGAGCAAATAATTTCTTGCTGTCCATCATGGTTTGGCTTTGTACTGTAAAGTTAACGAGTGCTGGAATTGGAGTTGCGAGGTCAAAATACAAAATGACATACGTACGTCCACACATATTTTCAAACAAACAAATATCCCCGATTTTCAATTGTGTTACCCCTGATAGTGTCTCACTCTCTTCGCTCGCTCGCCAATTATATATATATATATATATATATATATGTTGTTAACCTTCAGTGTTACATTTTGTAACTCTAGGTTAACATTGAAAATGGATACTGGTAAATGTCTCTGGCCTTTTAGCTTCTTCGCTTATGAAGACAGCTTTTACATATACTGTTTTCATTGCTCAAGCTATATTGATACCTAATTAGAATAGCCATTCATTTGGTCCTGAGATGATTTTGTAAATAGCTTGCTAGTGTATAGTGGCGCTTGTGGGCCTCCCTCAGTGAAGCTCATGAGTTCCTCCTTCAGGCTCACACAATGGTGACAGCAATTAAGCTGCTGCCACCAGAATCAGTATGCCTTCCCCTCGACAGCCCCCCCTCGAAAGGTGGACTCAGGATTATACTAGTTTAATCTAACGAGATCAGATGGCACAAATGGCAGCTGAGAACTGACTGACTGCACACACAAAACACGAAGTCTTATATGCACAGCCCGGACAACACAACAATGAACAACAAGATGTAGACACACACAGGTGACATGACTTAAAAAATTAACTAAGTCCCATAACCGAAAATACATGTAACTGAATCCAAAACAAGCACAAACATATTATGTTCAATTCATAGTTCCTGGAATGTGGGAGGCCCCACCAATTTAGTTGGGATGTCGTCCCACAGCGCTGAAGGTTCGCACTTATGGTGCTTCGTTATGCCAGTGAACTAAAGCACACACTTTATTGCACAATCTAATTGTAAGCCATATATCATCTCTTATATATACTTCGTTTGATCTGGTTTTATAAATGCATTTACAGGGAGTTTTAACTTCACACACATACTTACTTAATTGTAGAGTTGGTAATTATTGCGGAAGCTTATTAGTAATAAGGTTTAATGAGCTAACTCTAATGGAGTTCAGTATGAAGTAGATATCTCACAGAATATCATTAAGATATGTGTGACTGAACTATAACAATTATGTGATAGGTGTTTTCTCTAATTAAAGCACTTTATTACACAATCTACACCATAATTGAGTGAACTCATATATATTGTAATTGTTTAATCTCATATATAAACACATTAGAATACAGAGAGGTTGGTTGTTTCCAACCATAGTGGGCTGAGTATCCTTATAGCTGCCTAGTAGATGACTTTTGCTGTTCATGATGGTTATACTGGTTACCATGACCATAAAGAGATGGATGTGTTTGTTGGTTTAACTTCTGTCCTCCCCCTCCAATCCCCAATACTCAGGGGTTCATTTTGGAATTAATCTAGGGAGGGGGGGGGGGGCAAGACTGAGCTTTCACTATCTTAGGGGTCATAACTTTTGTACATAATTAAGATAGTAGAGGACTTGTGATTTAATCATTTACAATCTTCATCATTCACATTTTAACTTTGCTTTTTTGCTTACGAAAGTTTAAAATATTTCAAGGGGGGACGAAACGCCTTCAAGGGAGGGGAGAGGGCGAGCACCACCCTGGCCCCCCTAAATGAACCCCTGAATACCCACATGCTAAATATATGTCCACATTTTGTTATGAAAGTGGGTATAGTAATTACTGAGTATAAGAATTTCTGAATCTCACGAGCATTCAATATTCTCCCATACTGAACGCTGCATGATGAATGCTCCAATGTGCCCACGTGTAGTTCTTGAAGCACAACCAATTTAAACCATTTTTACTTTGATGCACAAGTCTTCCCCCCACTTTTCCCTCAACTCCCCATCCCCCCTCCCCCCCCCCCACTCCAGAAAGAGAAAATAAGATATATGATTTATGAGTCGATTTGATATGATTTTTTTTTTGTTTATCCGTTTGTAATTTACAGCATGTGTACACATCTAAATCTGTGTAGCCCCACCCTCAAACACCGACACATCTAAATCTGTGTAGCCCCCACCCTCAAACACCGACACCCCTCCTTCCCCTTGCCCAATTCCTGTTCCTACGTCCAACACTGAATACATGGAGAAGAACGGCTATAGTTGGGGAGGGAAGGGGGGGAAGAACTCTGTTTGAGAGGGAAATTTTTCAGTTTCCCCCTCCATTTTTCTGTATCAAACTCTGCTACATGAGAGTATTCATACTGATCAACATTTAATCAATCACAGCATGATGTTACAACTCACTGTAATCTAATTACTATAATTATTAACTTTCAAAAATTCTGAGGAAGGGAGGTTCCATCTTGGGGAGGCGGAGGTTAGGTTTCTATCTACTCTACAGTGTGTATGAAACCCAGACAACTATAAACACATGATTATCAGTCTTTTTTGTTTATGTGTTTGTTTGTTTGTTGTTTTTATTTTGTTATTTTAGATTTAGAGGAGGTCAAGTGAAGTTTCTCTAGGAGAAGATGGCATGATAAGGTTGTTCATTATGAAGTCTACGGAAAATTCCTAGACTCTGCACTTCTAACTTTGATGACGGATAGCAGAATGTCTGATCATAATGCTGGAGAAAAATATTTGTTGTTTTGTGTGAATTATTAATTTACACATTCATCATGTTTTTTATTATTTTGTATCCTAAAGAATATTGCACCTTCGTTACATTGTACACTCACCTACTCCTTTAATTCCTGAATTATTTCATGGCGTATTCATCATTCCATATATTATAGTTTATGTATTCATCTTTCTTAAAAATTGAGACATTGTTAAATGCTAGATATTGAAATGAGAATTTCTGCTAAAGGTCAATAAGAAAGCAGCATCAAAAGTATTGTACTTTTGTCATAAGCTTTATGTACAGTATCCTTATGGTGTGTCGAGGTCTGGTGCCAAAAGCCAAAAGTAATGACCTTTGTTTCATGGAACAGTGGTAGACTTCAGAATAGGATAAAATTTCCCCTGATATCTTCAAATAAAAAAACATGCTAAGAAAGCCAGTCAAGTGAAGAAGTGTGCAGAGTATAGATCTAAACTATAACTAGTTATAGAAATGTTGGGCACAGTTAGTCCCTCTACCCTGAAATATTCATTACAGAATTTGAAAGGAAAATACTTTTATCCACAAGAGAAAAGCAACTTCAATTGTTGTGTTGCTGTTACAGTTACAGCAAGGAATAATGTAGAAGCAGTCATAGAGTGGGATTTTTTTTTTTAATTTGCCTGACTTGGGAAGCTCAGGCTGTCGTTATTTGTACTACTAATACATATATCTAATTGTACACTTAAGACTTATGATAAATCCAAGTAGCGATCACGTACACATGTGTCATACTTCAAAGACACTTTCTATAGCTATAGCCACATCAAATAAAGCCTACAATTGAATAATAACCCAAAAAATATTGAGTAACTGGAAAACTATCAATTGACCTTAGTGCAACGTTAGAGTCTGTTATACAGTTTTCACATACAATGTTACAATGGTAGGAATAAAAGTCTGGATGTCGTATCAGTAACTTATAGATACCATTATTAAATCACTGCATTGTTTGTATTATCTAGTCTAGTTACACGTCTCAGAATATCTATGTAGCTGTAAAGTTCTAGATTCACTGGTAAGCTAAACCATTCTGACGGAAAACTGACTGGAAAACTTAGTTCACTTTAGTGCAACGTTTAGTGTCTGTTATACAGTTTTCACATACAATGTTACCATGGTAGGGATAAAGTCTGGATGTCGTATCAGTAACTTATACATACCATTATTATAAATCACTGCGTTGTTTGTATTATCTACTATCTAGTCCAGTTACAAGATTATGAATTTGTCAAGTCTCAGAGTAGCTATGTAGCTATATTGTTCTAGATCCACTGGTATAGCTAAACCATTCTGATGAAAATAGTTTTGTTCATCATGCCATTGAAGTATACAGATTGTGTATATTATCAGCAGTAACAGCAGTATATTTTATTGCATATTATAGTTTAATAGAAGAAATTCATTTTGCAAAATAATGAAGTAGCTATTCCTACTGGAGGTCAGATAGCTATTTGGGGGTGATGTATGCCGCTTTACTCGTCAGAAGATACCTGCAGGCCCGACACCCCTCAATTTAGTGACGGATTAATCCTTTTTTATAGCTGTCCTTATACGCTTAAAAACCTGCCCATTCGCGCGGTGATGGATTTGTTATCGTTTTTACTTCTCTTGTAACTATAGCAACGGAAAGGTACCGCCCAGCATTAGGCAAAACAACGGTCGTCATTTGTTCAGATACATTAATTGCACACGCAGCGCATGTGGAAAGAAATTTGGTGGGAGAAGAGGCTTGACGAGCTGCTACAGTGGTCTGTCATATTGATTAGGTAGGCTCAGGCGTTAGATACTGCGTGAATTAATGCGGCGGTGGTGTAGGGGTGGGATTAATGTGAAATAACTATAATATACTCTACTTTGAATGAGTTGTGCAAGTGTTAGTCGTGTAGGTTTAAACTATTTTAGTTTAAGTTGTTGTACATTAAGGCAGTCAATACTCCAGAGTAACCTTACAAATAATCTGTGGAATATACAATTGAAGCCTATTGTCGAATACTCTGCTAGCCATTAGTATTTGTAGTAGTCACACGACTGATCAGCAGTGTTGGAAGATGATTAGTAAAGGGGCACGTTTTCTTGGGGTCGGGGGTTAAAAAGTGTTCATGTGAGAAGTTGCCTTGTTAGATTATGCCCCACAATTTTGGTGACCTGAAGCCCCACTCCCCACCCTCTTCCTACGCCACTGCTGATATCAATCACGGTGGCTTTGCCCCTATAGCCTCCTCTACACACTGCCCAGATTGTGTCACATAATATTTTTAGCTACTACGGGTTATTATGACCATGTGAATAAAACAGGTTTACTGGACTGACTGGCAAGTTGAAGGTCTTGCCCTAGTTGACTTCAGACAAGCTGGCTCATAACCAACCTGCGAGGCAAGACTTACTGGCAAGTGTTTGTTCTTGACGAAGTCCTCAATATAGATGGAATCAAGCAAGTCTCAAGTTGTGGTGTACATGTCTCATTTGAGTTGAGTGTTCATCATTTTGGTTGAGGTGATTGTTCAAACTATTTTATGATGATGCCCAGGACATACCTGATTTAGGTGATGTTTGTGACCTTCCTATTGTTGCTGTGTGGCTTGCAGGGTGGGGGAGGGGAGAGAATGGACAGGATATGACCTTTGAATGGGACGTGATAGGGGGCTAGTTTCATTAAAAGTCCAGGTGGAGGAGATGGGGTATGAGTGATATGCATCAGTTTTTATTGAACAGGTGAAGGATGTGGACTCCTGTCACATGGTAATAGACACATGTATGAGCTGGTGATGTTTGTGTGTTCTATTGGAACTGTAGTTCTTGGACTTTCTAAGCCTTAGGACAGAGAAATTGTAGGCTGTGGTTTATGCTTTTATCACTTGAGTGATGTCCACCAGTTGTATTACTAATTTCTTTCATGATTAGTTCTCATGTAGCCACAAGATATTTGATGATAGACATTAGGAGCACTCTAGTTCTGCAACATTTACAATCAAGTTGAGCAGCTTCTTATCAAGAAGAGCAACAGTTTTATTATTAATAATAAATAATAATAATAATTACTGTTATAACAGAAATTTATTATAGTCAGGGTTTTATCTAGAAATTTTGTTTGGAAAGGGGTGGGAGGAGTTAGGGCATATCCGCCACCCTTAGGCTGCAAGACAAAAAATATTTACAACTAGCAAGTACCCCATCTCATAGTGGCGCTTGACTTATTGCACAGTAAGAATGCAGTAGCATAAGTTATTTTTATTCATTGTTATCATTCTCTACATCAGTTTCCCTCTTCTGCTCTCTTTTTCCTGAACTATCCAGCTTTTCTTATCCCCAACCTTTCCTTTCTTTCACCTTTCTTCTCGAGTCATGGAGTCCCTTCTATTTCTTTGTCTCTCCTGCTTCTGAATATTTCTGTCCTTCTATCATGATTGTGGACTTGGGCTTTGTTGAAATGTTGCCTTCTTTTTCGCACTTTCCCCTTCCTTCTTGAAACTTATGCCGCCTTTACTCAGTGATTTCATTACGCCGCCTTCTCCTTGTCCATTCAACCCTCTTTTTAGTGTACTATTAATCACTTTCAACTGAATGGGACAACCTATTCAAGGTATCACGATGCTTTACCACCATACTTTTTAAGTTCGTGAATTATTCATGAATATACACTATTGATCGTTGTTGCTGACACAAGAGCATATTATTATATAGATTCTTTGAGTAATTAGCATGGCATTATTATGAGTTTGAGTGCTGTAATTTTGAGTACTGCCTAACTGCATACTGCACTCAGATACTATTGAACTGTGATAGGTGCTGGATTCGAATGTTGTGCAACTTTACTAGAGTATCATATTTAGATAGTTTCTTCACTATGAGGAGGCGCTTGGCCTTAATTACAATGTTGGTATGATTATTTAGTACACATTGATTTTTAAGAAATTCTTGAGAATTTTTTAATTTATTGAGTGTTCAGGACTTTATACAACAAGATAAGAAGATCACATGTGTGGTGGACTATGCAGTCGAGTAAAAGTGGCTTGCAAGGTTAGGTGGATTCTAAATTAGGAAATATTTTTGAAGGGGAATTATATAATGTATATTATAATATACTAGCATCAAGTACCCCACCACACAGTGGCGCTTGACGTATTGAAGTTATTTTGCTCAGTTATCATTCTCTACTATTAAGTATGGTTAATTAGTTTTCCTCTCCTGCTCTCTTCATTTTAACTATCTAAGCTTTTCTTATCCCCCATATTTCCTTTCTTTAGTTCTGTCTTCTTGAGTCATAGAGTCCTTTATCCTGCTTCTGAATCTCTGTCCTACCATCATGATTGTGGACTTACGCTCCACGAAACTTTTGAAACCTACACTGCCTTCCCTCATCTATTCCACCCACTTTTTAGTAACAATTAATCACTCTTTACTGAATGTGATGACTCTTTACCCATTGAAGTAAGGATGATGCTTGGCCAGACTGTTTAAGCTGATGGATTATTCATGAATACACACATGGTCATTGTCGTTATTTGACACACAAGCGTAATATTCAGGGATTCATTTAGAAATCACTTTAAGAGTGGGCGAGGTTGAGTTTGTGCTATCTAAAGGGTGACACAACTTTCGTGCAGAATTATGATGAGAAAGGAGATGGGCATGATTTAAGCATTTCCCTTCACCTTAAATATTCACTTTTTAACTACACATTTTGCTTACGATATTTTAAGAATATTTCAAGGGGGCGAGTGTCTCCCCTGCCCCCCCACCCTAAATGAACCCCTGTTACTATAATATTAGTAAATTTTTCAAAATTTTAATGAACAAGTCCAATCCGAGTTTTTTTTTTGTTTTGTTTTTTTGGGGGGGGGGAAGTTCTCTTGTTGCAGTATTTAAAATTGTGAAGTATTATACTATTGTGAAGTATTATACTATTTTAACCCACATGGCTGAGGGTGTCTGTTGTTACATATAAAATCTTGTAATAGACTGAAAAACTGTGACGAATAGTTGATTGTAACTTTGAGCTGACATTTGAAGTTGATCGTATCATTCATGTGAGAATTGTTTTGCTTGGAGTAACAGACACGTGCTGTGTGTGTTTACTTAGACACACCCTTTTTCTAAACATTCTACTGTGATGCACATGCTTGTATGAGAATGTATATACGCATTGATCAATGTTTCATGCATGATTTTATAATCGTAATATTCATACAATTAAACATTAGCTGTGCTATATTTTCCCCAAAGTTCGAAGGGGGATTGGGGATCCTAGGTTTAACCCCCTCGGTATGTTATAACTAAGTTGTGCTGAAATAGCAGCCAGCATAAGGAAATTGTATGGGTGCACAATCTATGCTATTATCCTATTATTTGCATAGGCTGCAACAACTAGTGGAGTGAGATGACGTAAAATCTAAACTGCTGGAGCTGTTACTTTTGCATATGACATCAGAGGCAGAAGGAGTGGTGAAGAATTCTCATCAATGAAATATCCTTATTGGAAGTGGCAGTAGCTAAGGTATGTAAATGATTGGTAAAACAAGAGTATGGATTTGGTCAAGCGAGAGTATGAATTTAGTAAAGTGAGAGTATGAACTGGGTAAAGCGAGAGTATGGATTGGATAAAGTGAGAGTATGGATTGGGTAAAGCGAGGGTATGGATTGGGTAAAGCGAGGGTATGGATTGGGTAAAGCGAGAGTATGGACTGGGTAAAGCGAGAGTATGGAAGCGAGAGTATGGACTGGGTAAAGCGAGAGTATGGACTGGGTAAAGCGAGAGTATGGATTGGGTTAAGCGAGAGTATGGACTCTGTAAAGCGAGAGTATGGACTGGGTAAAGCGAGAGGGTGAGGGTATGGATGGGTTAAAGCGAGAGGGTATGGATGGTAAAGCGGAGAGTCTGGACTGGGGAATAAAAGCGGGAGAGTATGGACTGGATAAGCGAGAGTAGAGAGTATGGACTGTTAAAGCGAGAGTATGGACTCGGTTTAATAAAGCGAGGAGAGTATTGATTGGTGAGAGAAGAGTATGAAACTGGGTAAAGCGAGAGTATGGATGGGTAGAGGGGAGTATGGGACTGGGTAAAGTGAGGAGTATGGATTGGGGTAAAGCGAGAGTATAGATTGGGTTAAAGTGGAGAGTATGGACTGTAAGCAAGGGTATGGATTTGGGTTACAAGCGGGGGGGGGGGTGGAGTATGGATGGGTTAAAGCGAGGAGTATGGTTGGGTTAAAGCGGAGGAGTATGGATTGGGGAAGCGGACGAGGAGAAGGAGTATGGATTGTGTGAAGCGAGAAGGAGAGTAGGACTGGGGAAAGCGCGAGAGAGTATGGAACTGGTTTTATAGCGAGAAGAGTATGGATTGGGTTAATAATAAAGCGCGAGGATGGGACTGGTTTACGTGAGCGTTGACTATGTTAAAGAGGGCGTATGGATTGGGTTAAAGTGAGGTAAAGTGAGAGGATGGATTGGGTTTAGTTTTTTATTTTAAAGCGAGAGTATGGATTGGGTGAAGCGAGAGTATGGATTGGGTAAAGTGAGAGTATGGATTGGGTAAAGCGAGAGTATGGATTGGGTGAAGCGAGAGTATGGATTGGGTGAAGCGAGAGTATGGATTGGGTAAAGCGAGAGTATGGATTGGGTGAAGCGAGAGTATGGATTGGGTGAAGCGAGAGTATGGACTGGGTAAAGCGAGAGTATGGAATGGTTTAAAGCGAGAGTATGGACTCTGTAAAGCGAGAGTATGGATTGGGTAAAGCGAGAGTATGGATTGGGTAAAACGAGAGTATGGATTGGGTAAAGCGAGAGTATGGATTGGGTAAAACGAGAGTATGGACTGGGTAAAGCGAGAGTATGGACTCTGTAAAGCGAGAGTATGGACTGGGTAAAGCGAGAGTATGGACTCTGTAAAGCGAGAGTATGGATTGGGTAAAGTGAGAGTTTGGATTAGGTAAAGCGATGGCATGAATTGGGTAAAGCGATGGCATGGATTGGGTAAAGCGATGGCATGGATTGGGTAAAGCGAGAGTATGGATTGGGTAAAGCGAGAGTATGGATTGGGTAAAGTGAGAGTTTGGACTGGGTAAAGTGAGAGTATGAACTGTATAAAGCGATGGTATGGATTGGGTAAAGTGAGAGTATGGACTGGGTAAAGCGAGAGTATGAACTGTAAAGTGAGAGTATGGATTGGTAAAGCGATGGTATGGATTGGGTAAAGTGAGAGTATTGATTGGGTTCAGGCGGAATATGGGCGGGTAAAAAGCGAGAGTCTGCTGGATAACGAGAGAGGGCTGGGTTTTAAAGCGAGAGTGGATGGGTAAAGGCGAGAGGAAGGAGATGGACGCTGTAAAGCGAGGAGTATGGACTGGGGAAAGCGAGAGTATGGATTGGGTAAAGCGAGTGGCCATGATTCGGTTTTTTATAAAGCGAGAGGCATGGATTGGGTGGGTAAAGGGCGGCGATGGCAATGGGTAAAGTGAGAGTATGGATTGGTAAAGCGATGGTATGGATTGGGTAAAGTGAGAGTATGGACTGGGTAAAGCGAGAGTATGGATTGGGTAAAGCGAGAGTTTGGACTGGGTAAAGCGAGAGTAGGGACTGGGTAAAGCGAGATTATGGATTGGGTAAAGGGAGAGTATGGATTGGGTAAAGGGAGAGTATGGATTGCGTAAAGCGAGAGTGTGGACTGGGTAAGGCGAGAGTATGGACTGGGTAAAGCGAGAGTATGGATTGGATAACGCGAGAGTGGATTGGGTAAAGCGAGAGTGGATTGGGTAAAGCGAAGTTATGGATTGGGTAAAGCGAAAGTATGGATTGGTTAAAGAGAGAATATTGATTGGGTAAAGCGAGAGGGGTAAACTATGAATAACTTGATTAAGGTAATTAGATTGTGTTGGGTATATTTAATTTTATATAAAGAGTGAAGCATTATTTAGGAGAAAAACATACACTGTATAAACTGGAAATATGATAGATAGAATGTAGTTGCCAACCAACCCAGTTTTACTGAGATTCTCTCTAGTTAATTTTTTCCTGAAGTCTACCCTATGAAGTATTCAAGCTTATTCAAGTTTCTCGCACTTTTAAAGCACAATATATTTAATAGTAGATCATTCAATAATTACAAAATTTGAGTTGAATGGGCAGCAATTGAGATATTTGTCCTTTTGATCATAATTTTTATATTCATTTAGTGGGTGTGGCTAATCCTGCATTTACATTCTGAGGAGTTGGCTAGTATTGGTAAATGTTGTGAATTTAGTTTAAAGATAGCGTGTCATTGATTAGGTAAGGGATACCTTATTAGTAAGATATACCATGTATTTGGTAAGGTAATTTATTGATTTGGTAAAGGGTAGCATGAACTAGCTGATGCAGCCACTGGCACAGAATGCCTACTGCTGACATTTTTATTTTTTCCAGTCATGTTTTTTTTTTTTTTTTTTGGTAGCTATATTACAGTTGAAGTGTAGTTTTTGAATCTTTTTGGGTGTTGATCCATGCATTATGCTTTTATAAATACTTATAATTTAAAATTTTAATGGTGAAATTTGTTATGATTTGTATAACTAAGTATTATGGTGCATCCTCGTTTATATGAACTACTCAACATTCAGAGTGAAAGTAATTATATTTATTTTTATATTATTGTACTTATTCTTCTATGTGTTTCATATCTGAACTTTTCTATAATCACTCTAATGAATAATTTTAGATGGTTTGAACGAGCGAGAACGGACTGTATTTTTTTATTCTTTTAAAGTACTGTTTTGCCATCAGTTGTTATTGACATTGTTTGTGTATTGTAGATGGAGTGACCAAGTTAGCATTCAAGGAAACAAACAATTGAAATTTTAATTCAAGTTTTAATTTGTTTCATTTTAACATTACCTTTTATTGTTAAATTGATATTAATTTTTTTATTTTATATCGAAATGAATTAAAAAAAGTTTTCAATGTGGTTATTCATGGTTGTCAATGTGGGTTAATGTAAAGGTTCCAGACATTATTGAATTAGTTACCAAGAAAGTTGCAGCCTTATCAAGGTGGGTTTGGTAGAAAGTTACAGACTTTGTCATGGTGGTTGCCAAAATGGTGCAGACTTTTTCAATGTGGTTGCAGAACAGTACAGACTTGTCAAGGTGTTTAACAATTGAGTTTTCAGCCAGGTTTGAAAGGTTTGTAAGCTACCTTGTCAACAAGGCAGTTCCACTATGTATCCCTAAGGAATCTTATCTTATGATTGTGTGTCCTATAATTGTTCTCCCAGCCTCAATCTTACGAATCGTTTACTTTGTTGTCTTTTTTTTTTTTTTTGTTATCACACTGAGTTGGGAATTTGTATATTACGTGCCATTAAAATCGCGTGATTTAAAAAAAATTTTGTTACTTAAAGTGGGAGCTTTATGCTTGCTATAGAGGAATTTATGAACAATAATAAACACACAACAACACACAATTTTTGTGTTAGCGGAGGGGCATATTTTCACTCAAGCGATAATTATAACATAGAAGTATTTTTTTTAGTTGCCATAATCCTAATAGAGTATGGGTAAAGGGTATATAGCAGTCAAGTCTAAAGAGATTAAAAATGGGTAAAGGGTATTTGAAGTTGCAGGCAAGGTAATGAATTTTGGTAAAGGGTTTTTAGCTGGAGTAATAGTTTTGTTACAAACCCTACTAACCCGAACTTTGGAGTTTATATACAATTCTCATCTTACAAAACCTTGCATAAATGAAGTTAGTTTTTTACAGGCCAGGAGAACAGTATAGGGGTTAGTCAATGGTTATTGTACCATTCACGTTTTCAAGGGGTGAATAGCTATAACTACTTATGGAAAATTGTTGGCTATCAGGCCCGTAGCCAGGATTTTTAAGAAGGGGTTGGGGGGGGGGGGGGGTACTTGAACTAATTTTATACATAACCACACCCACTTAATAGCCATATAACTACACCCACTTAATACCACACCCAGTTAATAGCTACATAACCACACGTGCTTAAAGGCCACATCTCTTTTGTATATTATTTAAGTTGCATCTGAAAGCTATCATGTTGGTAGTGTTAATTAGAAATTAAATATATAAGCTTGCTTTCTCCAGTTTACATGGATGCTTTTGTACATAATATGTTCTACATATTTCATTTAAATATTTATATTATCAGCTATGAATATATTAATGGGGGTTTATGTACCACTAAAGAACCCCTGCTGCTGGCATGCTGTTATTGTATTCCGATAAGACTCTATTCTAATATTCATTAAATGATTAATTAGGATTATAGTGTGACTATCCCAGAACTGAAGGAATAATGAACGGCTTACATCAGGAAGGTTAAAATTCAAAACTAGCAGCAATACCAACAAAAGGTTAGTATGTCTAAATAATGACAAAGGGTGAGAGCAGGGGTTGGCGATTATGCAAAAAAAAATGTGCATAATTCGCAAACATTGCATTCATTAATTTAGTAATTAACATGTGTAATGGACAGAGTCAAAGTCACCTCAACCACATTCACAAGCTACAGAATCCCTGGTTAACATGACTAATCTTAAATCCGATATGGCCCAGTTTTTCAATGGGGGAGTTTGCTGATCTGCTCTCGATGTGAATCTGAAAGTATTATATTTCTTAAAGAAGTGATATTGGATCTTCAAAAAGCATTAGCTACCAGCATAGAGGGTATTTAGTAAAACTCAATTGCTATTGTTAAGAGTACCATTAAAAAAATAAATTATAATTTTAGCTACCTCACTATGCCTAATCATTGCACTAATACCATGATAGCAATGCCTAGATTTATGAAATTACTTCCCCTATCACGCTCAACAATCATGCCAGCACAATTGCCAAACCCTAGTGAAAGGGTATACTTATAATGGGGAAATAATTAAACAATTCATGAGTAAAATGAAAGTACAAGGAATAACAAAGACTAACAAAAAATGATTGCTATTATATTTTTATTCCAGTTACTGGTAAGAAATGCATAATAAAATGAGGGCTATTGGCATGTGTGGGTGGTCCCGTATGACACCAGTCGAGCCCCCCCCCCCCCCCCAATCCGCCCCTGTACCTATTGTAATACTTTTGAACAGTGTTGCAACAACTTAGTCAAGGTATTGGTCATTGGAATGCTCCAGGCAGAGGGTTACCAGAGCTGCTATATTACAGGGAGGCCAGTGTTGAGACTACACTTTAAACTGGATCATACTACAACAAACTGTAATGCCTCGGGATCTTCTACTTCTTCAGGGATCAACTGTGGTCAAACTCTCTGTGGTGATATACTAACACGATGTAAACAGCAAAATTTCTGGAGGGTACACTTACTGTCTACTATATCCTACTATATTTGGCAAGAAGTCAAAATATCGGGTTAAGTTTTAATTAACAATATTATTGTTGTAAGAACGATAAAATTTGCTATTATTATAATTATTTCAGCTGAGAATGACTGAATCATTAACATAGTAATTATGGCACATCCTCATTCTGTTATGCCTTGCAGATAAATTATCTAAGGCACTTGGAAATGATTTGTATTAGAATTGTGGGTAGGGTATGGAGCTATGCTACAACTGTATAGGCTAAAATACAAATAGAACAAATACAAAAATAAAATAAAAACAGTCAACAGCATAGACTAATACGTTATTATTTTGATCACTGCAAAAGATAATTGGTGAGTGAACCACTATAGGGGATGTCTATGTATAGCTGTCAATTATTTCAGCTTACTGTAAACTATAATCACTTAAATGACAACATCTGGTACAATAAGCAAATGATGGGTAATGACATGTAACACAATAATGAAGAGGATGGCTGCAACTGCAGGATTGTCTGGGAAGAAAACAAACCATTCTGCAAGAAAAACGATGTGACGTGTCTCACAAAACATAATATACCAGAAACTCAAATTATTCAATTAACTGGACATAAAAATCTGCCAAGTCTCAACGATTATATAAAGGCCTCACTAGAACAACAAAGGGGCCGGAGTACATTGTCAGGCTGGTTAGGGTATGGCCTGACCACTTTTTGGGGATGATATTACATATTCATGGAGGAAAAAAACCAGACTTTGGAGTCATGTTTATAATCACTTTCATTGCAAACAATGATCACATAAGAAAGATTATGTGTTATTGTTACTTGCAGTGTAATGCTTTGTCATTTGATTAAAACACATGTCCAGTTAAAAGTGGCACATTATTCATTACATATCTCTGTGTACTGGCCACACCCATGACCACACCTTTCTTGGCCTGACCACTAAAATGGATCTTTCTCCAGCTCTGTATATCTTGAGCTCATACAGGTAGCCTGAGCCTTCAATTTCTGGTATATTTCATCAAGTGGTACTGCAAATCAAGACTTGACGACTCAGTCCCTGCTTGCTGGACCAACTCTCATTGGTTGTATAATCAATATTGGCTTCCCTACAGCAACACAGATACCAAGTTTCACAATGTCCACAGCATCTAAAGACACACAATAACAATAGTGATAATTCACTAATAGATAAAAGAATAACACATTATGTCGAAATGATGTATTTTTATTTACCATGAAAATTTTATTATGAAAAAAGAAAAATTGGAATTAACCTCAAGGGGATGCAATAAAACTTTTAGAATGCCAAAGGGGATGTAATGGTAAGATATTGGGGTAGTTTGATTTGTATTAATCTCTATGGAAGTACCTGAGCTCAGTACATGATAATAATAATTATTGTCACTATAATTGTGGGGCTTCCCACAAGAGGATGAAGAATAAAGAGATATTATCATATCACACATTGCATAATCACACCTGTAACTTACCTAACTGTTCTAAAACATTCTCTTAGCTAGTGAGCTCTCACCTAATGAGCACAGTCAGTGCCTCGTTTCTTTTTATGTTACACTTGTGGATGGACGGCCATATAATATTTAACTATCCCATCATATATCCAATAAGTCTTTGGTTGTAGTTACCTTCACACATCTCATGCATGCTATTAATTAATTGCTCCTTTATATACATCTGAGCATTGGAGGAGTATTTGATTTACTGCTGAGGGTGCAGCATCAGCTATAATATAGATCGACTCTGGTGGCAGCTATGCATTTCTGAGGGCAGTCCGAGTAGCTATAAAGCCTACATCCTCAAACTCAGGGTGCCCCACCATTTTATTACTATTATCGTTATTTTATTGTTGTTATCATTTTTATTATTATTTTTAATTTTTTTGTTACGTATTGTTAATAATATTATTATGGCAATGGTAACAATAAGAACAA
>WLWD01004224.1_pt1 | contig 21773 bp, 15 predicted proteins | sample 6712731 | NCBI WGS metagenome assembly WLWD01 (sample SAMN12718690, study PRJNA576275) | sponge metagenome | isolation source: marine sponge | host: Mycale hentscheli | place: New Zealand: South Island, Marlborough, Capsize Point | collected 2014-11-01
CAAAGATGGCGGACTTTTATCCCTTGAGAGAAGAGGAACCCCGGCTAGATTTAAGTCCCTTTAATTTTCCACTGTTTTTAATTTCGGCTTAGTTTTTGAGAAAACAAGAGAAAAGGCCGACTACAGTGAGAGCTTGTGTATGGCCATGCCCATTCAATCATTTAGCTACCATTTAGAATCATGTGTGCTCACGTGAGCATACAAATTTTATCGCACCAAGTTCAGATTTATTGCTTGCATTCTGTAGTTTGAGTGCTTAACTTCTTTTGTCCTGTGCTGGGAAGTCTCTGCTGCTGGAGGTGTGCTTCTTTCACCAGCTGTAAGTATGCCTGCTCTCCAAAAAATGTGCCCAAAGTATTTGTGTAGTGTGCATGTCAGAAAGTCTAAATGTTCTTGTGGCTATTTTTTTTCTACCAACAGAAGGTTAATACTAAAGACAGAGAATGCCATGAAGTCCTCAATAAAGTAGAAAATACTGTATTGCTGAGTATCAAGCTGGTAAAGCAGCATTAGAAAGTTATGGATCAGTCCCAGGTGTGTAATGCCCATAAAAACCCTTGAAATGCCTGAAGAATCCCAGAGATGCAAGCCAGCCAATTTAAAATGGCCTTAACTAGACAAGTTAAAATTTGTATTCATAAATAGAGCAAAACTATTACTGTTATAAGCTGAAAATTGAAGAACCTGGTTATTCAACAACAGTGACTTCTTTTGCAAATTATTGCATTATTTAACCAATGTTGAGGGTTTGCACTCTTAGTGCTCTAGTTTACTTCCTTTTCCCCTCTCTCCATACTTCTTTCCCTCTCCCCCCCCCCCCCCCCCCCCCCCCCCACACACACTTCCCTTTCCCTTCTTCCCCTTTTGTTCTAAGTTATTATCTCTTTCCCCCAAAATATTAATTGTAAAATCAAATGTAAGCAGTTTAATTTTGACTGTTTCAACTTGATATATTGTCTCATACTCAAACATGGTATACTGAGTGGTTATATTGCCCACCACCCAAGCAATATACCACAAATATCAAAACTTTTAAACTAATAATGGATTGGTTATCGACAAATATTTTTTTTAAAATATCAGCTATCAAGAATATTGGCTATTGTCCATATCAGTGCATACAATTATTATTTCTTCTAGAATGTGTAAAGATAACTTGTGGTGTCCACTAAAATGATACCAAGTAGTAAGCATTCCTTTCTGTTGCACTGAACTCCTCAATTTTACCACACAGACCCTAATTTTGTATTCTTTTCTTGACAAACAATTTGTCTCAAATTAGTACACTCTTATGATGTCCCAAATACTTCACTCTACCACCAATTGCAAATTCATCTAATAATCTTTAAAAGTGTAACTTACCATCACTCACGTCACGAAGAGTCACATTTAAGAGTTGCTGATACACAATAATATCTCTACTCAATACAGATGTAGATAACTTCAGTTTAAAAGTTCTATCTTCTACATTTATAACTTGATTTTTTATGACATGAAGTGGAATACAAACACTTCTATTCAAGATAACAAATGTGTCCTCATTCCCTAGTGTATAATCCACTGTTCCTACATAAACAAGAAATAGCAACAGTAGTCATTCATGGCTTAATTTAAGTAAGAGGCCCCAAGCCCACATGAAGAAGATGTCTTAGTAAAATTTAAAAAAAAGAGAAGAGAATACATAGTTGCAGGGAGAAGAGTGCATGTATATAGCTAACAACTCATGTATTGTGTTGTGCTCTATGCCAACTGGTAGTGGCATCACTACTAACTGGTACTAGTAGCACTACTAACTGATACTGGTCTGCTACCTACTGCTCAGTAGACAATCACTTATAATAACCTAACCTCTATGTCTGCCCCAGTACCAATTAGTAGTGCTACCAGTACCAGTTAGTAGTGCTACCAGTACCAGTTAGCAGTGCTACCAGTACCAGTTAGTAGTGCTACCAGTACCAGTTAGTAGTGCTGCCAGTACCAGTTAGCAGTGCTACCAGTACCAGTTAGTAGTGCTGCCAGTACCAGTTAGTAGTGCTGCCAGTACCAGTTAGCAGTGCTACCAGTACCAGTTAGTAGTGCTGCCAGTACCAGTTAGCAGTGCTACCAGTACCAGTTAGTAGTGCTACCAGTACCAGTTAGCAGTGCTGCCAGTACCAGTAAGCAGTGCTACCAGTACCAGTTAGTAGTGCTACCAGTACCAGTTAGTAGTGCTGCCAGTACCAGTTAGTATAGTGCTACCAGTACCAGTTAGTAGTGCTACCAGTACCAGTTAGTAGTGCTGCCAGTACCAGTTAGTAGTGCTACCAGTACCAGTTAGTAGTGCTGCCAGTACCAGTTAGTAGTGCTGCCAGTACCAGTTAGTAGTGCTACCAGTACCAGTTAGTAGTGCTACCAGTACCAGTTAGTAGTGCTGCCAGTACCAGTTAGTAGTGCTGCCAGTACCAGTTAGTAGTGCTGCCAGTACCAGTTAGTAGTGCTACCAGTACCAGTTAGCAGTGCTGCCAGTACCAGTAAGCAGTGCTACCAGTACCAGTTAGTAGTGCTACCAGTACCAGTTAGTAGTGCTGCCAGTACCAGTTAGTAGTGCTACCAGTACCAGTTAGTAGTGCTCAAGTACCAGTTAGTAGTGCTACCAGTACCAGTTAGTAGTGCTGCCAGTACCAGTTAGTAGTGCTACCAGTACCAGTTAGTAGTGCTACCAGTACCAGTTAGTAGTGCTACCAGTACCAGTTAGCAGTGCTACCAGTACCAGTTAGCAGTGCTACCAGTACCAGTTAGTAGTGCTACCAGTACCAGTTAGCAGTGCTACCAGTACCAGTTAGTAGTGCTACCAGTACCAGTTAGTAGTGCTGCCAGTACCAGTTAGCAGTGCTACCAGTACCAGTTAGTAGTGCTGCCAGTACCAGTTAGTAGTGCTGCCAGTACCAGTTAGCAGTGCTACCAGTACCAGTTAGTAGTGCTGCCAGTACCAGTTAGCAGTGCTACCAGTACCAGTTAGTAGTGCTACCAGTACCAGTTAGTAGTGCTGCCAGTACCAGTAAGCAGTGCTACCAGTACCAGTTAGTAGTGATACCAGTACCAGTTAGTAGTGCTACCAGTACCAGTAAGCAGTGCTACCAGTACCAGTTAGTAGTGATACCAGTACCAGTTAGTAGTGCTACCAGTACCAGTTAGTAGTGCTGCCAGTACCAGTTAGTAGTGCTACCAGTACCAGTTAGTAGTGCTGCCAGTACCAGTTAGTAGTGCTGCCAGTACCAGTTAGTAGTGCTACCAGTACCAGTTAGTAGTGCTACCAGTACCAGTTAGTAGTGCTGCCAGTACCAGTTAGTAGTGCTGCCAGTACCAGTTAGTAGTGCTACCAGTACCAGTTAGTAGTGCTGCCAGTACCAGTTAGTAGTGCTGCCAGTACCAGTTAGTAGTGCTACCAGTACCAGTTAGTAGTGCTACCAGTACCAGTTAGCAGTGCTACCAGTACCAGTTAGCAGTGCTACCAGTACCAGTTAGCAGTGCTACCAGTACCAGTTAGCAGTGCTACCAGTACCAGTTAGCAGTGCTACCAGTACCAGTTAGCAGTGCTACCAGTACCAGTTAGCAGTGCTGCCAGTACCAGTTAGCAGTGCTGCCAGTACCAGTTAGCAGTGCTGCCAGTACCAGTTAGCAGTGCTACCAGTACCAGTTAGTAGTGCTGCCAGTACCAGTTAGTAGTGCTGCCAGTACCAGTTAGTAGTGCTGCCAGTACCAGTTAGTAGTGCTACCAGTACCAGTTAGTAGTGCTACCAGTACCAGTTAGTAGTGCTACCAGTACCAGTTAGTAGTGCTACCAGTACCAGTTAGTAGTGCTACCAGTACCAGTTAGCAGTGCTACCAGTACCAGTTAGCAGTGCTGCCAGTACCAGTTAGTAGTGCTACCAGTACCAGTTAGTAGTGCTGCCAGTACCAGTTAGTAGTGCTACCAGTACCAGTTAGTAGTGCTGCCAGTACCAGTTAGTAGTGCTGCCAGTACCAGTTAGTAGTGCTACCAGTACCAGTTAGTAGTGCTGCCAGTACCAGTTAGTAGTGCTACCAGTACCAGTTAGCAGTACTGCCAGTACCAGTTAGTAGTGCTACCAGTACCAGTTAGCAGTACTGCCAGTACCAGTTAGTAGTGCTGCCAGTACTAGTTAGTAGTGCTGCCAGTACCAGTTAGTAGTGCTACCAGTACCAGTTAGCAGTACTACCAGTACCAGTTAGTAGTGATTCTATGTCCGGCAAAGCAAGTCACATATAAAATTAGTTCTGCAATAGTTAGCAGTTCACTTCACATTATATATATCGAGCTGGCCACTCAATTAATGTTATCACTAACAATTGACTTACTGTGTGCACTGACATCAATTGCAGATATTTGCATCACACTTAGTTGTAGCCTTGAAGGATAGAAATCAGTTCGGTTAATACAGATATTGTAGGTGTTAGATTCATATGCAAGTAGCGAACCAGATGGAGTCCAATACGCTAATATTGTATCTATAAAAAATAATCATGTGCAAAACTATAATTAGAAATGGCTAACAAGGCACAGATTACCACACATTATTTAATGATACACTTATTATAAGTAGTGATATTTTATTGACTAAGTCAAGAATTATCTTAAAAGTCTTGGCTAAATCCTTCCTAAAATTCAGCAATGAAAACTGCAGGCATAAAATTTCAGATTGGACAGACATAAATGAGAGTAAAAAATAAGGTTTGTGAAACAAATGAATACATTAATTAAAACAATTATTTAGGTATTTGTGTACAACTAATATACATATATGTATCTATATAATAATACTCGCGGCCGACGACGACATACATATTCATGAATAATTCATGAGCTAATGAGCTAGAACGCGCAGACGCACAATACTAGTATATTATGAATATGCACACTGTAAAAATTATAGCGTGAAAACCCACCAAATTCACACCAAACTGGTGGTGTGAATGCCCACCACCTATGCATAGTGTGTCCTTCACACTTTCTTTTTAGTGTGAATGCACACTTAGTGTGAAATTCACACTCAATGGAATAGCATGGACCCTTTACCGAACATTAATTATATTCATATGCAGGCAAAAACCAATGCTATTATCATTGTAATATACCTTATAAATCTTTTGTACACTTGTGTGCTAGATAAGAGAGTTGAGTCGTCTGATTAATGAGATCTGGGATTACACCAATCTCTTTTTGGAAAAAAAAAATGTTGATATGTATTACTAGAATCAATGTAACTTAAAATAATTCAGCATTAATGTAAGTATGAGTTCATAGTGATTGTGGTGAGAATTCACGCTAAATTTGGTGTGTACTTCACACCCAAACGATTTTGGTGTGACTATTGTTACAAGTGATTCACGCTTAATTTGGTGTGAACTACACACCTTTTGGTTTACAGTGCAAATATATGTGTAAATATAGTGATACATAATATCTAAATACATGCACACAAATATACACACTAGTGATGTGCTTGAGCACAAATGGTGAGTGAGCCTAAAACTACACTACTGTTAAATGATTGATTTTAACTTCTAACACTCAAGCTACAAAAAAAGGTCTAGTTTTTAAATTACGTATATTGATGGTAAAGGGGATTCAATACCATAGTAACTAGTTGCCACAACTATTTGAATTGAAAAAAACAACAGCAAAAAAAAAAAAGCAAAAAAAAAAAAAAAAAAAAAAAACAACAACTAATTAGTTAATTAAATTGTTAAGTTTTAACTGCACCCGCAAAAGAATTCAAAGTGGTAAACAATTCCAATTTTAGGATGAGACGGGTAATGATCGATACAAAGAGGATTCTGTTTAGTGAAGTTTAAGACGGGGTTTACCACTGCACTAACACAAAAATGCCAGGGTCAAAATACAAAAATGACAAATAACATAGTATAAAAAATATCCCGATTCTAAATTTGACACCACTGTATAGTGTCTCGCTCGCTCCACTCGCTTGTCAACATACATACATACATGCATGCATACATACATACATACATACATACATACATGCATACATACATGCATACATACATGCATGAATACATACATACATACATGCATACATGCATACATACATGCATACATACATACATACTCGATGAATTTTTTTATTATAATATTCCAGAAAATCATTCGATTTGTTTTAACATCTGTGTGATTGTTCATGATTAAATAATACATGCATCCTAGTAACCACTATGCTTTACAAGTTTGGTTAAGTTTGACTAAGTGCTCATATACTTCAGTAACTTGCTTGTTACTAAATCTTACAAGTTTGACTAAGTGATATACATATACTTCAGTAACTTGCTTGTTACTAAATCTTACAAGTTTGACTAAGTTTGACCAAGTGATATACATATACTTCAGTAACTTGCTTGTTACTAAATCTTACAAGTTTGACTAAGTTTGACCAAGTGATATACATATACTTCAGTAACTTGCTTGATACTAAATCTTATAAGTTTGACTAAGTGCTATACATATACTTCAGTAACTTGCTTGTTACTAAATCTTACAAGTTTGACTAAGTTTGACTAAGTGATATACATATACTTCAGTAACTTGCTTGTTACTAAATCTTAGGAACTGATGCACACATACCATATCACTACATACTCAGACATTTACTACTTCAATATCACACTCACCAATTGCTAATGTGTACTCCTTGGAGTAAGCTAGGACTAACTTCCTTTGTGCCATACAACGATACCTTCCATAAAGTTGGTTAGTCTGACTTGTGTGTGGTACTATTAATATTCCTGTTCTAGTCATGTCTGCTGTATACATTTCCATGTTTGTGATGGCACTGCCATTAAATGTCCATGTCCATTTATAAAGTCCATGCCCACGGATTGTACAGTTGAGTCTAATAGAGCCATCTGGAAGGACATGACCAGAATTAGAAGTGATGAATGTGGGTGTGTCCATAATTGTGCCAGATGACCTTAATGAAAACAAAATGTCTCTATGTAGTAATAATATTTCACTCAGCAGGAACCAATCAATGTTGTAGAGATTAGTGAAATTCCACTTCAACTCGTACAATACATATGGTTGTGGATTGCTTATATTGAGAATGATCTGTTGCACGGTAGTGTCATTTTGGGTCAGAAACTGGTTGTTGACAACGTCATACTCCAGTTCCACTCCAGAATATGGACTGTTCATTCCATATATGGTAAAGTTTGGTATGCCTATTCTATCTCTAGGGCTGTTCAAAATTGAGAGTTCAACACCGGTAGCAAGTAGTGGAGAAATGTTTGGTGTCAAAACAATATCTGGGAATGGATTTCTTGAGTTCCATGCCACAAAATGTCTCCTATCATCGTCCCTAGTCACATCTGGTTCCAAAGGCCCCCTCTCTCCATCTGATAGAATACTTGGTATGCTACAGTGTACAATTTTCCTGAAAATGTCACATCCTTTAGAATTTCTGACACTGCTACTGCCTAGAAACTCATCAGGCGTTATTCTTATATCATGTAAATCTACCAAGAAAAAATTCTACATCATATAAATCAATTTAGGAATGAGGGACACAATGTATTAGCAATGTTGCAGTTGATGCAGTGTTATTTAGGAATGAGGGACACAATGTATTAGCAATGTTGCAGTTGATGCAGTGTTATTTAGGAATGAGGGACACAATGTATTAGCAATGTTGCAGTTGATGCAGTGTTATTTAGGAATGAGGGACACAATGTATTAGCAATGTTGCAGTTGATGCAGTGTTATTTTTATAGTAATTGAACTTTAGAGTACACTTTACTGCAGCATTATTGTATAATGAAAACTAAAGCACTTCAGAGCAGAGTGAATTTACAACCTATACATAGTAGCAATGAATATAAATTAACAAGATAACTTATTAGGCACAACCATCTAAGATTTCATAAACTTTGTCTTTGCAGAAATCATTTGTTGATACATGTCAAGTATTGTTGCTTAGGTTTTTTACCCTCAAATTGGGATGAGTCAGCAATTAAATAGATAGATCAAGACCCAGCATGATACCATCAATTTAGCAATAAGAGTAGCTCTTTTTGTGGATTTAAAGAAGAATAGGAAAAAAACAATTCATATGAGGCTCACACTATAAAAAAGCACCAATAACTTGCAGCTATTTACTTAGCAGCTAACTCAGGCCACAAAACACTGACTGATATTAACATTATAACCAAAACATTTGTCCATTAGCTACCACAACTTACTATTAGATGACACTACAAAAGTCCTTGAGAAGTACTTTAGTTTAGTTGCATATGATACCTCACACTGATAGAAGCCTGGTAATGCAGATTGAATAGTGATGATACTAGCTCTTGTGGCATAAGTTGTTAATATATTTATTCCTGTATCAGAGGGAGATAATATATAAGGTATCTTTTTCCATCGCCACACAAAATGGCCGTCATGAGAAACTGTGCAGTTCAGAGTAAGTGTTTCATTATTCTGAGTAGTAATAAGAATAGTATTGTCTACTACTGGATACTGGAAAGAAATGGCAGGCATTGAAGTGTGTGGAGATAAAAGAAAATCATTACACAGTGTTAGTTCACTCATTAACATCCATATAACATTTTGAAGATTATTGTAGTTCCATGTGATATAGAAAGCACTAAAACCAGCAGGTTCTTGTAAGCGAACTATAATTTGTATAACTTTTTTATTCTTTTGAGATATTTGACCATTGTTGATAATTTCATATGATAGTACTGAAGGATTTCCAGCAGAAGTAATACCAGTAATCTCAAAATTAGGCACTCCAATATTCGAACTGTAATCTATATCCAAATGAAAATGAATAGTAGAGACCACAGAAGTGGTTGAAGCTGGTTGTACATACAAAAATCCATCTGAGACATTTATCCAGGCCACAAATTGTCTAATATCTGCAGATTGGAACAAGTCAGGATTGGCAGGGCCTGTATTATTGTCAGACAGTACAGTAGGAGGTGAACAACTTATATAATTAGGTCCTCTGACACAGTTATGTAAGCCAGGAGCAATAGTAACTACTCCTCGGAAAACAGCTGGCTCCAACCGTACAAAAGCTAAAGGCACTGCAAAACACAAAAATTATTAGTGTGTTATATCTAATAATAGAATGGGATCAATTTGTATCTACTTGTAACACAATACTATAATTATAATTTTCTATTGATGGCAACCTTATGTTTTTTAGTATGTGCTTCTTCAATAGCACAAATAAATGAATGAGTACTTTGTGTGAAACTACTCAGAAGACACGAGACGTATCTGAACTGCTGGTTTCACTATCATAGACCTCTAGTGCTAGTGCTGGCCACATCATATCATCAACTACTCAGAAGACACAAGAGGTATCTGAGCTACTGGCTTCACTATTGTAGACTCACTAGTGCTAGCATACTCAGAAGTTGTATGGTTTCTATTGTAGAAAGACTGCTACTGACCAGAGTAGCCGTTCTCAACATGACATCACACAAACCACACCCAATTCAGGAAATAAGGGTCCAGGAAGAAGGCAGTGGCTAAATTTAAGTCCAAATATTGAAGAAACTAATGACAGGATAACTCATATTTTGTGTGTGACTTTTGGACACCAAAATATACACTTTCAACAAGAAATTTTTTTCTTAAACCACCGCAGTCTTCCTTTAACAAGGTTACCTTACCATTTGTAAAGCATTCTAAAGAATGCAAACTTGAGAGTTCCCAAATAAATGCTACCAAAAATAGCCATAGAGTAGATAACAAAATCTATATAATTATATAATATATATGTAAGCATAAAATTAGTCAAAATCACTGTACAAAATTGCACGTATAATAATTATAATATGTTAAAAATTCAAACAATTAACAAGAATCAAACAATTAATTATATTGCTGCTATTTAAATTTCACAAAAATATAAAGTCCAGTCAGTGAACCAAGTTGGTAGACATATACATTCACATCTCTAGTTTATAGCTATGGTGAGTGTTGAGTTATAATATTATACTTGCTTTTGACCTTCAATATTTGTTTATTCGGCAGATGGTGGTCATTGAAGAATATAATATAGATTGTGTAGCTACTCTCTGTAATCATTGAAGTAAGTAATATAAGTGAGACACTCTCAGTCTAACATACAACATCTTTTATTTGATATTAATAAAACACTATACAATACATCTCCTAGTGAATCAATACAAAATATTCTACTAACTTTTCAATAGCTTATTATCTATGAAATGCCTGCAGCTACCGCAGCTGGTGTTATATTTTGTGAGTAGCTAAAATGTATGAAAAAATCATGACAAAACTTACTACACATTTAGATATTGTATATAGAACTAAAATATCATCAGGCAACATAGATTTCTGCACTAATTCATTAAAAAAAATTAATTTTATAATAATTTGTGGAGGCCTAAATATAATATCTACTTCTAAGTTAGATATGAGTGTGTACTCTATTCTTGCTACAATTTTAGCAAACTAATAGCCAAGGTATTGAATTTAAAGAGTATATATATATTATAATTGAGAGTTTAATCATGCACAAGAGGATTTATAATCCAATGAAGGCAAGTCAGGTAAAGTCTATCTAAAATTACTTTTGCTGAAACATTAAAGCGAATAGAAAAATACAACACACACAATAATTATCCTTATACTGGTGAAGTGCCATCTTTAGCTTTTAATTGACAGCTTTAAACAGTGAGCAGCACAAGTCCATTGATTCACTAGGAGGTTGAGTACATCACAAACAGAAAATGCAATATAAAGTAATGTAATTCACTTCAGTCAACATATACAATCATCTATCTGAAACATTATGGTATAGCTACAGCTCTTTATTTGTTCAGAGTAGAAAATAATTTAGCTCACCATAGCCTCTACTTTTCTAAAATATCGCTGGTTAACTCCACATCATTTTTCCCGCTAGACTTTAAAATCGGGTTAGAACACAAGTACTACTTAGCAACCAACTACACTTTACCCAACGATCACCGCGCTTGAGTGGCACGCTCTTTTATTTCAGCCGAGAATGACTGAGTAATTGAAAGCTGAAGTACACTTGAGCACTACACGCTCCAAAAAACGCGTTTTTTGTTATTTGTATGAATGGATTCAGATGTGCTTCGCTCATTATTGGTAAAGATTGCCATGGAACTACAGAGCACGCGCAGGCGCATTAATATAAAAGGATACACAACAAAGTTCACTCAAATTAACTGTGGTTTAGTACTTGTTGTCATTTCCTCACTTAACCCGCAATATTGTCTAGTAACAATAGTATCAGATTTTAATAATAGCTGCATATAACACTAGCTATAGCTACTATTGGAATGCTCTTTGTTATATACTGTGAATGGATTGTATTTGTCCCTTGGCAAAGTCATCACAATGTAATCCAAATGCAGTTAACTGTGAGATATTAAGTGCATTAGTACTTATCCACATAAACTATGAAATTGACATCAATATAGCTAAACACCATTTATAAACTTTTCATGATAAAATATCAGCACAGAATTGAGTTTTCTAGCATAATTATTTTTGTCATCTACTATTGTATGTATTCATTTAACATTTACAGTGGGTGTGTCTTGAGGGTGCAGTCTTAAAGTGGACACACTTAAAAATAACTGGTTGATGCTTTATAAATGGTAAGTGCTGGAAGCAACACAATACATGATAGAATTTTATCAGGTTATAAATTCCAACACTTGCACAAACTTTAGCTACAGTATTAAGAATTGAGCAGAGAGTACTTTGGGGTAACTAAATATAGAACAGGATGGCACAATCTCTCAATATCAATTGGTTTGTTCGCACCAAAGTGGTTTTTATTTGTTCAGGCCGAAGAAACCTTCATGCAAGGAAGGCCTTCAGAAGACACCGCACCGGGTTCTGATTGGTCTGCGCAACAATTGTGGGCTATACCTTGGTGTAAAAGGTCACAATTCATGAATATCATTATAATGATACTATGGCACATAGCAGCATATAGATATTAATGGTTATAGGTAATACTGGGAGCATAGGCAGCACTTGAAGCATAGAGAATAGGTAGCACAAGTAGCATAGGTAACACTGGTAGCTTAGGTAGCACTTGTAGCAGCATAGAGAATAGGTAGAACAAGTAGCATAGGTAACACTGGTAGCTTAGGTAGCACTTGAAGCATAGAGAATAGGTAGCACAAGTAGCATAGGTAACACTGGTAGCTTAGGTAGTACTGGTAGTATAAGTAGCATGGTTTAGAGATTCCAGATTTTCTTAGTTTTAGTTATTCATACTAAAAAAATATCTTGAATGCTTAGTTTTAGTTTTTTCCCAAATTCTCCCTGAAGATTTAGTTAATTTTTCTTCAATATCATGTAGAAGATTTAGTTAGTTATACTGACTTAGTTTTAGTTAATTTACGTTGTCTCCAATTATTCAATAATGAGACTCCTTAAAGAAAGTAGTACTGGTAGTTTTCCCAAATAACTTAAAAAATAGCATATTTCTATGAAATCTTAGGTATTATAAATAAAGTATGATATGTTTTATATAGTTTAGAGAATAATTACTTGATGGCAATTAATACCTACATTTAATAATGACATAATTCAAGGTGAATTGCTTACAATAAAAATTGCTTAGTTTTAGTTTTTGTCATTCACTCTACTGGTAGTTTTAGTTTTAATCGAATTTATTGTCTTCTAAAATATTTAGTTTTAGTTCTTTCATGTTCTCTACAGCTAGTTAGTTATTCTTACCAAAAGTAAAATACCCCAAAACTAAGGGGTTTTGGTTTTATTTAACTAAAACAACACTACTTGATTCCAGACAACACAAAAGTGGGTGACATAAAGATGGCTATAAGTCACAAGCCCTGAAAAGGATAAAGGTGGAGAGTTAGTGCTAGAGAGCAGCTAAGCCCAACAGTTACAGGTTACTAAAACCTCCTGTCAGTACAATTACAGCTAAGACAGCTCACCCTGTCAGACAGCTCTCCCTGTCTATGCTGCTTCTAAACTCACATATAAGATGTTCAAAACATAGCAATAAAGCTAAGTGGCCTGTGCTTACTACAGAATATTGATTATAGATCTGAGTTTTGATCGAATTTCATAACCACCATTTAAATTCATTTCTTTCATCTCAGAGTACTTGCTATATAGCATAACAGAGGTTCATAATTGGATTGGCAAGAAACTCTCATGACCTTTGATAGACGAGTTCTGGCGTCAGGTCATCCGCTCCTTCACATTGACCATATCTCATCCCGTGGGTACTTGTATTTATAACCAATGTCTTTGCCAGCTTCTACAAATGCTCTGGCAGCAGGAGTGATGAAGGAGCTATCAGAGACAGTTTGGGGGCCGCCATAACCGTGATAGCCAGCATCACCATGTCCTTGAAAATCCTCTGACTTTTTAAAGTAAGATCCAGGCATGCATGCTCCTGAGGCACTGTGGTGAACTGCCAGTCAACACTGGTCTTCTGTAGCTTTGGATAAGCTAAAGGAACGTGAATTCCAATATCACTGTCATCTTCTCCAGCTTCTATTAGTAGCACTGTGCTGCTGCCATCTTCAGATAGTCTGTTAGCAAGCACACAGCCTGCAGACCCCGCCCCCACTATAACATAGTCGTATGAGCGTTCCAGTACTGATCTGTAAGGAAGCTGGCTGGGTTCCCACCGCCATAACCTGATCGCAATGCCGGCTAGGGATGCGATAATCCCAGCCCACAGAAGCGCTCTTATCATTGTTATTCAACAAACATTCCTCGCTCCTCCTACGCCTAGCTACGTGTAGATGTGGCTTTTTACTCGCATGGCGCGCAATGCGGAATAAGAATGAAAAAAGTACGTGAAAAACGATAAAACAAAACCAATGCTGTTAATTAGGTCCTAAGAAGTCTCATCACTCCTGAGGATCCCATAATGTTGAGTCTTGTTTCAAAGTCAGCAAACTTGTATTATTACACACATTTACATACTACAAAACTAAGTCAAAAGTTGAGTTAGTTGTGTGCAATCATATATAGTACAAGCAATGTCATGTGATGATGTCATGTGATGTCATGGGACACGTGCATAAATGGGGTCCAATTGAGTTATGTTAACAATACTGTCATAATGATTCTCTCCTTCTCTGAAGATGTCCTCCAACTTAGTGCCACCACCATTCTCTCTGAGACCTCCTCCTCCAGTGCGCTCATCGCCTCGCAGTTAGACATGTCCAGTCTCTCTACAGGAACACCAACACTAGCTACATGTCCACTCTCTCTACAGGAACACTAGCTACATGTCCACTCTCTCTACAGGAACACTAACACTAGCTACATGTCCACTCTCTCTACAGGAAGCACTAGCTACATGTCCACTCTCTCTACAGGAACACTAACACTAGCTACATGTCCACTCTCTCTACAGGAACACTAACACTAGCTACATGTCCACTCTCACTCTACAGGAACACTAACACTAGCTATTTCCACTCTCTCTACAGGAACACTAACACTAGTTACATGTCCACTCTCTCTACAGGAACACTAACACCAGCTACATGTCCACTCTCTCTACAGAAACACTAACACTAGTTACATGTCCACTCACTCTACAGGAATACTAACACTAGTTACATGTCCAGTCTCTACAGGAACACTAACACTAGTTACATGTCCACTCTCTCTACAGGAACACTAACACTAGCTACATGTCCACTCTCTCTACAGGAACACTAACACTAGCTACATGTCCACTCTCTCTACAGGAACACTAGCACTAGTTACATGTCCACTCTCTCTACAGGAACACTAGCACTAGCTACATGTCCACTCTCTCTACAGGAACACTAACACTAGCTACATGTCCACTCTCTCTACAGGAACACTAACACTAGCTACATGTCCACTCTCTCTACAGGAACACTAGCACTAGCTACATGTCCACTCTCTCTACAGGAACACTAACACTAGTTACATGTCCACTCTCTCTACAGGAACACCATAGTGTTTTCACGTACTTTTTTCATTTATTCTGCATTGCGCGCATGGAAGAAGCCGTTTGATGCTCAGCTGGTATGAGCTCTTCGAGTAACCGCCTCCACCCCCGGTGTTGTCGGTGCAACGGCTCGGCAAAGTGTCTACGCTGCTCGTGTGTCAGGAACAGCACTCCTTGCTCTCGGTGTTTGCCTGGGGACTTAGGTAACTGCAGGAATAACTGTGGTGGTACCACCACTCCTCCCTCCTCTGCCCCACCTATCTTGTACCCGCCCAAGGCCCCATCTGGCTCCACTCATAAGGTTCCCACTACACTTTCCTCTCCTAATGGGTCTCCCGTAGTCTGTCCTCCCCCACCCCAACAGTGCAACCCTTCCAGCCCTCCCAGTTCCTCCATCTTACCAGACCTCCCCTCTATCCTCAAGTGCCGCATTCCCACCATCCAGCATGTTCCTAAGGGTGCTAGAGACTTATGGGCCCAAACCCTCAGCAATTGCCTCTCCTCTATCATAAGCACTCCTGACGACCTCTCAAGATGGACCAGCCTGTTTGCCTTGGCAAAGTGTGTTTTGGCTTCCCCTGCTTCTGGGCACAGACTTCGCTGGAGAGAGATCCTCAAGCTAGTGAAAACCCGCCTGCAGAGATGGTTGGACGGTGAGGCGGCTGCCTTATGGGCTGAGGCAGTGGTGCACGGGGATTCTCTTGCCAAACGGGGCAAGAAATCCACCTCTTCTTCCTCCTCTCTCAACATTAGATGTGCTAGGAAAGCCACTCAGGAAGGGCTATACAGCAAAGCTATTAAAGCCCTTACTTCTGAAGGGCTTGCTCAGCCTGGCCCCGAGATATTAGAAGAGATGCTGAACAAACACTCCCAGGCTCCTCCTCCCACTTTGCCCCCAGGCCCACCCCCCTCTCCCACTTTACTCCCCAAGTCCATCATCCTCCGGAGTGTGAAATCTTTCCCTAACGCCTCTGCAGCAGGTCCCTCAGGTCTTCGTCCTAGTCACCTTCGAGAAGCCATTTTGTGCCCTTCTCCAGATCGTGCTGGCCAGATCCTCTCCTCCCTCTCCCGGTTTGTTAACCTCCTTGCTTCAGGTCGCGCCCCCACATCCATTCTCCCCCACCTTTGTGGGGCCACTCTACTTGCTTGTCGGAAGAAAAGTGGAGGCCACCGCCCCATCGCCGTCGGGGAAGTGCTTCGCCGGCTCACCTCCAAGTGTCTGTCATAGCAGTACGGTCTCTTCTACTCTCACCCCCCTCCAGCTTGGGGTTGGGGTCAAGGGTGGCTGTGAAGCAATAATCCACGCCACCTCCAACTTGCTCTCTTCCACGTCCAACAAACCTTGGGGCCTCTTCCTGGACTTTTCCAACGCCTTCAATTACATCAACCGGGAGGCCATGTTCAGGGAATTTCGGAACCGCATCCCTAACTTATCTGCTTGGATGGAGTCTTGCTACTCCTGCCAGCCCCAGCTCAACCTCGACGAGTACTCTATCCGCAGCTGCTGTGGAGTACAACAAGGAGATCCCCTGGGTCCTTTAGGCTTCGCCCTCACTCTCCATTCCTTGATTGAGAAGCTACATTCAGAAGTACCTACCCTTAGACTAAATGTGTGGTACCTCGACGATGGCACTTTGATGGGCTCCCCGGACGCTCTTGCCTCTGCCCTCGCTTTCGTCGAGCGGGAAGGCCCCTCTCTAGGCCTATCCCTGAACCGGAGCAAATCACTCCTATTCGTTCCAGAGGAGGCAGACTTGTGCCATTCCACCTTACCTTCTGATATCCCAATCACCCGGCGCGGCTTTTCCCTCCTTGGCTGCCCGGTCGGACCCCCTGACTTCTGTGATGAGGTCTTTCTCAACAGAATCCAGAAGGTTAAAGCCTCCCTTCATGCTCTGAGTGACTTAAAGGACGCTCAGCTCGAATGCACTCTTCTCCGTTCCTGCTTAGCCCTCCCAAAGATATCTTTTATTTTGCGAGCCTGCCCCCCCAGTCACCTCCATAACTCCACTGCGGCTTTTGACCTTGCCATTCGCGAAACCCTAGAGTCCATCCTCGGGGGACCCATGTCTGACTGGTCCTGGCTCAAGGCAACTCTTCCAAGTAGCCGTGGTGGCCTCAACTTGCGCTGTGCCTCTCTCCATGCTCCAGCTGCTTTCCTCGCCTCTTGCTCCCAGGCTGGGCCACTGGTTGAACAGATCCTTGGCCTTTCCCCAAGTCCCGACATCCTCCCGGAATCGGTAGTACCAGCCTTAGCTTCTGCTGCCGCTCGCTCTGACTGGCGGGTACCTTGTGACATAGATGTTCCCCTCCATCAGAGGACCCTCTCTCACGCCATTGATGAAGCTACTTTCCAACAGCTGCTGGTTTCTGCTCCCACTACCCGCTCGCGCGCTCTAGCTCGCTCCTCTAGCCTTCCTCACACTGGAGATTGGCTTAATGTGACCCCCTCCACCTCCTTGGGCCTCCATCTGCATGATCGTGAATTTCGATGTTGTATAAGTTATTGGCTTGGTGTCCCTCTTCACAGCATCCCATACTCCTGCCCCGAATGCCAGTGCTCTGCTGACATCTTTGGAGACCATCAGGTCGGATGTGGTGGTAGTGGTGACAGGATTACTCGTCACAACTCTGTTCGTGACATCATATTCACCGCTGCACAGAGCGCTGCCCTCGGACCTACAAAGGAAGTCCTTGGCTTAGTCGCCAGCTCCCAGACCCGTCCAGCAGACGTCTATTTTCCTCATTGGACCTCTGGTCGACCTGCGGCCCTCGACATCCACGTAATCAGCCCTCTCCAGGAGCAGCTGGTCGCTGAGGCTGCTTTCACCCCAGGTTATGCCCTCCAAGTAGGAGTCCAGCGGAAACTGGCCTCCAACCTCCCTTCATGTCTTTCAGCTGGCATTGAGTGCATCCCTGTAGTTGCCGAGACTCTGGGCGGCCTGGCTCATGATACCATAACCATCGTCAAAGACATTTGTAGAGCTATTTCTGACCGCGGCTATGGTATAGATCTTCACTCCACCACCAGGCACCTCTTTCACAGCCTAGCCATTTCACTTGGGCGCGGGAACTCTACATTATGGCTCCACCGGTTCCCCACCCTCCCTCCTTCCCGAGATGGGGTGGTGAGATGGGGTGGTGTAGCCCCTTTTATTTGTATTTATTTTTGTACCATTTCTTGCTTTGCCTAATATGAAAATATTACCCTTTAATAAAAAATAAAAAAATAATTAAAAAAAAAGTAAAAAGCCGCATCTACACGTAGGCGTAGGAGGAGCGAGGAATGTTTGTTGAATAACAATGATAAGAGCGCTTCTGTGGGCTGGGATTATCGCATCCCAAGCCGGCATTGCGATCAGGTTATGGCGGTGGGAACCCAGCCAGCTTCCTTACAGATCAGTACTGGAACGCTCATATGACTATGTTATAGTGGGGGCGGGTCTGCAGGCTGTGTGCTTGCTAACAGACTATCTGAAGATGGCAGCAGCATTGTGCTACTAATAGAAGCTGGAGAAGCTGACAGTGATATTGGAATTCACGTTCCTTTAGCTTATCCGAAGAAACCTTCATGCAAGAAAGGCCTTCAGAAGACACCGCACAGGTAGTACTGGTAGTATAGGTAGCACCTACCTAAGCTACCAGTGTTACCTATGCTACTTGTGCTACCTATTCTCTATGCTTCAAGTGCTACCTAAGCAAGATGTTTCTCCTACTCAGGACCAGCTAGTTGTGTGGGGGGAAGATCTTTCTCCTACTCAGGACCAGCTAGTTGTGTGGGGGAAGATGTTTCTCCTACTCAGGACCAGCTAGTTGTGTGGGGGAAGATGTTTCTCCTACTCAGGACCAGCTAGTTGTGTGAGGGGAAGATGTTTCTCCTACTCAGGACCAGCTAGTTGTGTGGGGGAAGATGTTTCTCCTACTCAAGACCAGCTAGTTGTGTGGGGGAAGATGTTTCTCCTACTCAGGACCAGCTAGTTGTGTGGGGGAAGATGTTTCTCCTACTCAGGACCAGCTAGTTGTGTGGGGGGAAGATGTTTCTCCTACTCAGGACCAGCTAGTTGTGTGGGGGAAGATGTTTCTCCTACTCAGGACCAGGTAGTTGTGTGGGGGGAAGATGTTTCTCCTACTCAGGACCAGCTAGTTGTGTGGGGGGAAGATGTTTCTCCTACTCAGGACCAGCTAGTTGTGTGGGGGAAGATGTTTCTCCTACTCAGGACCAGCTAGTTGTGTGAGGGGAAGATGTTTCTCCTACTCAGGACCAGCTAGTTGTGTGGGGGGAAGATGTTTCTCCTACTCAGGACCAGCTAGTTGTGTGAGGGGAAGATGTTTCTCCTACTCAGGACCCAGCTAGTTGTGTGGGGGGAAGATGTTTCTCCTACTCAGGACCAGCTAGTTGTGTGGGGGGAAGATGTTTCTCCTACTCAGGACCCAGCTAGTTGTGTGGGGAGAAAGGAATGCAAATGACTCCCACATTAATTGAGAGTGTGCAAAATGTTCCTGATAGCTAATTTAAAAATCTTTAGCTTGCAGTGGAGCATGATTATTACAGTTTTACTGAAACACAAATATTTATGCTAGAAGATTATTCTTTGAATCTTCCATAATATTTCAATACTATTAGTAGTGACTGGTGAGAACTGACTTATGACACCTCAACTTGTTACTGCAATCATACAGTAGCGAGATATTTTTTCACTTGCTTATAATTAGAATAATTTGAGAATTTTGAGGCCCTTTCACTGCACAAGACTACCAGACAAACATGAATTGGTGCATACTAGCTGATGTCTTGTGATACCCGAGTAGCTAGAATCACAAAAATTTTTTGAATGTTTTACGTAACAAATTTATTTCAACTAAACATTATTTTTTATACACCATGTCACAATTTTTCGATGAATTCAATCTTACCATTATACAACTACTAGTGATGTGCTTGAGCACAAATGGCGAGCGAGCCTAAAGACTATACTATTTTTATATGAATGATTTTGACTTCTAACACTGAAGCTACTGAAAATAAGGTCCAGTTTTTAAATTTCGCATACACGGTAAAGGGATTTCAGTGCCATAGTAACAACTCTCTGCAACTGCTTGAATTGAAGGAAAACAACAACAACAAAACAATACACGTTAATTAAAAGTTTTCTTTGTGATATTCTTTAGCTAAGTAGTGGTTGTAACACATAATGCTTTGACACAACTGGACATGCACCTACACAGACTTACCTTCGCAGTAGTATAGTGGACAATGTATTTTCAAGTAAATACTGTTGCGCACGGCTTATAACCATGACAAAGAGCGCATTGACTTACCACCGCCACTAACTCGAATAGAAATGGAAGTCTTGTAAGTTTTCACGTTTTAACTGCACCAGTAAATGTAAAAGAATTCAAAAAGGTAAACAATTCAATTTCTAGGGTGATACGGGTACTGATCGATAAACAGAGGATTCTGTTTAGTGAAGTTTGGGACGGGGTCGACAACCGAACTAACACAAAAACGCGAGGGTCAAAGTACAAAAATGCCTTACGTACGTCCATACTTATATATACAAATAAATAAATAAACATCCCCGATTTTCGATTGTGTCACCCCTGTAAGTGTCTCGCTCGCTACGCTCGCTCGCCAATTAGCTAAAAAATATTAAAATGCATTAACTCGTAATTTTTTAGTAGCTATGCAGTCACCAAACAAAACTATATTAGGACACATTAGTTGTCAGTTGAGTTTAGTGTTAGCTATAATTGAATTTTTAATGTACACTACTCCCCACTAGTAGCTACAAACAGTAACTAACATGAACAGTGACTAGACCACAGTAGCTAAACCATGACACCAGGTAAAGCCTCTAACACTTATAGCTTTAATACCCACACAAGACATGTAGCGTTTATACACAAGCTAAAGATCAGGCAGTTTATTAGCTAAGTTAGCCATTCTACTGGAAGAAAATATACAACAAACTTTACTTTATTGTTGTAAAGTGCAAGAGAACTAGTTGAATGGCTATAAGGTACACAAACGCACAAGATTGCATTCTACATGAGAAGTTACTAGCTATTGATATTTCTGGTCTTCTAGTCTTATACATGTAAAACATTTTTATAGCTTTCTTTTCAGAAATAAAAAACATATCAGTAATGATCTGAAACATTTGGTGATTTTAAAAGTAACTAAATAGCTATTTATTTAGCTATGTCCGTGGTTGAGTTTTCTCTTCAATGCCGCCACTTGTCGTTCGACTGGTTTGTTGTCCGGCTGTAGTTCAGATAGCCGACTGAACAACTGCAGAGAAAGTTCCGTCTGGCCCACATTCATACTCATCAAACCTGACAAGTAACTACAACAGTTAAATTCTATTCCCTCTTGTGTCTAATGTCCACCTACCGTAGTTATTGAGGGCCATCAGGTCATTCGGATTCCGCTCCAGAGCTTTCTCAAACTCTACTCTAGCTAAATCAGTTTGGTTAGTCTGCATATAGCAAGTTGCCAACTGAGCGCGCCCAGAAGTATGATTCGAATAATACAGAAGGAGCCGAGAGAGTAGCTCTATGGCTTCCGTAAATCTGCCATAAGACATAATAAATTTTATAACTCAACAATACAGCTATAATACAAACCATACTAATCCCCTCATTTCCATACACTAATCTTTTGGTCCACACTAGACAACAACCATCTATACTGTTCATTCCATGCACTCACCCTGTATCACACAGCTCCCTATTATAGTGACCCCTTACCTAGCTAGCGACCCC
>WLWD01002565.1_pt1 | contig 21771 bp, 12 predicted proteins | sample 6712731 | NCBI WGS metagenome assembly WLWD01 (sample SAMN12718690, study PRJNA576275) | sponge metagenome | isolation source: marine sponge | host: Mycale hentscheli | place: New Zealand: South Island, Marlborough, Capsize Point | collected 2014-11-01
ATGGGCATGCTCACACTGTTTTTCTATTTGTTTCCCACCGGGCTTGCCTGGGTTGTATATATTCTGGCCTTGAGCAAACCCATTTTTAGTCACTGCTCAGTTTGTGCTCCACTGCACTATTCTGTCACCTTTATTACTTTGAAATTAGTTATTCCTCAAGCAACCTTCTACCCTAACTCGGGGATTAGGTAGAGGGGCTAGTTAGAGTATTAGGAACAGATCAGTGGCCACTCAGGAGTAGTAACTCTGGTGGCAGCGTACCAAACCCTTCCAAGTCCAGGAGCTTCTGCGATAGAGGGAAGTTTCCTGGGCAACATTGTGTGCTTCTGAGGCCGGGCATTGAAAGGGACCGACTTGCAGACCCACAAATTGGCGGCAGCGGTGGTGGCTCACTGTTAACCAGTTCCAGCCATCCTACCCAAGTCTTTGAAGTGACGAGACAGCCACGTCTGCCAAGTCTTTTGGGAGAACATTGGAATTAGAGTGTGGTAACAGTTGTATCGTACAGAACATTGGAACTTTGAACTGTCTTTTTGAGTGTGTATTATCTCTCTGTTCCTCACGTTGAATTTGTAAATTATTATTTTTATTATTTATTTCTTGTGCAGGCATTCAGCGGACCTGGTAACACTGAACAGCTGCCCTGGTGCCTGTTGTGACAACGCATGGACAAAGGCAAGAAACTCGAGGAACCTCAAACATCAAGTAATTCTTACTACCTACGATCTTCTATCTCATCTGCACCTGGAATATCCCCACTGAGAATAGAAAGTAGGAGAGACAGTTGTGGGAGTGAATCTACAATCTCGGTAAATCATTCAATCGATAGTTTAGGGACAGAACAAGCCATGTCCGATCAACCTCCAACCTGGTTAGCTGATCTTGCAAGCCCAGGCTTCTCAGTTTCGACAGGCTCAGATGGCTATGCAAGAGCAGAATGGCAGACTTCTGGAGGTGCTGTCTATCAAAACTAAAGAAGAAGAACGAGAGAGGAAAGATACTCAAGAAAAGTTACAGCAGGAGAGGTTGGAAGCTTAGAGAAGAGAGAGAGAATGGAAGGAGTTAGAGCAGATGAGACGGAATGATGAAGAGAAACGAGAGCGAGAAAGGATAGAAAGACAGGAGGAACGAGATAGAGAGAAGGCAATCGAGAGGAGAATAGAAAAATTCCCTAATATGAAAGAGGGTGAAAATGTGGAATTGTACCTGCAGTCATTTGAAAATGAACTGGAACAGGCAGGTGTTGCTAAAGAGAAGTGGAAGTCTCTGGTTACTGTTAGACTAACGCCTAAGGTCAAGCAGTTTGTAGGTGATCTACAGAAGGATTCTAAAGCTGGCTACACAGAAATCAAAACACGAATTCTGATAAAGGCTGGTATCACACCTGCAGAAGCAGGTCAGCAGTTATTCAACTCTACAATTGATGGCATGCGGGGTAAGTCATCGGGAGAGTACTTGCAACACTTGGAGCGACTGTTAAACAGGATTTTTGATGGTGCGGAAGATGAGAGAGACAGAATGGCGATGTTGATGCTTGCTAAGATTAGATCAATTGTTGGGGATGACTTCAAGCTACATCTTAGCAATCGCAAGATCAGAACAATGGAGGATCTTAGTAGTGCTTTGGAAGCATGGGAGATAGCCAGAGGCAAGCTCCACCATGAAGATGGTTACAAGCATCGGAGATATGTCCCACTCACATGCCACAAGTGTCACAAGGTTGGGCACAGAGCCTTCCAATGTCGGTCTGGTGCAACTGATCCTGTCCAGCAACAGCCCCAGGTTGGTTTGCATAACCGTGAACCATTCCTGCCCAAATGTTATACTTGCGGGATTCTGGGTCACAAGAGTCCAGACTGCCCCAGTAAGAGTACTCCATCCCAGCAACAGAAGAATGGCGAGAAAAGTGTTCCTACTCAGAAGAGGGACAAGCATGTCAAGTCTCAAGCTGAAGTGTCTTTGATAGATGACAAGACTGTCAACATGCTAGAAGCCACTCTGTTCGGCCAGCAACTTCCATGTCTCCTGGACTCAGGTGCAATGATGACTGTGGTCCCTATGGAGCTTGTCCCCCCATCTGCATACACTGGTAACAAGGTGCAGTTACGTGGGTTTGATGGGTGTGTGAGGGAAGTAGATACAGCACAGGTCACTTTAAACATTGGAGGGAAGGATTGGTCGGGAGTAGTAGCTTTAGTGGAAGGTACTAAGTTAGATGGCAAAGGCTTGTTTGCAGTGAATTATGTGAATGATGCAGATTGGGAGATTGTGTCAGAGTTTCGAAGGAATGAATTGCCTAAACAAGTTAGTGTGGTAGAAACGAGGAGCATGGTAAGAGAAAGGGAAGTATCTGAGAAGGATGAGGAACTTGTGATGAGTGAAGAGAAAGCAGGAACTAGTGCATGTTTGTTGTCAAATGTTGAGCATGATGATGATTCAGATAGTGATGAAGAACTTGAGATATCAGACAGCATGAGTGGGTGTAGTGAGGAAGATGCAGAATGTGAAGAGGTAGTAGTGCAGGATGAGGTATTGGACTTGGATTTGCCGTGCTTGGTTAAGGGAAATAGGGAAGAATTTGTGAAAGAAGTTGAGAAGGATGAGAGTTTGAAAGTGTGCAGATCATTAGCAGACAAGGGGGAACGAGGATATAAGTGGGATAACGGTGTGTTAATACAATGTATCCACAAGTATTCCCTAGGGCAATTGGAACTAATAGTTGTGCCCACTAGCAGGAGGACTCTCTTACTCAAGCATGCTCATGACAATTTGGGGCACTTAGGCTATAAGAAAGTACTAGTCACCCTTAAAAGTAACTTTACTTGGCCTGGGATGTATGGTGACACTAAGAGATATGTGGAATCATGTATATCTTGCCAGAGGGGAAACAAGAGAGGAAGTCCTAAAGCCCCTATGGTGCAGAGACCCATTGTGAGCCGACCATTTGAGGTGATAGCTCTGGACTTAGTAGGGCCACTACCCAAGGGCAGAGGAGGAGCCAGATATCTATTGACTGCAGCGTGCATGGCTACCAGGTGGCCTGAGGCCGTTCCTCTGCGATCCATAACATCCAAGAGTGTTGCTGAGGCCGCTATGGACATTTTCAGTAGAATGGGCTTGCCCTTAAGCATTCTTACTGATAGGGGGGCTCAATTCACATCTGCTTTATGTGCTCAACTTACTAGTTTGTTGCAGATAGACCACTTCAAGACCACAGCTTACCACCCGCAGTCTAACGGAGTATTGGAGCGTCTTCACGCCACTTTGGAGGCGATGTTGGGGAAGGCACACTCCATGGGACTGGACTGGGTGAAGCAGGTTCCTTTCGCTTTGTTTGCGCTGAGGCAGGCGCCGTGCAGGACTACTGGCTACAGTCCTTATCAGCTCATCTATGGTAACAATGTGAGGACACCACTTGATATCCTATATGAAGGCTGGAGGAACAGGAAGGTGAGGGGATTGAATGTGGATGAGTGGGTGGAAAATCTGTGCAGTAGGTTAGAGGTAATGCGAGAGGCAGCAGTAGAGAAGGGTTTAGTGGAGAGTGAGAAGAGAAAAGAAAGGTATGATAGAGGGAGTAGTGAGAGATCATTCAGAGTAGGTGATAGTGTTTTGGCGAGGATTCCCGGCATGATTGCCAAGCTGCAGGACAGCTGGGCAGGACCTTATGTAATCTTAGATAAGCTGAATTCAGTTAATTATAGAATTGCTGAGAAGGACTCCAAGTGTAAAGGTCGGGTAGTACATGTCAACAACCTAAAGGCTTATCGGGAAAGAGAATTGGAGGTGTGTAGTTTGACTGTTGTAGCGGACGAGAAGGATGTGGTAGAAAGTGGTGCGGTTTTGAAAATTGAGGAATGTGAAGGATATTCAAAGAAAGATTTAGGTGCTGTGCTTGAGGAGTTCAATGATATCTTGTCAGAAGAACCAGGGAGGACCAATGTGGTGAAAGCAGATATAATATTGCGACCAGATACCCCTGTAATTTCTCAACGCCCCTATCGTTTGCCCGATAGATTGAAGGAACCAGTTAAAAAAGAATTAGATGGGTTGTTGGAGAAAGAGATCGTGGAGCCATCTGATAGTCAGTGGGCATCGCCTCTAGTTCCAGTGGTTAACCCTTTAGCGGTCACGGGCGCTTTAAAGCGCCCGCAGTACAAGTACTTTTTAAAAAAATTCATAAAAAATCGATCGTTCAACTTTGCCGCGATGTAAACATACTAAACGACGCTAAAAAGGCGTCCCTTTACCGTGGTATTTATTACAGAATTGCAGTCCCAAGGTTGCTAAGGACCACACCCCCGGGAAGTCGTACCGTTCACTTTGAAAGCATGGCTTCAAGGCTTACCGCTAGTGAAGTTGTCCGGCTTCTGGAAGACGACGATTTTGGCTTAGAGCAAGAAGATGACAGCGATTGTGAGGGAGATGAAGTGGAAAGCTACCTTCCTCAAGCATTATCTGGTCTTGCTTTGACAGAACTGCTTGCCCATTCGAGTCAGGAGGATGAAGAAGATATGGAGATGGAAGAGATAGCAGATGATTCGGATTTAGAAATGTCAGAGCAACAAGACGGAGCTAGTGTTAGCTCTAGCTTAGCTCAAGAGTCAGGTAAGCCATATAGCTGAGTTATAAAACTTGCACATTATAAATAATGCTGAATAATAATAGGTTTGGAAAGTGCAAGTCAAGCCTGCCCCACCCCCATGGAACTTGCTCCTGAGGACTCCTCTACTTATTCACCTGAAAGTAGTGAGGATGAGAGAGATGAAAGTGTTAGAGAGTTTTTGGGAGAAGTGAGAAGTAGAGGAAATAGGAGGGGTATGAGAGGAGGTGGAAGTCGTAGAGGGCGTGGCAGGGGTGTGAGAGGACAGAAATATGTTAGGGGGCGTGGCAGGAATATGAGAGGAATTGGGAATATTCGCGGACGAAACAGGGGCGTGAGAGGAAGAGGTAGAGGACGTGGTGTTCGACGCATAGGAAACAGAAGGAGAAATAGACAACCTCATGAAGTATTGGATGGTCCATGGATAAAGGAAGAAAGCAATGCTTTGACATTTCCTTTCACTGGAAGTGACCCTGGTCCTAGTGTTCCAGTAGATAATTCTGTCTCAGTGTCCGACTTGTTTTGTAGGTTTTTTACGGATGAAGTGTGGGACCTGATCACAGTTGAGACTAATCGATATGCATTTCAACAACAGCAGCGAAGTCTTCATGTTTCTCCAAGGGCGTGGCACGACGTTTCTGTTCCTGAAATGAAGAGCTTTATTGGAATTATGATTCTAATGGGCATTTGTCGATTGCCTCGTTTGAGATTGTACTGGACGACTAAATATCCATATATATCTCCTGAGATCAATAAAATAATGTCTCTTACAAGGTTTGAACAGATATATAGATTTCTCCATCTCTGTAAATCTGAAAAAGAGATTCCAGCTGGTAATCCTGGGCATGATTATCTATTCAAAGTCCGAAGCCTTTTGGACTTGTTAGCTCCTCGTTTTCTCTCTGAGTATAATACTCATGAAGAGCTGTCAGTAGATGAAGCTATGATTCCATTCAAGGGTAGGCTGGGCATAAAGCAATATATGAAAGATAAGCCTACTAAGTGGGGGATCAAGGTGTTTGTTTTGGCAGATGCTAGGAATGGATATACTATTCGCCATCAGGTGTATTGTGGAAAAAATTCTAGTCTTTCAAATGCAGAGTCTGGTTTATGCTCTAGAGTAGTTTTAGAATTGTTGGATGGTCTAGAGAGCACTTCACCAAAAATTTACATGGATAATTACTATACCTCACCAGAGTTATTCTTGGCTTTATACAAGAAAAATGTGAATGCTTGCGGTACGGCTAGATACACTCGAAAATATTATCCAGAAGATTTAGCAGTGTCCAAGACTGTTGAGACTGGATACTATGACTACCGCTCATGTGGTCCTATCTTAGCTTGTGTGTGGAAAGATAAACGAATTATTCATTTTTTGTCTACCATGCATGTTGCTGAAGCTAGTTCTCCTATCACAGTTGAAAGACGTGACAAAGATGGAAGCAAAAGAAATGTTCAATGCCCACCACTACTTCCTGACTATCAAAAATTTATGAGAGGAGTTGATCGTGGAGATCAGCTAATGGGATATTACAATGTAGGAAGAAGGTCTAGAAAGTGGTGGAAACGTATTTTTTCATATCTTTTGGAGGTATCAGTACTGAATGCATATGTACTGCAAAAGTTCAGTAGTGATGAAAGACCAGAAAACGACTATCTGGCTTTTCGCTTAGCTTTAGCTGTGGAGCTTGTTAGCAATTATAGAAGAAGATCTTTGGGAGGACGACCTCGTTCTATGGAACTTGCTCAGTGTCTCAGACTCGACAGTACCAAAGACCATTTACCAGAGTGTGTTTCATCTAAAAGAGATTGTTATGTTTGTTCGAAAGTAAGAGAAAAGAAAAATCTTACAAGACAGCAGTACAGGCACGAGAGCAGTATCAAATGTTCAACATGTAATGTTCATTTGTGTCTTACTAAAGACAGAAACTGTTACAAAATTTATCACACTAAATCAGATTTTTGCTAACTTCATTTTATAGAATCATTTGACTGCTCAATTTATCAATATTTCCGTTCTATTTACCACAAATTTATTGAAAATTGAAGTAATTATATTATCAAAATTACAAAATGTATGCCCCAAATAGGTCTTGTGAATAATAAAGATTTCCTACAATACAAAAACATATCATAATTAGTACCAAAAACATTCATAATATTCAATAATTTGATATAAATTATATTCTTTGATGTTAACCACAATGGTAACCACATACACTTGGTTGCTAGGCAACGAAAACCACACCCAAATATTTAGTAACTATTTCTGGTTACAAAAATATATGGTTGCTAGGTACTTTTCTAAATGGGTAAGGTAGTATGATTTATTTAAAAAAGCAGTATGCTGATGTAAAAAAAACCCCGACCATGAAAGGGTTAAGTCCAATGGTAGTGTACGACTTTGTGTCGATTTTAGAAAGTTGAATGAGGCCACCGCACAGCTCCAGACCTATATCCCACAGTTAGATTATATTTTAGAACGAGTGGGACAATGCTGTGTCCTGTCGAAACTGGATTTGTGTAAGGGTTTCCACCAGGTGGAAATGGAGGAGTCGGCTAAGGATTTCACAACATTTGTGTGTCCATTTGGCAGATTCAGATACAGAACTATGCCTTTTGGGTTACGTAATGCGCCGGCCATCTTTCAAGCGTTAATGGAGAAGGTGTTGGCTGGTTGTGTGGAATACTGTTCAGTTTATATTGATGATGTATTGGTTTTTTCAAATTCTTGGACTGAACACTTACACCATGTGAAGGAGGTGTTGTTGGCATTAAGGAAGGCGGGGCTGACAGCAAAGCCGTTTAAGTGTGAGCGGGGGAAGTCGCATTTGGACTACCTGGGACATAGAGTGGGTAGTGGCCAGGTAGCTGTTCCTGAATCACGAGTGGAGGCAATTGAGTCTTATCGGCAACCTGTGACCCGTAGAGACCTGAGAGCTTTCATTGGAACCGCGGGGTACTATCGACGATTTATTCGGGATTTTGCCAAGTTTCATGCTATCCTCTCTCCTTCAACCTCTGGCAAGGCACCGGGCACTGTTCAGTGGACGCCGGAGATGTTGAATGCCTTTCACTGTCTTCGTCATGGATTAAGTGAGTATGTTATATTAAATGTTCCTTGTGTGTCAGACTCATTCCAGCTCCACACTGATGCCTCTGGTGTCGGGGTGGGTGCTGCATTACATGTTATTCGCAGTGGCAGTGTTCTACCTGTAGGTTTCTACAGTCGCAAGCTCAAGGGAGCAGAACTACGATAATCTGCCACAGAGCTGGAAGCGTTGGCCGTGGTGGAGTCTATTCGTCATTTTGATCATTTCCTCTATGGAGCCCAGTTCGAGGTTCTGACTGACCACAAACCTTTGACCTTTCCTCGTCAAAGAAACTTAACAGAAGACTCCAGTGTATGGCATTGCGCCTTATGCCGTATGCTGCATCTATTGTCTATCGGAGAGGTTTGGAGAATTCCAATGCAGATTGTCTCAGCCGTCAAGCATGGTCAGCGTTGGACGAAGTGGACGACCCCAGTACTGTGACTGACAGCCGAGACACCCGGCTCCCAGTCTGAGCATGGGGGGTTGTGGGGGAATGCATTAGAACTTTAATTGACTGTTCATCATCATTTATCTGTTTATTGTTTTTCATCTGTTTTGTGTTCTTACAGTCTTCCGTCTGTATTGTGTGGAATGTGTGTGTGATCATGTTAGAGTGCCATGTGCTCACCCAATGGGCATGCACACACTGTTTTTCTATTTGTTTCCCACCGGGCTTGCCTGGGTTGTATATATTCTGGCCTTGAGCAAACCCATTTTTAGTCACTGCTCAGTTTGTGCTCCACTGCACTATTCTGTCACCTTTATTACTTTGAATATAATTAGTTATTCCTCAAGCAACCTTCTACCCTAACTCGGGGATTAGGTAGAGGGGCTAGTTAGGGTATTAGGAACAGATCAGTGGCCACTCAGGAGTATTAACTCTGGTGGCAGCGTACCAAACCTTTCCAAGTCCAGGAGCTTCTGTGATAGAGGGAAGTTTCCTGGGCAACATTGTGTGCTTCTGAGGCCGGGCATTGAAAGGGACCGACTTGCAGACCCACACAGTGTTGTGCTTCTGTAACTGTCATAAAAAAAAAGTATATATTCTTCTAGGAAATTCTTGTTGATCTTTTCCAATGTGACGTTTGATGCAGTGATGCTATTTTTGTTCCAGTCACCCCTGTGCCCAAGTTTTATCTCACCTATGATGAAAGAACAGAAGATTATTATCTATACCATTCAGGGTTTATTTCAGAGTTTTTCCCAAGGGGGGGGGTCAAATGGGCGTGGCTTTGACTTGAAGGGGGGGCAATTATTAATTATTATATTCATTTGTAATGTCAACTTTGATGTATTTTGACTAAGGAGTGCCCAGATTTTACTACAGCACAGCAACAATACCAAGTTAATCTTATTTCAATGCCTAACATTGTCTATTTTTTTGCCTACAACATTTTCCCCATTCTTTAACTACTGTCCCATTGTTATTTTGTTTAATACACATCAATTTAGGTGTACTAAAATGGAAACTAATTCCTGGAAAAAAATTATCAAGTGCACACTGTCTAGCTTAGAACTAATTTGAAGTCTTTTATGGAATCTTCAAATGCAGCTGCTTGAAAATTCCTATTAATGTTTCTCAGAGGTGCCTGACTTAGCTATTGACAGGATATATACTCATGCCATTGGTATGGATGTCAGAAAATACTGCAAGCGTGCACAGCAACAGAACATATTGTTGAAGTTCTCCTCTGCTGGTAAAGATGTATTACATCTAATGGTGTAGGTGTTATTACTTCTGGTGGTGTAGGTGCTACTGCTTCTGGTGATGTAGGTGCTACTACTTCTGGGGGTGTAGGTGCTAATTAGCAAAGAATACTACACCTTAGCTGGTTTAGAATGTGACAAAAGCCATTGTGTCTGATGAAGCAACAGTTGCAAGAATTAACAACCACAGAACTGATGGGTGCTATGTACCCAAACATTAAGACACTTGCAAGTATCTGTCTAACAGTGCCTGTTACTACAGCATCTGTAGAGAGAAGGTATTCACATATGAAAAATATCAAGTCCTGGCTACGGAACAGGCTGTCTGAATTTAGCTTGTCACATTTAATGAGGATATCTTCAGAATCTCCTGAACAATTGTCTGACAACAAATGATTGATGTTTAGAACAAAAAACATAGAAGAATATCAGTATAATTAATTAACCTGTATTTTGTCTTTCTCACAAATCAATACTGATTCAGTGATTTCTCCAATTTTGATTTCATAACTATACACTCATACTCCAAGGCAAAACAAACCCAAGGGGGGGCAAAAGCCCCCCCCCTTGCCCCTCCCTGAAATAAACCCTGCCATTGTAATAAACAGCTGAACAACAAATTTGTTGTGTGTTGGAGTGTTTTAGGGGCGTGTACTGACGTGAGTAGCCCTGATGATCTGTTCCGACTTGGCGTAGACGTACAGGGGTTGGATGTACTGGTGTGTAAAATATAAAAATACTTTTTTTTGTCAAGTGTTTATATATATTTTTATTTTTATGTACAAGTATATACAAATACTGTCAACACTTTTTTGGTAGCAAAAATGTATGGAATTGTTATGGGCGGTAGAATCACCTAACAGTCTTATTATTATATCGTTGGAAAGCTCAATGCAAGCTCTATAAGGTAAAATTTGTTTTTAAGGGTTTAGATGAGCATAAAAAAATATATAAAAATAAAACAGTAATTAATTTGATTAATCGTCGTTGCCGAGGTCATCGACACACGGTAAAATTAAGTCCAGAAGGAAAGGGTTAAACTGTACTAATAAGATGCGCATTATTTGGAATATCCTAAAACGCATACTGCATAGCTAGTCCCAACCAAACATATTCACACACAACAGAACCACATTCGGATTAGCATGCTTAGACTAAAAAAAAATAAAAAAAAAGACAATTGGTACCTACTCCATGTGTTATAACCCCAGTCAGATAATTAGACTATTAGTAACTAAAGACTTCGAGTAACTTTATGTTGCCACAAGGATGGAACTTTGGTGGCGACTATACAACTGATATAAATTATATAGCCAGCATTCCAGAGGTCTCTTTTAACAAGAAACTTCAATTCAAGCACTCAGTTAACTTTTCACCACATAAAGCAAATCTACTGCATACTGCAAGAAATTATTAGCTCACATGATTACGACGTGACAAAAGGGGGTGTTACCCACTAGAGCTAGTACACACAGAGCTGATAGCTTTGCGTTTTCTCAAAAACCAGCCCAATATAAGATCAGCACAATAAAAGATTTAAATCTTTGTTCTGAATAAGTTACCTAAATCAACCATTAATTGTCAGTGATCTCTCAAGTTTATGACAGACATACAAACACACAAACAGACAGGACAACTCACTAGGACCCTCTAGCGCATACAGTATAAATGGCTGACTACACCCATTTACAGTTCTTCCACAAAATGAAAATTCAATACTCAAAAAATTAATATATCTACTGTGGGCTTTTGTGGGTCGCCGCTCGCACTAGACTCAGAGGAGATTCACTTTACTCATGGACTCGAGGAGGGCGCAAGGTACGCTGCCACCAGAGTTCTTCCCCAGCCCCAACAATTGACTGAATAGAGTTTTAAATCTATGTCTAAAAAGTGTAAGGCACGAGGTAGAACTAAACTTAAAATGATGCACAATGCTTATATAGAGAATTGGGAACACGCCCACAATATGACACACGATGACGTGACTTCCTGCACTACAGCGTTTCGTTCTCACTGCAGCGCAGGCACAAACAACACATGACTCTGTGAACAAACGATCAAAACCTAATCAACAAAACAAGTGATTGCACAAACAACGGACTATGAAAAACCTGTTTACAACATAAGATAATACAACAATAAAATATAAAACAAGTGATTGCACAAACAACGGACTATGGAAAACCTGTTTACAACATAAGATAATACAACAATAAAATATAGCAATAACATAAAAGTTCTAAGTTCACTTGAGCGATAAGGTGGGGCAGATGCCACACCTCTCTTATGCCCGACCCACATCTCCCCCGCCTAAGCTTCGACCTCCGGGCGAAGCTGACGAACAATGGGAGGGCCAAGATTGGCGAGAGAAGCCATCAGCGTTGGAATGATCTTTCCCTGCACGATGGACGATTTTCACTGGTAGATCTTGCAGTATGAGAGCAAATCTCAGTAGCCTTTTGTTCAACCCCTTTCCACTCTGCAGGGCTAAACATGCCATATGATCTGTAACAATCTTCAACTCTTTACCATATACTAGCCGGTCGAAATATCGAATCGAGGCCACGATGGCCAAACTTTCCAGTTCTGTAACCGAGTAATTTTTCTCAGAAGGTCTCAGTTGCCGGCTGTAGAACGAGACAGGAAATTCGACACCGTCACGAATTACGTGGAGACAGGCACCAATGCCATCACCCGAGGCGTCAGTGTATAACACTAAGTCTTCATCTGGTCTGGGTACACAGAGCACAACATGGTCAGCCAACAATTCTTTTAACTTACCGAATGCGTCATCCATTCCCACTGTCCAGTCAACCTGATAGGGAGCACGAAGAGAGACAGAGGGAGTGAGAGCAGATGAGAGCTGGCCAAAACCTGGTATGAACTTCCGGTAGTAGGACATGGCACCTAAAAATGACCTCATATCCTTTTTATTCACGGGTTTCCTAAAAGCCAAAAGGGAATCAACCCTACACTGAGGTATAGACAAACCACCGCCACCAATGGTGTGACCCAGGTAAGTGAGATATTTTCTGCCGAAGCAGCACTTCTTCATCTTGATAGTAAAACCTGCTGTATTAAGACAACCAATGACACGCTTAATGTCAAGTAAGTGATTGTTCCAAGAACTACTGAATATTACAACATCATCGATGTAGTTACAGCTTACATCACTGACTGGTACCAACACTGCTTCCACTGCTGCCTGGAACACAGCAGGAGCGTTTTTGAGTCCAAAAGGCATTCGGACATATTTAAACTTCCCTAAGGGACACACAAACGTTGTCAGGTCACTAGACCTTTCCTCCATTGCTATCTGGTGGAAACCAGAGGATAAATCTAGGGTAGACAAGCAAGTATTTTGACCTACTTTCTGCAGGATCTCATCCAGAGACGGGACCCAGTAACGAACTAGTGGTGTGACTGCATTCAGTTGACGGAAGTCAACACAAATTCTCACTGACCCATCCTTTTTCCTCACAGGTACCAAGGGGGAGGACCAGAGGGCACTCGACCCAACAATTATACCATCATTAAGAAGTTTTGACAGCTCGGTCTTCACAGCCTGTTCTATCCCAACAGGAATATTCCTACCCTGCTGGGAGACAGGTGTAGCATGCTCTGACAATACAATATTACATGTAGCAATCTTACACAACCCTGGCCTGTCGCTAAACGAGCCAGAAACACCGTCAAGGACTTCATTTAATTGCTTAGTATTATAACCATTACACTTGTCAGCACTAAGCAAAGGAGAAGGATCTAATAAGTGAGGATCAATACCAGTATCTTCTGCTACTAGAGTAACAGCACAAACATTTATAGGTCTTTCAACATAAGTTTTGAGATTATTTATATGGGCTAACCTAGTGGGATGCCCATCACCCTTACTGACTTTAAAAGTGACCCGGGAAACCTTTTCAACGACTTTGTACGGGCCTGCCCAAGACGCCTGGAGTGAACCATGGAGCCCCGGAATTCTCATGAGGACACTGTCATTTACATTCAACACACGATCAGACTTCCCTTTATTATAACACACAACTCTTTTATCAGATTCAGTGGATTCCCTAGCAGATGCTATATCATGTATCATGCCCAGCTGGTCATTGAGATTGAGCAACCAGCTTTCTACGTCCATGCCCTCAAATGGCTTTTCTGACCAACCATTGTAAAGGAGATCAAGAGGTCCAACTACTTCTCTGCCATAAACTAAAACATGCGGGGAGTAACCAAGGTCTCTATTAGGGACCTGGCGGATGGCGAATAAAGCCATAGGTAAGAACTCGACCCAGTCTATTCCACCCTCAATAGCTTTAGCCAACATGGGCTTGAGTGTCCCATGAAGCCGTTCAACGACCCCATTGGTCTGAGGCCTATAAGGAGAGGACTGTATGGCATCAATACCCAACAATGTACATAGGTTTTCCATCAACTTAGAAAGGAATATGGTACCTCGATCAGACAGTATTTTCAAAGGAATACCAGTACGGGCAATAATTTGGACGAAACATTGCGCAGCCTCCTGAGCGGAAGCTGTACGCATCGGGAGTGCTTCGGGCCAACGACTTGATAAACAAATATAGGTAAAGAGATAACGGGAACCACGTTTACCCTTAGGTAAAGGACCAACTAGATCAACCGCCACAGACTCAAACGGCTGAGTCAGTACAGGTCTCTGAACCATGAGAGCTTTCTTATTACCAGAGAAATTTACACGGAGACACATATCACAGGACTTAACAAATTTAACTATGTCACCATGAATACCTGGCCAGACAAAACGGGAACTAAGTAATTTACGCATGCCTCGGACACCTACGTGTGCAGTTTTGTCATGGGCAAGAACTAATGCTTTATGTCTTTTAGACTGAAGTAACACAATTCTGTCGTGAGTGTTTGTGAGTTCATCAACAGTGCTATGAATCAAGACACCTTTCTCATTAAAAGAGTAACCATTTAAATTTTTATCGGCTAAAGTTCTCACTGACAGGAGGGAATCATCTGTCTCAACCTCACGAATAAGGGAGTCAATACTAGAGTTATCTTTACAATCGGGTACACCAAAACTAACAACATCAGGATTATCATTGTCATCACCATCCTGAGCAGTTGGCTGGGTAACATTCATGCCACCAACAGAACTCCCACCTGACGACTCAACAGGCTGGGCAACTACTTCAGGGTTAATGTTGTGAGAAATGTGGCCATTCTGCTCAACGTCCATACTGACTTCAGATACTACACCAAGCCCAGAACCCGAAGAATCCTGCTCAGAAACAGAAGCAGTTCTATCAGCAACCTCAGCAGCGCTCTGCACAATACCAAGATCAATATTGGCCAATCTCTCACACTCTGATACAAATGAATCAGCATCAACAATATCATTCACATGCTTATTTTTTTTTCTCACTCTTTTCCTTTTTGCCTCGGACCTAGTGACAACAGAAACTGTCATGCTTCCCTGGATGTCACCAGAGCCCTGGGAGGTCTTACATGCCTCCTTCGGGGTAGTGACAGAGCCAGTGCCAGACTCAGCTGACATCTGGACGCCTGGGGTATCACCAGGATGCCCTGCCTCATTCACCTTTGAAAGAGCGTTTGAGGCAGCATCCAGAAGAAGCCGGGATGCCATATCTCCATCCATGGGAACAGAGAATAACACCCTATTGCACCGGTCATCTTCATGGACAACAGCAACAATTGATACAAAAGATTTATCTCCATATTCAAAATCTACTTTTGCAGTTTGGAGCAACTTAGGCTCGCAATTCCAACCACGGACATTTACAAATTCATCCAGCAACTGGCTCTCATGTACAAAGGCTGCTGGCACTATGGTAATTTCCGCCCCAGTGTCGGGCACGATCCGGCATGGCATGCCATTGACCTTACCCATAACATGGGGGGCACCACTCTGACCTGCAACCCAATTAGTACTATAGGTCCTTGGACCTCTCTTTACCACATTTTGTTTGCTATCAGAACTACCACCCTTCTTAGTGGGGCAGTCAGGGGACTTGTGACCTGGAGCATTACAAGTGAAACAAACAATACCCTGGGACTTAGAGGGATTTAAACTAGCAGATGATTGATCATTAGACGGGCTGTTTCTATAACGACAATCAACTGTACGGTGACCAAACTTCTTACAGATTGACAAGGATAAATGGGTTTCTGAAAATTACCAGCAACATTAGGAGGATATCTATTAGAATGTCTATCAGACTCTGAGGCTTTGAGAGAACTAGCAACTTCACTGAGGTCTTTGAAAGACTTAATCACACGAGCGTCCATGAGGGAGCGTTGGTTATAAGATCGCGACGCTCGAAAAGCCGAAGTAGCAATGAAAAGAAGCAAATCAGATTTGTCAGTGGTTGCCATGTCGATAGAATCGACAAGCGACTTAATCTTTGAGTAGGCTTTGAGCGAGTCAGCAGATCGGTTATCACTAACAAAGTCAGCGAGTTTGACACCTAAAGACAGTTTGCTAGAACCAAGCGTACTAATGAGAGCAGTTTTCAACTCAGAGTAGGTAAAATCTGAGCGATTTATAGAAGCAATATAGTCAGCAGCAGTCTCAGACTGAAGCTTCTGAAGTAGCACTGTTTTGAATCGCGCTCGAGGGCAATTAATGTCAGTTAGATCATCTTCTAATTTCTTTATATATTTGGCTATGTCAGCCCCTTCTTTGTGGGGAGCCATGGCATTGATTTGCCTGTTCAACTCTGCCTCCGCAGAGGAGGAGGAACCGTGGCGTGCGCCAGGAGTAGGCTCCATCTCTCTCATGACCATCTTTCCCATCATTTGCATAAATGTTTTCATAAAGGCATTTTCCCCAGCCGAAGCTTCCGTACCTACTTGCTCATGGTCATCAACACCACCTAAGCAAGCGTGGGAGAATGCATTTCTACCACTATCCAACAAGGATGCACTTTCATTTTCATTATCACCTTCCATTTCAAAACTACTGGGACTTAGAATGTAACAATTATCAAGCAACTGATCAGAATGAAATACCCTAGGAGTAGTACTTTCGACTGAACTATCACTAGGAATAAGACCTGTGTTAAGACTTACGGGACTACTGTCAACCTTCTTTGTTATTTTTTCTTTGTCAGGGAGTATACAACTTCTGGATCCGTCCGTACTAGAATCGATACCACCAGAATCCTTAGGACACTTTTTGCAAGCTCTATCCCTTGTCTCTCTCCGGTTCATTCACAGGCCAACCAGACGCAGGAATGTCTACACACAGTAAGAGAGAATATATGCTAACTGAACAATTGTACAAATATGTATGAACAGTACCACGATACAGTTTACCAGGAGACGAATAACGTAGATACGAGACCGTTCACTGTAAACCAAAAGGTGTGTAGTTCACACCAAATTAAGCGTGAATCACTTGTAACAATAGTCACACCAAAATATGGTGTGATGCGCACACCTCATCGCTTGGGTGTGAAGTACACACCTAATTTAGCGTGAATTCTCACCACAATCACTATGAACTCATACTTACATTAATGCTGAATTATTTTAAGTTACATTGATTCTAGTAATACATATCAACATTTTTTTTCCAAAAAGAGATTGGTGTAATCTCAGATCTCATTAATCAGACGACTAAAATCTTACTCAACTCTCTTATCTTTGGATACAAGTGTACAAAACATTTATAAGGTAGATTACAATGATAATAGCATTGGTTTTTGCCTGCACATGAATATAATTAATGTTCGGTAAAGGGTCCATGCTATTCCATTGAGTGTGAATTTCACACTAAGTGTGCATTCACACTAGGAAGAAAGTGTGAAGGACACACTATGCATAGGTGGTGGGCATTCACACCACCAGTTTGGTGTGAATTTGGTGGGTTTTCACGCTATAATTTTTACAGTGTAGGACACCGCTATAAACTCAAGAACTCGAGGGAAATAACTTGGCGTGGACAACTTGAACTTGACAATACTCGGGACTTCTAATGACTTGACTTAGACAACTTGTAATACTTTTCGAATGTTCTTAATCGATGAATATACTCAGCTTTCGACTTACAACACGTGGACAACTTGATTTTTCGAGGCGTAGACAGATCTCGACACCGCTGCCGCCAATTGTGGGCTTTTGTGGGTCGCCGCTCGCACTAGACTCAGAGGAGATTCACTTTACTCATGGACTCGAGGAGGGCGCAAGGTACGCTGCCACCAGAGTTCTTCCCCAGCCCCAACAATTGACTGAATAGAGTTTTAAATCTATGTCTAAAAAGTGTAAGGCACGAGGTAGAACTAAACTTAAAATGATGCACAATGCTTATATAGAGAATTGGGAACACGCCCACAATATGACACACGATGACGTGACTTCCTGCACTACAGTGTTTCGTTCTCACTGCAGCGCAGGCACAAACAACACATGACTCTGTGAACAAACGATCAAAACCTAATCAACAAAACAAGTGATTGCACAAACAACGGACTATGGAAAACCTGTTTACAACATAAGATAATACAACAATAAAATATAAAACAAGTGATTGCACAAACAACGGACTATGGAAAACCTGTTTACAACATAAGATAATACAACAATAAAATATAGCAATAACATAAAAGTTCTAAGTTCACTTGAGCGATAAGGTGGGGCAGATGCCACACCTCTCTTATGCCCGACCCACATCTACTATATGATAATAAATGGTTGACTTATACCTTTCAGCTCACAGTCCACTTCTTCTTGATAAGTTCCATCCCTCCCAAGCCCTTGTTGTAAATTTGAGGCACTCCTATAAAAGTAAAACATAAACAAATAAGTAAAGTAGTACGGTATAGTTTAGTACGGTATATCCACAACTCTGGGACATTTTGACTTTGCCGAGTCTTCTTCAGTGATCGATATAACGTTAAAAAGAATACTTTTGATTTCTTTTGGGGTGAATACTTTTTTCCTCTTCTTTCTTCTAAAAGGGGTGTGGCTGAAGTTTAGCTACGATTAGTGACGCGTTGGGGGGGGGGGATTTGTGAAGTAAAAAAAAAAGGTGTTTAGTGATAGTGTATGGTAAGTCAATGGGATCAGCTTGGTTCTTATACTTCTGCTAGGTGAATTGGTTTAGTTTTGTCTGGATGGAGGTTTGACAAGTTGTAAAACGTGTGCCTGAGGTCAGTGAGACTACATTAGGTACAAGTTGTGAGATCTACACTTTCTACTCTTTAAGCTGGACACTGTACTATTTCAGTTGATGTTTTTACATTTACACGTTTCATGAAACATTTGTATTCCATTCCATCACGTGGCAATTTTTTATTTTTTTTACTGTAGGTTTTCCAGAAACATCTCTCAATGCTAGTGGCACAACTTGTCCTCAGATTCAAGTTCAAGAATTCCTCACCCTTCTCTGGTCACATCTTCACCATCTTCTATACTAGTCCATTTACATCTTCATTGAATACTTTATAACTCAAATTTTTCCTCAACCCCTTCTCACTCTCTCCCAGTTATAAGTATTTCTCACTCTGGTCCATGAAAGTGTCAAGTATAGTTAGTTTATGAATTTATGACATTCTTTTCATTTTTATGGTGAAGTTATCATGTTATAATATTGTAAGCTTTCTAAAATCATGATGTGAATATTCACAAGACAGTGACGAGATAAGGCTGTCTTCAATGACAATCAAGCATTGTCACTTCTAGATCACTTCGTTAGGTTTGATAACTTAGTGTGTGTTTGTATGTGTATGTTCTCTGTACATGTTGCCATCAATCTCCCGATATGCACAACTGAAGCCACAATGGCAGCTAAGCTGGATCAGAATGTTTCATATAAGTTTTACTTGGAGAGTTAAGTGGGCTGTCTAGGTTAAAATCAAGGCACTCTCAGCACCACTACGTATTACTGGTTTACATTTAGATTTGTTAGTTCAGATTTGTTAATTCAGGTAAACTTACTGGTCATGGATAATCTGTGTGGTAAAAAAAAATTATTTGTGTTTTTAGCAGAGAATTGTTCTTGCCTCACTTGGCTAGGTGTTAGATACACTCCCTGCCCATAAATTTTGACAGCACCAATGTATATTTTGTTATCTAGCTATATGTGATTAGATATAGCTATGGTGGATCCTCCAGCATGAGAGTGTATCAAACATTTAGCTACAAAACTGGTCACACCACAGTCATGTTTTTCTACACCAAGCGCTAGCTAAACTGTAAGCTGCATTAACCCTTTCGTTCCCAATCCCGCTTTAAAGCGGGTGAAGACCGGTTGGCTTCTCCGAATTTTTAAAAATAGTTACATTATAGCTAGAACCTTCAGATTGCATAGACAGGTGCCCAATGCATTGGAGAAGCATCTAAAATAGCTTTCAGCCAGGATTGCTTCGACAGTACCTCACAGCAGTTGCGTTTATTTCTTCCTCGGCAAAAAACAACAACATCGGTTCTCCGTTGAATTTTAAAAAAAGTTACCTTCTTCACAGCAACTTCATTTATGGATCCAGTCATCTCCAGAGCTTTGTAGAAGCAGCAAAAAATTGCTTCAGCTCAGTAGCATTCCATAACACATTGAAACAACCGCTTCTTTGCCGACCAAGACTTTGCGGTTTGACTTACTGTCTTCTCCATTTTTTATAAAATCGCCAGTTCAACTGGGGGCCTCCCTATTACGTACAGTCTTAGGTAATGCTTATTACATCATAGGATAAAAGTGAGCGTGTCGTGTGACCCCGGTAACTATGCAAAAAAAAATTTTTTTCAAAGTCATTTTTTGGAAGATGGCGTCTAGAAATTACAATGCGGTGCAAGTTTTAGACTTGCTTGATGCTGACTCTAGCGACTCAGGATCAAGCGGAGAGAAGGGAGACGACATCTAGGGCTATAGGAGGCCCTGTATCAGGGTTGGTGGACCAGACCCGTCAACTCTGATACTGAAAATGGGAGTCAAGAAGATGATCGAGGTAAGCTTGTCTTTCTCTTGTCTTTCTCTTGATCAATAGCAAGCTTCTGTTGTGGAAAGGACTTATTTATAGCTATATTGAGATAGAGTAAGCTGTTTAGCTATAATATATATATATTTCATTGAGTTTTGAGATTTGAAAGTGGCTTGTGGTTTTTTAAACAAATTCAAATTTTCAAAAAAATTAAAAAATTTTTTTTACCACATATACTACTAGGACCAGATGTGAATGCAGTCACCGACCCGATTACGCAGATGAGGCGACAGGAGCAGAGTCTTCCAGTCATGAAGGAGAGGATACCGGACCTGAGTCTTCCAATGATGAAACACGAATAGGCAGCAGGTTCCAGTGATGAAGAAGAGGATGTGGCTCCTCCTGCTCCGAGTTCTGGACGTCCTCGCGATCGGAGAAGGCGGGAATCGAAGAACAAGAGTCGGGTGGATGAGGTAGGGGGAGAGTGGAAGAAAGATGACAACACACCCATTGATATTCCATAATCTTTTGTGTGAAGGACCACAGACTTTGATATTTGTGGCTGCTCCTCCCCCCCCCATGAACATCCCAAAAGTTGTAATATGTATTGTTATTGTCGTTGTCGTTGTCTGTGTTTTTGTGGTGTTGTAGTGGAGCTTCACACTCGATGTATATGTGTGTGCGTGGAGTTGAAATGTTATTCTGGCGCTTCCAGGAGGGGGAGGGGGGTCTTTTCCAATCGGGGCTACTATACCCATGTAAGTTGAATTTCATGTACGTGTGTGTGTACACCAGTCAATTTATATTATACATTTATTTTTATGATCTGTATTCACCTGTATCTTCTTTTTTCTAGTGTGTGTGTGCGTGTGTATGTGTGTGTGTGCATTTGTGGAATGAGAGAGAGCAACCATGGACAAACAGTATGTGGCACTTCCGTATACAACCTGGGAGGGAACTCTGGATCTTTTTGGATCGTGACTACTATGCCCATGTAAGTTGAATTTCATGTGTGTGTGTGTGTACACCAGTCAATTTATGTATAATAAAATATACATTTATTTTTATGATCTGTATTCACCTGTAGCTTCTTTTTTCTTGTGTGTGTGTGTGTGTGTGTGTGTATGTGTGTGCGTGCATTTGTGGAAAGAGAGAGAGAGCAACCATACAAACAGTATGTGGCACTTCCGGATCCAACCTGAGAGAGAACGAACTCGGTGGTCTTTTTCGGTCTGTGACATCATCCATGCCGGGTAAGTTGAATTTCATTTCAACTTACTGATATTTGGGTGTCCAGGAATGTCAGTGAAAAGTAATGACGGGGGAGGGGGGTGTTATGGTACAAGAATGTCAGTGAAAATTAATGACTGGGGAGGGGGGGTTATGGTACAAGAATGTCAGTGAAAAGTAATGACGGGGGAGGGGGGGTTATGGTACAAGA
>WLWD01005037.1_pt1 | contig 21769 bp, 15 predicted proteins | sample 6712731 | NCBI WGS metagenome assembly WLWD01 (sample SAMN12718690, study PRJNA576275) | sponge metagenome | isolation source: marine sponge | host: Mycale hentscheli | place: New Zealand: South Island, Marlborough, Capsize Point | collected 2014-11-01
CTATAATTTGGCTTATTAGTCATTGTAAATGTATATGGACTTAAAACCTTAATGTTTCCAATCCTTGAAAACATTTGTTTAATCCTTCTCTCAAAATATATATAGTTCTATTCCCTCACCCATTCTCTCCCCTCCCCACTCATGGTATCTTCTTCCTTTTTAATATTAATATTTTTTGTGTGTGCAGGAAATCTATCTTAAACTATCTGTCATTTAGTATTAAATTTCATTCTTTTTTTAATTTTTAATTTTAATGAAAAGCTTTGCTATCTTGGTAATTGGTGGCAGTCATAATCAGACCTCAAAATATTTCAGCTCACAACTGATTATGACTGCCACCAATTACTGGAAGTGCTTCTGGTTATATGGAACAGGTCAGTAGTTTAAAGTTTTTGCACTGGAAATGTGGGTAAATTTCCTACGAGCTACTTATTTTCTGCTTTGTGCTATAACAATTTTTTTTGAGTGAACATTTTGTGTGTAGCGGTAAGAAAATTTAGGTATATCATTCAGATTCGTCATTACTGCTGCTGTCGCTGTCAGTCTTCTTTCTCTTCTTGGGAGGTGGTCTTAATGAGTTCAGTGAAGGCTCTGACTCCAGTTGACGTTCCTTCGTGATGAACTTGAGCCTGTCCACATCATTGGGGATACCTAGGTGGATTCGCTCTAATCTTTTAAAATGGGCATGTATGGACTTGGCTCCTTGTTCTCCCATGAGTCCTGCTCCAACACACCACCGCTTCACCCATGGTACTACATGTTCTTCCATTATGTGTAGTTTTGGAAGTATAGTGGCTCTAGGGAACTGTTTGCGGTAGAACTCCATGAAATCTTTGATGTCACATTCTGTTAAATGAAACAAAGGTAAAAAGGAAGTATAAACATTTCTCATTCTTACCATCAAGGTTCTCAATTTTTTTTATCACTCATATATAGGCAGAGGAGTTGTAGCCCTTATGGCACCGGCCAAAGAGGGTAAATGGTTTTTCAAACTTTATGGCCATTTCATTTACTGCCGCTTGCATTGATAGTGGACATGTGTTTCCAAGTTCTCGCTAGTTGTGAAACAAAACTTTAACACTTTTCGGCTACAAAAAATGTGAGTTCACCGAGTTATACATAAATGTATAATAAGAATGTTCATTTTGCTTTACCTTCAGCAACTTGTGAACATGGTTTCCCACAAAAGTTCCACCATGGTAAGCCTGCCTCTTGACGTTGAGGTACTGAAGGCTTTTGTCCAACATGGAAAAAAGTTTCCGTCTGCCACATGAAAGTTTCGTCTCAGGTGGTCTTTAAGCTTGGTCTTCTCTGCCATCTGGACATACTTCAGTAAATAGCACACATTCACTATGCATGTAATTATTTACCATATTCTTTACTCTAGCTCGAGTTTCAGTCACCTCAGCACTGACACTGTCCACGAGTTCATTTGAACCCAGTTGTAATGTGCTGAATGTAAGTATTTCAGTCAGTACATTCTGATAATTCAGTTGTGTCTCTATGTCTGATTTTAAGGAGGATAATTTCCTGAAGCTGTCCACTGAGACATCACCAATTATGCCTACAACTACTGCACACTGAAAATCCAACTCTTTACAGGCCTCTTCCAATAGACTCCACAGTCTGTCGAAAATTCCCAGAGACAGGTGTAGTCCAGGTATGCAAACCTTATGAACAGTAAGAACTTATTAATATGCTTACTTGAGTTTCATTACCTTACATTAGTAAGAGGAATATCAAACAAAGTATCACCGATTACATTATTGTATAGCTTGGCCACTTTCAAGTTTCCTTTCCCTTGAGTCAAAAATTTCCTGTGGTCTTCAGCCAGTGATTCAAGCGACCTAAGTGGAAATGGTGTCCGTTTACTTGGAGGTTCAGCAAGTTTTGAGCTGGGAATCGTGCACCACAAACAATTGTGCCGACACACCACTAGCGCCACTAAGCCCGTATATTTTGCACAGGTATTTGTGGTCACCAGATTGAAATAGTCTAATAGTATACCCCCTAATAGAGTAAAAGATAGCAATGCCTTTATATACGTATAAACAAAATAAATAGGAAAAAATAAGTGAGAAAATAGCATTAAAATACTGTTGTTACTACTACCACTACTACTATTACAACTACTACTGATTTTCTTATTACTTTAGCTTCATTCCAATGGCTTCCTTCAGTTGTTCATTGTAAATTCCCAAAGCAGTGTGCAAATTGGGTTTAAAGGTGCCCTGTCCTTTGTCTCCTCCAATTTTTAGCCACAACTCATCTGCTGGGATTATGCCTTTGTGCCAAGTCAATCCAGAAGCAGACCTGCCATGTAACTGTGGTTTACTTTAACTCAATTATATGAATGTCATACCATACCTTTCGTGTTTATCCACTAAATCACCAATACACATCATCAAATTAGGGAAATATACAAAAGGAACCTCCCTGACCTCTTCACCTCCATCAGCAGAGAAGGTAAAAGCTACCTTCTCTGCCACTAAATCACTACTAACTAGCTCCTTCGCTAGTGTCCTTTGCTGCCATTCATTTGCAATAGACACACCAAAGGATTTGAACCACCTACTAATGTTATTGTGAGTTTAATGAATTTTAATCTTAATTTGTACTTCACCTTCTAAGTATTCTAAGCTTGTTCCAGGGCATTTGAAGGTCGGATTTGATGGCAAGTGCATGACAAGGAGAGATCATGACTGGAAGACTTGCTTCCTGAAGAAGAGCTTCTCTTTCCACCAGTAGGAATGGAAACCACACTAGATGCCTGAGAAGTGCACTCTTGCTGATTCATAACACGCCTCGCAAGGTGACTTGTGGCCTTCATTTCAGCCTCTGTTGTTGGGAGTGTGGCAGGCTTGCTCAAGACATCATGAAAGGTGACGTTTGAAGGAGAGTTACAGTGTTCATAGAAACCTTTGCAATCACCAGCAAGATGATGTTCATAATTGCGAACTTTAACTGCCTGAAACATGAAACTATCACTTCATTAAAAAATGATAAAACAATGGCAGAAGGTTTGCTAATTGTGGACTGGCTTAGGGTGTGGGTATTACAGCAAGGACAATCCAGGGAATGAGACTGAGGTATTGATTCACAGCAGCAGTTAGCACAAATAAGATTATCGCAAGAAAGCTGAACTGGTCTTTTCAGCAGACCAAGACAAATACAGCAGGTAAGTGTGTCTGTATGAGGGAAGGATTGAAACAAGTAGGATTGGAATCTTGACTTGGCATGACAGTGGTATCAATGGACATTATGTAGCCTATTACACTCCTTGGTGTCTCTCCACTAAGTCTACCTCTTCCTTTTGGATCTTTTTTGTTCTGTCCACCTCCTTTTGCCACCTGTTCAAAACGTGCACATACCTTTTTTAATTTTTTTAATCAAGTTAAAACACACAGCACACCACACACACACACACACACACACACACACACACACACACAAAACAACAACATCAATCAATTTTTTTTTAAATTCATTTTTAAGACTTGGAAAAACCATTTTTTAGTCCATTTGTGAGTCTGATAAGATAAATTATTACTCATTTATTTATTCACATTATTTTATGGAAACATTTTTTTGCTATTATTATTATATTATAATTTTAATTATTATATTGTAATTTTAATTATTATTATGATTATTTCTCTTACTGTGCAGTTTTCTTGATGAGGTGTCCAATCCATCATTGGTTTAATGGATGGAGTTGGAAAGCCACTCATTTTAGCTTTCTTTGCCCTACCAATTCTCAAGTAACAAGAATTACAGAACTTAGAGGGTGAAGTCAACTCATCATCACTGCTGATGTGCACTCCCACAAATGTGAGAAGGTCCTCTTTGTGATTTATACAAGAGTGAACTGGCTGTTTCTTTCCTTTGACTTTACAGAGCCTGTTGGCACAGATTCTGCAATGCTTCTGGAGCTGGTCAATGTGAAAATCCATTGAAACTTGTGTATTTTGTAGGGTCATATTTCAGAGAGAAAAATAAGTAGCATTTATTTTTGCAATTGATATGTTGCTTCATTTATTAATTAACACTCTTACCTAAGTGAAATTAAGGGAAGCGCTTCCAGTCTCCAGTAACAACCTCAAGTCGTAGCCTCATTAACCTGACTATTCAAAGAAGCCCCACAAGGTCACTGGTGATCCCATGCATGGTTGGTCTGTAGGGGATTTTTTTGTGTGCAGTGGAATATAATCTAGACTGGAAAGGTCACTCTAGCTTCGCAATTATGAACATCATCTTGCTGGTGATTGCAAAGGTTTCTATGAAGACTTTAACTCTCCTTCAAAAGTCACCTTGCATGATGTATTGAACAAGCCTGCCACACTCCCAACAACAGAGGCTGAAATTAAGGGGCCACAAGTCACCTTGTGAGGCGTGTTATGAATCAGCAAGAGTGCACTTCTCAGGCATCGTGTGGTTTCCATTCCTACTGGTGGTCAGGTTAGAATCTAATAGAAAATTTTCAATCATAGAATCATAACATATCTAATCATTGCAGCCTATAACTCTAGTACAAGTGCAAGATTCTAACCTGACCACCAGTAGGAATGGAAACCACACGATGCCTGAGAAGTGCACTCTTGCTGATTCATAACACGCCTCACAAGGTGACTTGTGGCCCCTTCATTTCAGCCTCTGTTGTTGGGAGTGTGGCAGGCTTGTTCAAGACATCATGCAAGGTGACTTTTGAAGGAGAGTTAAAGTCTTCATAGAAACCTTTGCAATCACCAGCAAGATGATGTTCATAATTGCGAAGTTTAACTGTGCCTGAAACATGAAACTATCACTTCATTAAGAAATGATAAAATTTATCAGCATTTTCGCAGAAATGGCTGAAGGCAAAAAATAGTGCACACTTACCAAGTTAGTACACCTAGTAACAATATAGCAACGGGAACTAACTATTACCTAGCGCATTGCAGCCATTTTGATACTAAGGTACTTCACTTATTTTCTCTTGTTCAGATATAGCTAGCTATTAGCTAATCGTGACTTTTATTTTTAAGTTTAACTAGTCATGTTTAGCATGAGAGAGGTTTTTGTTATGAAGACTCAGTTATGTTTGCAATAGGTAAGGGGTCAGGCTTGAATCACACCTCAGCTTGTTTCACACCTAGGCTGGTTTCACTCAGACAAATTTTTCTGTTGTACATGGCACACTCAATAATGTTGCTGATTCCAAGTCAAACACTAGGGTTTAAAGACTAGTTAAGAGTCATTTTTTAATCATATTGTCATAGTGAACTTTGATACACTTACACTTAAACTTAGAGCAATTATTTATACCCAAACAAAATCACACACACATACTGCTATGTTATGTGGTAATAGCTGGGCTCATTAATGCCAGAAGTATTCTTGAATGAATGTATATTATCATTAGTGTCCTGATGGTTTAGTATTGCTTTCTATGTTTCCTTTGTACTAAAATCTAAAGGATTCATGCCCCTCAATTCATCCATGGTTTTGGCTAGTGTAAGGTATTCTTTGTCACTAAGATTGAAGATAGGCTAGGAAATCCAGCAATGACTCTCTTTCTAATTCAGTGAAATTGTACATCTGGAGATAATGGGTTAGAAAGACAATTTAAGCAGATCATAGCCAAGCACTGTCAAGCTCTTTGTTATCAAGTGTCAGCAAACCTAGGGAATACACCACTGAGCCCAATAATTCATCACTAATTTCACTTTCTTCACTTGTATCCACTCTTTCTCGCAACAACTCATCGTAATAAGAACCTTCATGAATGAGAGGCATGTATTTATCTCTTGTCTGGAAAGCACTACTTGATGCACTTCCATCACCATCTCCTTCAGTTATTATGTAGTTTTCAGATCTCTCCTCAGTTTCTTGCTCTTCCTGTTCCTGCCGGTGTTCTTCTTCTTTTTTTAGATCTTCCTCTTGCTGGCGTTCCAGTTCTTGCCTTGTCTCGAGCATTCTTCGATTCTGCTGTTTATTTTCATACACAAGAGTAGGTTTCCAAAAGTCCTCTGGACAGTAATATTTACTGAAACACTGAATCCTGTAATAAGAACCATTCAAAAAGTTGTAGGCTCGTACAGCGTCAACTTTGCGATCAATAGTTTCCAATTTGAAACCATTCCAACTTTTACAAGGAGGAAGTTCTCTGTTACAAACACCACATCTGACTCCATACTACTCAGAAGGTTGATTACCCATGCTTATAAACTACAAAAAAAAAAAAAAAAAAAAAAAAGAGCAACTCAAAATAATGAACCATTACAAAATTTTGTAATACGTAAAACAATGAAAATTCAATATGTGGTTGTAAAAATTTACATTACTATTACAAAATTAATTCTTCTTTTAAAGCTATAATAATTATGATAAACTAAATCAGGATATTCTGAGCTAAAAAGACATTACGCTTCTTAATTTGTGTATTACTGAATTGTAATAATATCCTCCAACAACATCAAGTAGAAAAAGGCAGGGGTGGGGGAAGGATTAGTAGTTATTATAGGTTTAAAGAATTACTTAAAAGTGGTATCTGCTATATTTTACACACTGTCTATAGGACAGCAGAACAGTGAATTCCCAATGCAAGCAGCTGCACGTAGGGGTTGCTAAGTAATGCTAGCATTTTGAGCATTAAGGTGAGTATGTAAGAGCATTGAGAATTATGGCACAAGTAAGGTTTTAAGAAATTTTGTGGCTATTTAACAGATATGGCTTTGTGTGTTTGTGCCTGCATAGTATTATTGGTAGGTTGCAGCTAATGACAACCTCTCCAATTTGCCTTGTAGTTTAAAAAAACAACAACAGTATTGACAGTGAAAGTGAGAGTAGCTAATCTACTGGAAAATTTACTTTTTTGGTCAAGCTAATAAATCCAGAAAATAGCCAGCAACCCTCCTCCCTAAGGAATGAAGCAAAAGAAATGAAATAAATGTATAAGCATACAAAACTACTCTTTTTATTTAATATTCATCAACAGCAGCCGAATGTGCTTTTTTTTCTTCGCTAAACAACAGAAAATCAAGCAAGAGCTTTAGAAGACTACATAGAAACATCAACAATGTTTTTATAATCATTTTTATTTGTTTCTAATATCTAATTTGTCACATTTCCTGTTAAATCTTTGCGCTACTACTAAATTCGAGAATAATGAGCATTTGTGGCAGTTTCAAAAGCATTTTAGGCACAATATTGAGAATTTAGGAATATCAATGTAAGTAAAATAAAATTGAGCATAATTTAGCAATCTCTAGTAGTTGCACACCACTGTCGTTACAGCCCTTTTATTAATATGTTTCCTTCGTGTTTGTTAATAAAAAACTTCACAGTGTTTAGTCTCATAGAAAATTCCAGAGAACAATGGTTAAGGTCGACTATAGTCCAAGGTTTGTGTTATTTACCTTATTTTGTTATTGCATTATGAGAAAATACTGCATTACTAATCAATTCACTGATGTATCCGTACAATAATAATAATAACAATAATAATATTAATAATAAACAAACTAAACTCACCTTGGGAATTAATCTGGATTGGCTAATCCAGCTGTAAGAAACAACAAAAGAAAACAACAATAAAAATCAAATTCATCAATGTATTGTAAATCATTCATAGAAGATGTAGCTATGGCATACCTTGAAGACTTTGAAGAGTCGGACTGCGCAGAACATTTAGTTGCTAATTCTATTTATACTCTCCAGAGTGGTATGTTTATGTTGCTGTTGTGCAATTGCTCACAGAGCACCCCTAGCTGTAGCTTCCATGAAGTGTCAATGCAATGCAGGTCATAGCTACTAACTTTAGCCTTATTGCAATGGCAACATTGGAACTAAATTCAATTCATATAGTTCAATAGATATGTTGACATTATTTAGTCCCGTCCATTGTGAACACTCTCTTTCAATGGTGCTTTGATCTTATTCAGTTTTTATTTAGCATGCATTACTTACTTGTAATGTCTGATAAACATTCTTAACACCTTAACAGTTAAACAGGTAACTATGGATTTTCAAAGATTTAAGGTAGTCAGCTAAGCTTTGAAATGAAATGTTTGGTGTTTGTTAGCTATTATTTATTGACAATAAGCAAGATTTAAAAATATTTATTTTAACTGCTGTACCATAATTGTAACAACCAGATTTATCTTATTCTTACACATGCATATTGTTGAACGTACTGAAAACAGTGAATTTTAATTTATTTTGTTACGATAGAATACTCGCTTAGACACAGCAAGCCTGATACTACTTTTGCTCAATTCAAAGTTTAAAACAATATTTTCTACAAAATTCTTATTAAACAAGATCATTAAAATTTTCATGCTACCACAAATTTAATGCTATATTGAATGTGGACAATTTTACACTTTAGGTATTTTGGTCTGCACTGAAACAACCTGTGAAGTTTTGGTTTATTTGAAGCATGTGAATGTTCTATTGTTTAATGCATATGGCTGGACAATTGTAGTGTGTGCAATGGCTGGATAATTGTAGTGTGTGCAATGGCAAGAATGGTCTACATTGCACTTTATCCTCTGATAAAATTCCAACCAATAGTAAGTGGGAAAACAAAAACAAAATTTTTTTCTCTCATGTGTACTGCCTTAAATTTATTTTGTTAAAATGTTATACACGCAGCTATGAATATTAGCTGTATGGCTTAAATTATAGAATTTTAACTACTGCAGTACATAAAGTTGAGTAGAAAGGTTCGATACTTATCCATTAGCCTTTGGTATCCTCCTATAGTTTGTTTCTGCAATTGTATTTTTAAGAACTTATGATGTGAAAATGAAATAGAAGTAACAACATTACCCATGGGGTAGCCAAATCGAAAAATAGCTAAGAATTTTGAGGTACTGTCTGGGTGAACTTTATGAGCTCCTTTGCCTTGCCTATGTACTCTGAACCCTCAAAACTAGAGTCTATAGCCTTAAAGCTGCAACTGTGCTGTCACTAGTCACTATTGTATTAATGCTGTCTGAAGCGATGGCTAACAAGTGACATTGCTTCCCCCTTGATGTAGGTGGAATCGAAACGTTTCTAAACTCCTCCAAAAGCATATGCTAAATAAGCTAACTAGTAAGGATCTATTGATTTCCTCTTCAGGTGAAAGACTAGTATGCAAAACAATGCTAGGCCAAAACTGAAATATCCTAAATGTACAACACTGTAGTAACTATCCTACACCTATCCTACATAGAATAGAGCCAAATTTCATATAGTTATGAAATTCACCTCTATCCTACGCAGGATATATGTGTGTAATTTCCTACAGTGTGTGACATTAGAAAATTTCATTTTTTTCGTAGTGGTAACAGTGGTGTCACCATCTTAGTCTAGGATCACTTTGACAATGATGATCACATGCATGTTGCCATTTTGTTCTTGCATATTGACATTGAGGTACCCTATAAGGGTGATGTCCTTTAATCAAGCAACTAGGCACCACCTTAAACACACCCAATTATTATTAATGAAATTGAGCTTTCTTTTATCCAGAGAGGAGCATCATCTAGCTACTACTAACCACGTTTTCAAAAGGGGAAATCCGAAATATTATCTTCAAGGGGAATTCCACTATTGACGATTTTGACTGAATTTTAAGCTGTAGTGGGTGCGCGTAGCATTGCAGTGCTGTTCAGCTATATAATATGTTAGGGATGGAAAAACACTTCTTTGGAAGTTTTTGTATACATCTTTAACCATCAGCTAATTAATACTGCATAAAAATTTTTTTTTGCTTTTCATTTATTAACTATGATGGTGAATAAAAACGTATATATTGTACTTTTCCACACCCATAAAGTGTCCTTGGCCACACCCACAGATTGTGTTCAGTCACACCCACTTCCTGGCCTGACTAATTTTTATGAGAGCTTCCTCCGTCCCTGCAGTAGTAAATTATGTGAATCTGAGTACACCCCATTGGAATTTGTGAGGCAGTACAATATGCAGATTGTAGCCGAGGATATCCTGAATGTGACCAAAAAGTTAATTCCAAGAAAGCAGCTGCTGAATCCAAATTGCAGACATTTGTGAGGCTATTTACTAGGCCTCCATTTTAAATTCATTCAAACCCTTTATCCTCCCTCCCATCTGTGCATGAGAACTCTTATAGAAGTTCTTTAGGGTGCTCTAAACCACATCAAAATATGGTGAAATTATTGTATTAAGCCTAGGACATAATTATGAAGAGCTAGTAAGTATTAATACTATTTCAAACACAAAATACAATCAGCTGGTTTTTGCTGTCTTATTATATGTTTCTTCTTGACAGTAAATCAGTTACGTTGCACTTCATCTGAAACTACCTTGTGGTATAATAACTAACCAGTGTGAATCTTACATGTTCCAATTAGATTTAACAATATTATTTATTACGAATACTACTAAATTACTTGATAGCAAACAAAAAATTATGGATATGTGCACTATAAAATTGATACCCACCAAATTTTGAACTATATCTCATCCAGATCCCTATTCTACCAAATCACCTTATTAAGCTAATTTTTTTTGATAATTTTTTTGCTGTAAAATTTCAGCCATCAATAATAATGTTTTATGATCAGCATGGTAATGTTGAATGCTATAGATACTTAAAGGAGTGTTAGTTTAATATAATATATAAATAGCTAAATGATAAAAGCCAATGAAGTTGTATATAATATGGGGGAGGAATGAAAGGGAGAGGGGGTGTGAGATACAATAACAGAACACAAATCACTTGAACCAAAACAAAGTCTTTAACAGTTTGTGCTAGTACAAGTACATCACTAGACTCTGTAATGAAAAATTAAAATATAAAGTTAGTACTTTTGATACATTTTTACTTACTGTAAATGTAGCTGTAATTTCTTTGCCACCAGTTTGCAATCCTCTTCTTGAAATAACACAGAGAGAAATATATCCAGAACTTGAGGTGTAACTGATATTAATGTACGAATATTGTCTAGAAGACACCTAGCCTTGTCAGTGCCTACCCAATCAGTTCGCTTGGTAATCTGCTCATATACATATTCTGATATGAGGTCTTTACTCAAGCATTGATCTGCTAGGCTCAGAACGCAAAGCTTCACGGCACAGATCAAGTCAGGATAAAATCTCAGGAACAGAGTAAAGTGATTCACACCTAACAGAAAAAGGATTGTTTTAGTTTTACATATTGGCATAAAGACTTTGTGCCCTATTCTCATCCGTTAAAAAAAAAAAAAAACTAGTCTGGTTTTAGCTATCAAACATAAAATATTGACCGTCTTTCCATCTAATCAATCAGTGGCTGAAAAAACAACAACAACAAGTCACAACAATTGAACTTCTTAAATTATAGCTAGCTATAAGCTATTATTTATCTCATAACTGCAAGTAACTGAAAATCTCAAAAACAAATTCATGGCAAAAAAAAATAAGCAACAGAAATTACTCTTTCTAGTCATTATTGAGAATGTAAAGCACACTACAACCCAAAATCAAACTCATATATTATTGGCGAGCGAGCGTAGCGAGCGAGACACTTACAGGGGTAACACAATCGAAAATCGGGGATGTTTGTTTATTTATTTAGATATATGTTTGGACGTATGTATGTCATTTTGTACTTTGACCCTCCGTATTTTTGTGTTCGCTCCGCGTTCGACCCCGTCCCAAACTTCACTAAACAGAATCCTCCGGTTTAGCGACCATTACCCGTATCACCTTAGAAATTGAATTGTTTACGGCTTTGAATTGTTTTGCGGGTGCAGTTAAAACTCAAAATCTTATGGGAGCTCCATTTCTATTCGAGTTAGTGGCGGTGGTATATTAATGTGCTATTTGTCACAGTTATAAGCCCTACTCAACAGTATTTACTTAAAAATGCATTGTCCACTAGACGAACCACGAAGGTAAGTCTTACGTAGGTATGTTCAGTTGTGTGAAAGTATTGTGCGTTACAACTACTATTAAGAATATCACAAAGAAAATTTTAAATAACGTGATTTGATTTTGTTGCTTTTTTTTCAATTCAAACTGTTGCGGGAGCGGTTACTATGACATTGAAACCCCTTTACCTCATACGTAATTTAAAGACTTTATTTTAATAGCTTGAGTGTTAGTTGTTAAAATCAAATTTAACAATAGTGTAGTTTAAGGCTCGCTCGCCATTTGTGCTCAAGCACACCACTAGTAGTACTAATGATGAAAAACTTAAATAGAGAAACCGACATTCATTAAAATATTTAAATATAAAGGGCTCAAAAAATGGAGCTTGTAGCAAAATTATTTGTGAAGGCATATGTGTGCTATGTAACACATAAAGTAAAAAAGAACAACAAATAATGCAATAGAATACAAAGTAAGTGTAAAATAAGACTTTAAAGCGTAACACTATAGGTTTATCAAACTGGTATATACACGTAACTCAATATCTAGGAAATAACTAGTGGTGTGCTTGAGCTCAAATGGCGAGCGAGCCTTAAACTACACTATTGCTATTCAAACTTTGTTAAATTAAGCATATACGGTAAAGGGGATTCAATGCCATAGTAACCACTCCCCTCAACTGTTTGAATTGAAAACGAAGCAACAAAATCAAGTCACGTTATTTAAAATTTTCTTTGTGATATTCTTAATAGTAGTACACAACTGAGCATACCTACGCAAGACTTACCTTCGTGTCTAGTGAACAATGAATTTTCAAGTAAATGCTGTTGAGTAGGACTTATTACTGTGACAAATAGCGACTAACTTGAATAGAAATGGAACTCCCATAAGTTTAGAGTTTTAACTGCACACGCAAAAGAATTCATAGCCGTACACACGATTCAATTTCTAAGGTGATACGGGTAATGGTAGCTAAACCAGAGGATACTGTTTAGTGAAGTTTGGGACGGGGTCGAACGCGGAGCGAACACAAAAATACGCGAGGGTCAAAGTACAAAATGACATATGTACGTCCATACATACTGATAAACAAATATCCCCGATTTTCAATTGTGTTACCCCTGTAAGTGTCTCGCTCGCTACGCTCGCTCGCCAATAAAAACTATAGAGTACTGAGGAGTGTTCAAACAAATTTCTTGACTTTGGATTGCTCTAAAAGCAACTACAAAAGTACTCAGCAGCATATTGAATTAAATAATAATTTAAAAGTGGGAACGATCTAGTAAACTTGTGGTCAAATTCTGAAAAGCGCTAATTAACAACACACATTAAAATACAGTCTACATTGCAAAGTATGTTATTATAATAGCCTTTCAATTCGTTCATTTTTTGTCATACATTTATACTGTGTATTGGATTATGTGTACTAATTGTTTTCAATCAGTGACACACCTACTTTATGCATAAATTGTCACGTGAGATATATATTCTTATAAAATACTAAAAATACCTTTAGATTCTCCATGCACAGCAAGTTCTTCGTACTTCTAAAAAAAAAAAAAGTATTAAAAAGTAAGTGCTGCTAAAACAATAACAACAACAACTCCTACCTGTCCAAACCAAATAAGGTGTTTATTGTGTAGTTCCACTAAACATGGATTGTTCGGGTTGCATCGGCACATCATATTTTTAGGTACTGAATTAGCCCTATCAACTATTCCAACATGACCCTCTCCTTCGTGCGAACTACACTCAAAACCGAAATGATAATCCGTGTAGCTGTTATAGTTCACTCTAGCTGTAGCTTTTTTCAAAGTGTTCTCGACTTCCTGTTTCAGAGACAGACATTCTTGATGAAGAGTGCTTTGGATATTAGACTGATAGGAGACAGCGATTTCATAATAGGTTGATCGAGATATAAAAGTGACATGAAGGTTAAAGCCAAACAAGAACTGTACCATGTTTTTCTTGATGCCTTCTTTGATTAAGGTAAATGATTTGTGAGAAATAAGACATGATATGATGGCAGGAAAAAATCCCATAGGCGTAAATCCACAAGTGAAGTATACACAGAGAGGGCACACAAAACTGGATCTACATATTTCTGTGTGAAATAACTCCAGTTGTGTGCTACTGGTGCTTTCCAGCACACATGGCATGATGTATGTGCTCTCTTCTGTGAACGATGTCATAGCTGAAGCATCATTGGATAAAATCTGAGCTATGATGTGAAGATATACAAGTAGAGCAACAAGTTTGAGTGGTGGTATGATATCTTCTGATATGCTTGCAGTAACTGCTGTAATGTCACTCATTGAAAACTGACCTGTCTTCCTAAATCTCTCAGCAGATGCTTGGCCAACTCTGTCAAAGATCATGGCATTTAGGATGACACGAGTAATGCTATCATACACGACCTGAACATCGATAATGATCAAGTCTTCCAAACCAGCCACATGTGGGAAGTACATCATCAGGCCGGCATGATGGTGAAGAAACCATAAAGCCGTCTTTGTCTCGTCAGGTGTCATGTTAAAAGCTCCAGATAACTTCAAGCAAGTCTCCATGCTGGCTGTTCTCATATTTTTCATACGAAGACACAGACTAAACAGAAGCCAAGAAGCTGGAATTTTAAGCTTCTTGAAGCAATTCTCCATGCTCCTCTCTAATAACTTGTGCAATTGGTCAATTTCTTCAATTCCGCCTCCCATGTTGTCTAAAGATACTACAAGCTTATCTTCAGAGCAAAATTGAATAGTACCATTTCTGAAGAAATCTGTGTCTTCAATTATTTTTTGAAGCTTCATATCAACCATATCAATATATTCTTTAGAAACCATATCTTTGTGAGTACCAACTAAATATACCACTGATTTAGAAGACTCGCGTAGACTGCTCATGTCAGAGTCTTCCACAAACTCTTGTGGTTGTGCTGTACGAGAAGCAGTGGAACAAGATATGCTAGCCAATGTGCACAAAAGCATCTCTTTCAGAGTAAATTCAGATTTTGTTGGTACCGTTTTCTCGCCAGATGCTCTCTGATAAAAGACCTGATACTCTTCATCTAACTTGAACTCATAGCTAAAGAACAGCAAGTAGAGACCAGGCCCAATTGTGAATGCAGGAAGCATATCCATCAGTTCAGGTTGACCTCCAGTGTCTTGCATTCTCAAGTATGCCTTGATGGACTGGCTCATCTCTTCTGCAAAATTGGGCTGTTGTGACACTTCCTTGTAAATGGTAGCTATTTCTGAGTAATCTAGAGATTTTTCTTTTTCGAGGTCTGATATGGTATGAGGAGTTAAGTCCTCAAGTCTGGACCGTCTAGTTGTTGTTATAGAGGATTTCATTTTTGTAAGCATTTTGTGAAATAATCCCGGTTTTCTCTTCTTCTGTTTTATCTGGGGAGATCGCTCAGTGTTACTAGCCTGATTGACTTCTGACTCAATTTCTTTTTCAGGACTAGAATTAGCTGCAGCAATTGGAACGTTTTTTCTTTCCACACTATCTTTGAGACAGTGAAATAATAGACATGCTTCATCAGAGAGACTCTGCACAATAGTCCATCTGGTTTCAACTTCTGCTGCATTTGAATCAGATGTGCCTTTAACCCACATATCTGATAGATATTCTATTGCCCCTGTGCTGGGATAAAACTGGTCTTCTTCCTCAGCAGATTTAAGATCAATAATTTCTTTCATAACTCGACGACGTGTAGTGCTTTTGCCAAGTCGTGGTGGACCGAGAAACATAAGCTTTAGGGACAAAAACTCCAAAACTTCTTTGGAATCAATAAAATGCTTATAAGCATCCTCGTATTTGAAGTCATCTATATACACAAATATCAAGTTTATGTAGTTTTACCAACTGCAGTTTAAATTTTATTGAAGACAAAAAACTAAAATATAGTGGCATTTGCATAAAATTAACAAAGCATACAGAATGGCAAATCATAATTCATATTATATGGTTCATGCTTGTTCACTTAAAATCACTTAAACTTGTTTGGCAACCAAGAAGACTTGTTAATAAGTATAAAGTGAGAATGTGACATGAAAGTTAGGTGAAAGTATCAATCTTTATAGCCAGAAGAAAGCAGTTAGATTAAATTAGAAATGGCATTTTATTCAAAATTAATAATATTGAAGTAATGAGATCAATTTCAATGGGTTATACTTGTATCACTGCATGATAAAATATAGAAGTTTGGAGACTGATGCATCTATGCATCTGGGGTTCGTCATACCATTGGAAAGCTTGTACCGAATTGGGTAAAAAATATTTCCTCAGTAAACTTTAAAACTAAAGAAAAAATGCTATTCCAAAACTCAGTACCAAAATCTATGGGAAAAACAACAAAAAACAACAGCTTTCTCTAGCAAGAACATGTTGCATTTATGTGCAACCTAGAAACCCACCCCATTTTCACATGGTTTCTGATTTACTAGCACGTCATTAAATTTAAATTCACACGACCATTATTGCTTCCAGTTTTTTTATATTTTTTATTAAGTGTAGCAGTTCATATTAACCACGCTTGAGATTATGCAACTTAACCTGGACAGACTATAGTTGTATTGCTCGGATGTGATTGAAATTGGTAAAGGAAACCAGTGGTGTAAGAAGGGGGTAGGGGGGTTTATGAGCACCCCTATAATTATGGGGCACTATCTCACAAGGTGATTTCGCACAAAAAAAAAACAAGCCTTTGGAGCTCCCACCCCCCATACTGAAACATCTTCCTACACCACTGGAAACAATTGCATTTATAGACTACCACAAATAGCAATAAGTTCTAACGGATGGAACAAGCATTCCAGAGTTTACAAACTAAACCAGTGAACAATTTCTAAGGCTAATTCTCTGGCTTTATGTGAAGTTGTAAAGAAGTGTATTTGAAAGTGTATTAGATGAAAGTTGTTCCACAAAAAATGATTACTGACATGGTATTTTGTAGTAATCTAAATCTAATACACACTTACTACTCCAGTTTGATGAATATAAAAAGTCACAGAAATATTATATATATATATAATATATAATATTGTGCACTGAAACGGCCTATTGAGTCCCCTTTATGTAGAAAATATAGTGAATTGGAAAGTATCGTACGCCCCCAATATTCCACAGAGGGGGAAGTCCGGAGTTATTGTGTTGGGTTATTGTGTCCTCCGAAGCTACATTTTTATGTTCATTGCGTCCCCTGAGGGTCTGCTAATTCTATAATACCATTATGTGCCCTATGGGAGTGCTCGGTTCATACAGACTACTGCTTGCACTCTGTGAGAAGTCTGTCTAATTCGTTGGGTGAAATATTCTCAATTTTTTGCTTTTCATTTATCCCTTTGCACGAACGATAGCTACCACGTTCTCAAGTCGGGTAATGTTTTCTTTTGAGTATTACAGTTTTTTTTATGAACTTCCGTAATTCCTCATCGTCAAGACTAACTGATTGTTCACTTTCAATGCTGCAAGATTGCGGCACTTCTTACCTTTCACATTCCCTTTCTACTCTACCTCAAATATTAGAGAAAAGATTTTCATGGCTTCATTAGAATAAAAAAATCAAAGACTTCTTGGCAGCATCTATTACATTAGCCACTCGGTTTCTACGCCATTCGCACATGACCAGTACACAATTAATTGATTAATTATTGGATACAGCGGGAATATTACTTGTCTGTCAAGTGGCATTTACACTCATGCCTGCTGCACTCGTGCAAATGCTAGCCGACAGACTCGTGATATTCTGCGGTATTCAATGATTAATCTTATATAGAAATAATAATTTCCTCTGACACCATACAATTATCATACCATGTATTTTCAAGTACTGCATAGTATACCTAGAGGTAATGGTGAAAGTGACAATAATAACTTACATCCTGTAAACTTAGCAGCACTGTTTACTTGCAGTGAATCAATACATTTTGCTGTTTGTGTTTTGTTTTTCAAGTGGCTATTCAATTTTCTTTTTGCAATTACTGATTTATATAGTTTTTATAAACAAATATTAAAAAGGTATCAAGACCTTAAATAAAGAAGATAGTTGAATATATTGTCCCTGATTTAAAACTATAGTAATGGGAAACCTATAAGTTCATAATTACCTTTGTATGGTGAGTAAAATTGAAAACGCAAATTTCCAAGTTCTTTACCATGACTGTCCTGCACTATCACCTCACAAAATGCAGGCCTTTCCTCCATATATTTAGGTACTATGTTGACCACTTGGTGTGGAGGATAAGGGAGGCTGCGACTGTAAGACTGCAGGCCAATGTGACCTGTGCGAGCCACTTGTGAAAAAGAAAGCTGTATAAAAAAAGCAAAAAAAAAATTCAAAGTATAACATTGATGGCACTAAAAGTATGAAGTGTTGTAAAACGAAGTAGTGACTAAAGAATAGAGAAGAGTGAAAAGTTATTATCTAGCTAAATACCATGGATATAGCATGATCAAATTACTTGTTTAAATACATTAACAATATTAAGCACCAAGGGTGTGAACCCTCAGTGTTATTATACACTAGCAGCTATTACACAAATACTAAAAGAATAATTTATTTGAGTAGTACCAACATGAATATGCCAATATGTAGCTCATGCAAGTTGATATGTGTTGTCTTCAAATAAGAAGCTTAACATACAAGCGACACTCCCCTTCCCAATGGATTCAATGGGAAACTCCAAGCAATCCGATAAACTGGTTAGAATATAGTACAAAACTACCACAGGCAGCATGAAATAATTTGCTGGATACCAACAATCACTTATGATTGTATGTCTAAAAAAGATCTTCTGAAAAAATAAGCCGAAATGAAAATTCTGGCACATTAAAGGGACTTAAAATGTCCAGTGCAAAATATTGATGCTTCTTCGATCTTCGGGAGGCTGTCATCTTCGAGATCTGCTTTTCGTTGTGTGACAGAATGACTGACAGACAAACTGAATACTGTAATTGTCTTGTGCATGCAACACTGAGAGTTAATTAATAACCAAAATACTTTCTAAATAAAGATTTACATAAAGGCTTTAAAAAAATCATTACTACTGGCTACAGTATAATAAAATAATAACAAAAGTAAAAAACAACAACATTAATTGATCATGCTAGAGTTGTTTTTTATATGGCATATGCTCCATCAGATTCCACTGTTTACTGGTATTATAGAGCAGCACTAACTCACATGAAACGTTAGAGCAGAATCCCATTTACTGTTTGCTATCAAAAGCAATTACTTTATTTTAGTCTAAATTATAACTCTAAGCTAAATATTTACATGAAATTAGTAAATGACACTCACTGTGAAATTATTCCCTGACTCAATTATCCAGTTGTTTTTGTTGAGCACCACAATCTGTACAGAGCAAGATTCATCCATGAAGTCAAAAGGCATCTTTGACACAAAGTAGTTTTCTCCAATATTTGCATCCTCTATCATCTATATAGAAACAATCAAATATTCAATTTTTAATTCCTTTAGTTTACTTACATTATTAATATCACTCAAATAGGTTACAAGTATTTTCCACTTGAAAACATTACAACATAACCTATATAGTAATTATAATTATTTATTTTATATACCTTTTGAACAGTCTTTAAATTCATTCCCACGTAGAGCTTTAAAGTGATGAGGGATGGAGAAATAGGAGTTTTTTCACAGACACAATATAAAATACAACTCAAAACTGGAATATGTTTAGGAACTAAAGTTGAATATTTGTTCTTGATAGCCACTGCAAACAGAGATGGCTTTGAAAAGGTAGACTGGAATTCAAGAAGATTTGAGTGAACAGAACAGGATTTAACAGTGATCTTTTTTAGCTTCATATTCTGTGGATATTCAGTACAATCAAATAACCCCGACTTAACTATATCCAAAGTCATAGATAAAATTGTAAAAATATTGCTGTCCACAACACCTTTGACAGCATGAGGAATGGAAAGTGAAAAATCAGAACTTGGCTCTGTTTCATCCCAGCTCACATAGCAGATTGGGCTAACAATAGTGTATTTGCTTGGAATAACGAGCTCTGTCGCCATAGATAATGACAGGCAGAGATCATACAGAGAGGAGGACTGTGAGGTAATCTTAAAATCATGTTCAGCCCAATCCAGAGGATGCTCATTGGAGAGAACTTTCGATTTAATGAAGTGATGACCACGAAACGGAGGATTATATGTGACTATACAACACGAAAAGAAAATAATACATCATCTTGCATCAGCAGATTCTCACTAAAAATGTTCATCAACATGCACAACAAACCTGGACTATAAACCATAACCAATACATTGAAAGGTACCGATGTATTATAATTCAAAGCTTACAACTGGGTGTGGTGTTACACTCTTTATCCATACATTATTAAATATGTAATAGTGGTTGAAAATCTACTGACACAGAAAATGATTTATTGGGAGCATGAAGTTGTGTTTAGGAAACCTCACTTGGTGACATTGCCGTATAATCGCCACTGTTTTTGTTTGAAGGCGGTGGAAGCGTAACAAATTACACTTTTTTGTTGTAGGTAATTATGTGAAGTGGCCCTCGCTGCATAACTGTTAATGTTGGACATATTTCCTCCCCAAGTCTTGTAATCATCATTAGATAATCTTCGAAACCATGGTTTAGGGATTGAGTAACTGTTCGTTAAGCAAGCTTAGAAAGAGATTTTCCTTCATAGCTAAGAGACCATGACATATCACTGTATAACATAATTATTTGAGCATTTCACTCTATTTGTCAAAAAAATGTTTTATTCACTGTAAGGGGTAACTGCAGTTAAAATATTTCCCTGCAAATACCATGAAAGTACTTTTAATAGAGGACCTAACATGTATTTGTATGCACTTATAATAGGAGAGCATAACTGAATTGTTCTAGGCTCTAATGTGACTCCAAGGAATAATTTTTGATATGTGCCAAAAGCTCTATCTGGAGTGAAATGCCTCAAATGATACACCCCCATTTGATTAAAAGAGATCACATATCTACTAAGTCATTGCGGCTTCAAACTTCCTAAGGTGCTTATGTAGAATGACCATTTTTAGAGTCATTTAAAAGATACAAAATGTCTAGTCGAATAATTTAATGAAATTACAATATTAACGTTAGTTACCCGGTACCATGCTTTGGATTTTCGCCTGTTACTCTGTTACTTTGCAGGCTATGTAGCAAACAACCTCATCATATAGCTTAATGACTAGTAAGCATAGGAGGCTAATGGTGGGGCTGGAAAGGCTAGAGCCCCCATAGTTTGGGAAGAGGGTTGAGCCCCCCAGATTAAAAAAAAATTAACCTTATAATAGAAGGCTGCAGTGAGGCAACCCTTTCCATAAAAAAATGAATGCATATGGTTGTGACATCAAAAAAATTGCTTGCATGTCAATTGTCACTTTGTAGTATTGTAATTTAACATTAAGCCCAGACTTTACTTCTAGCACCCCAAAGTTGAAGACCCTCATCTGCCTATTGGAGAAGCTAGAGCACCTCAAATTTTGCTAGGAAGCTCAGACCCCTAAATTGTATGAAATTATGTAATCATGCATTAAACTTGTAATAAAAGCCTGCAGCGAGACCACCTATTCCTTTACAAAATGCTTATTGCTGTAGTTGTAGCATCAAGAATACCATGACCCATAGCTTATTAGTCAAATGACATTAGTTTGTGCAGGAAAAATGAAACTAGCCTTGAACACTTCGTCTCTGCTGCTACAGAGTCAACATTTCAAGATTCCTCATGATTTCTGCAATTTTAGCCGAAATATTTATTGAAATAGGTATTTGCAACAATAGCCATGCTAAAGATACTAGCTGCAAAAACATCTTTTACTTCACACATCTCTGCTGTTTGTCATTTATAGGATTCTTGGCTTGCCCAGGTGGCTCTGATTGCTCTGATTG